>Ga0335072_10003257_pt1 | contig 24521 bp, 29 predicted proteins | sample Lox_Sample_21_FD_206725 | JGI IMG/M metagenome (GOLD analysis project Ga0335072, IMG submission 206725) | Soil microbial communities from Loxahatchee National Wildlife Refuge, Florida, United States - Lox_Sample_2.1 | ecosystem: Environmental > Terrestrial > Soil > Wetlands | place: USA... | reverse complement strand
CCGTGACCGGTGTCGGCGTCGGCGATGATGAACGGCCGGTAGTCGTACTGCTTGGCGGCGGCGCGCTGCTGCTCGCTCATCTGCAGCCGCAGGTACTCCTGGTTGCGGTCTGCGGTGAGCAGGGCGCGCACCAGCACCGCGGCGTCCTCGGGCACCTGACTCAGCGGGTAGCTGGCCAGGTCGGGGCCCGGGTCCTCGGTGGTGGACCCCTTGGCGGACGTTGCCCAACCGCCGAGGTAGATCCCCTCGATGCCCATCCGCTTCATGCTGACGGCCTGCCCGGGTGAGTACGGGCCGAACGTGGTGATGCTCTTCTTCTGCGCGAACAGCTCGCGCAGGCGGGGGTAGAAAGCCGCCGCTGCCTCGCGGGCGACCGCGTAGTCGGTGGGGATCGTGCCACGCTGCTCCGCTACCTGGCGGGCCGTGTAGAGGCGGATGATCCCGGCAAAGCGCGGGTCATCGAAGTATCGCTGGGTGGCGGCGACGTCTTTTTCGAACGGTGCGGGAACCTCAGTGTCCGCGTCGATGATGGCCATGAAATTACGCTCCTCTTCAGCACGATTCCGCTGAACGTGAGTCTATCCCCGGCCAACACGGTTCAATCACCGGTCGACAACGCGCTTCGCGCGGACGGGTAGACGGATGCCGGCACCGTTCGAAGGGAGAATCGGCTCAAGCCTGAAACAGCGTGGCGCCGAACATGATAGACATCGCGGCGGCCATCGTGGTCTGAGCCGGGACATCGAGCGAACGCCACCACCCGTGGGTCGACCCATCCGCCCGCTTTATTCCGAGACCGGAGGTCCAGAAAATCGCGGCGACCACGAAGCCGATGAACCAGCACCAGTTGATTGCCGTGACCCAGCCCGGTGGCTCGGCGCTGGCCTGCGCCTCTTTCCCAGCCATATCCATGTCCGCGTGGTGGTGCATGGAGGAATGGCCCGGCAACAGGAGCCCGTGGATGAACGTATACATCCAGGCCATCGCCAGCATCATCAGTGCGTGGTATCCGTACGCCGTGCGTAGCGGAACGGTTTCAGCTGGAACAAGCGCCGAGATCACGAACCACACGGTCGCCAGCGAGAAGAACACCGCGGGTCCTGTCGCGGGTAGTTGTGCACCCCATGGCCAGACCATCACCGCCATTGCGATTGCCATCACGAAATGCAGCCCGAATCGGACGACCTCGGTCCACCCTCGATGCCGGTTGAGGATTGCGAACCCCCAGGCGGCTGCGCTCAGCGCGGACAGGCCAGTGACGACCCAACGAAGCACTATGTCATGGATCATGGGATGCGACAGCCTGGATCAAGTCGGTGACTCTCCGTTCGTCGTGGATCAATGCGATCGGCCCCGGGTGGCCTGCGCTCAGCCGGCCCCGAAGCCCGTTCTCCCTTTCAACCAATCCCGCTGGCGACGAATGAACTCCGCGTCGACGATTTTCCCGTGACCGGGGACGTAGATCGTATCGGGTCCACCGATCGCGAGCAGCCGATCAAGGGTCGCCGGCCAGGCCGCCACATCGGAATCGGCGTCGATTGCCGGGTCTGCGGACTCCTCCAGGAGGTCACCCGTGAACACGACGGTCCGAGCGTGCTCACCGGCAGCACCAGGCGCTATGACGACCAAGTCCGACGATGTGTGGCCGCGGCCCAGGTAGGCGATCGTCACGCTGCGGTCGCCGAGGTCGATGAGGGCGTCGTAGACCGCGTGGTGCGGCGGCCGCAACGCCGCGATGGCGCGGTCGATTTCTGCGGGGTCGGCACCGTAGTGCAGGGCTTCATCGCGAATCTGATCGGTGGCCGACGATAGGTAGTCGACAACCTCTGGTGCGCAGTAGATCTCGGCTCTGGTGAAGACTGAGGAGCCCAAGATGTGGTCGAAGTGCTTGTGTGTCAACACAATATGTGTGACCGTGCATCCGGCAAGCTGCCGAACGTCGGCATCGATCGCCGCGGCTTCGACGAGCGTGGTGCCGGTGTCGACAAGTAGTGCTCCCGAGCGGCCACGCACCAGCCCGATCGTGACATCACAGAAGGGGAGCCGACAGCGGTACACATTGTCGGTCAACTGTTCCCAGGCAAAATGCACAGAAGTCTCAGGCCGGCTGCAGCACGGCTGCGCCGTACCGCTGGCAAGCGAGCAGTGCGAGTTCGACCTCGATTCGGTTGTCGATCGGCCGCCCACGCCTGGCGACCGCTCGCTCGACGGCGGACTTCACGGTGCTCAGATTGGTGGTTAGCTCTCCTGCCCAGGCTTTCGAACCCGAACCGAAACGGAGGAATTCCCGCAGAATGTTCCGCAGACTTGTGTCGTCATCGGTGTCTGACGCCAACGGACCGAGGACGTCGGCCACCCATTCGCGGATCTCCTCGACACCTCCCGCCAACAGGGCCGGCGCGATCATGCCGGGATCAGTCGTCGCGACCAGCACGCTTTGATGGCGGCGGCGAGCAGGCGCGGCTGTCTGCGCGCGTTGCGCTTGGCGGTGGGATCGACGAAATCCGTTGACGCCGGAGCCCATAGCTCCGATCGCGATGTTGGGTGCATCCGGTCGTGCGTGGACGAAGTCGCGGATTTTCGTGACGACGTCGCCCGGCGGTGAGCGGTACGGCAACCAAACCCAGGCGCTGGTCGGGGTGGCAGCGGCTAACAGTGCGCTTGCCGAGGCGTCGGCGGTCTTCGCCAGATCGCGGATGAACTTTTGCAGGTGCGCGAACTCGTCGCCCACCGTTTCGCCGTCCGGGTACCACACGATCAGCGCAAGGTGCTGCCAGCGCAGTGGATAGCCGATTGCCGTCGACGCAGTGTCGACGTCGATCGATGTGGTATCCGCGAGCACGTTTCGGACGTGCATTTCACGAGCGGTGCTTTGATTCTCCAGCACCAGCTCGCGCTCGCCTTGATAGACGGCAAGGGCCTGCAGCTCCACCAAGTCGACGTACTGCAAGAGCATCTTGGTGATGGCCTCGATCAGCGCCACCCTGGTCGTCGGGTCCAGCCCGAGAGCATGCAGTTCGGCGAACACCAGCTCCGTCAGCCGGCGCTGTCCCAGCCGGTAAGCGCGCATCATTGCGCGGGGCAAAACATCGTGCTGAGCCAGGCCTCTGGCGTACTCAATTGCCGTCGCCGGGGCGGTGATCTGCCGGACACCGATGTCGTGACGCAGTGCGTGCAGGATCGTCTTGATATGGTCCTTCACCCCGAGATGCAACAACTCGAGCATTCGGCCATGCCGGGGAAGTTCCGCGATGTTTTCTTCGATCGCGGTCGATATGGCGGTGCTGATCTCGGTGGCCCGCTCGTTGAGCCGAGCGGCCACCGCGGCGATGTGGCCATCCATATCAACCTGGCTGTCGGTGTGCGCCTGAGTCACCCCATGACGGTAGATCCCCGGCGAGCTTCGGGGTAGCCATACCGCTGGTTCGTGCGCAGCGGAACATCTGTCGGAAATAGTTGACATGTCGGGAATCCCCGACATATGGTGTCCAGCGTGGCGGCCTGTGACCGGATTTTTCTCGCTCTGGCGAACCCGGTGCGGAGAGAATTACTGGAGATCCTCACCCGACAGCGATTGTCCGCGGGGGAACTCAGTGACCGGTTCGAGCTCAGTCGTCCCGCCGTCGCCGAGCACCTCAAGGTGTTGCGCGACGCCGGGTTGGTCGCCGACGAGCCGCAGGGCCGCCGTCGGATCTACCGGCTGACCGCAGAACCGTTGGCGGAGCTCGGCGAGTGGCTGCATCCATTCGAAAAGTTCTGGCGCGGAAGGCTGGCCGCACTCGCCGAGGCAGCAGAGGAGCTGGAATGACCGAGACATCAACGCCCGCCACTATCCGTGTCGACCAATTCGTCGCGGCTCCGCCGGCCATGGTGTGGCGGTTGCTGACTGAACCCGAGCTGATGCGGCTCTGGTGGGCCGAGGGCCAGGTGGCTGCGGTGGTCGGTCACCAATTCACCCTCGATATGCCAGGCTACGGAAAACAACCCTGCAAGGTGCTCGAGGTCGACCCACCGCACCGCTTCGTCTACACGTTCACCTCAGCCTGGACGCTGGCCTGGCGCCTTGAAGAGGAAGGCACTGGTACCCGAGTGTTCTTGGAGCACAGCGGCTTTGATTTGGATGACAAGCGGATGGCCGACGCTTTCAATCGCATGGGGGCCGGGTGGCGCGACGTCGTTCTCCCCCGCCTTGCGGAATGCGCCGTGCAGGCCTGAGCCTGCTCACAACCTGAAGAGCTCCGACGAGAAGGGAACACAATGCGCGCAGTCGTCATCACCAAACATGGCGACCCATCGGTGTTGCAGGTCCAGCAGCGGCCGGACCCGGCCCCGCCTGGCCCGGGTCAACTGCGGGTCGCCGTGCGGGCGGCGGGAGTGAACTTCGCCGATCACCTCGCGCGCGTCGGCCTGTATCCGGACGCGCCGAAACTCCCGGCGGTGGTTGGTTACGAAGTCGCCGGGACCGTCGAGGCCGTTGGCGACGGCGTCGATCCGAGCCGGGTTGGCGAACGGGTGTTGGCTGGAACACGATTCGGTGGCTATGCCGACGTCGTCAACGTTTCGGCCAACGACTCCGTGGCGATCCCCGACGCGCTGAGCTTCGAGCAGGGCGCCGCGGTGCCCGTCAACTATGCGACCGCGTGGGCGGCGCTGCACGGCTACGGATCCCTGCGCGCCGGCGAGCGGGTGCTGGTGCACGCCGCCGCGGGCGGTGTCGGCATCGCGGCGATCCAATTCGCGAAAGCCGCCGGGGCTGAAGTGCACGGCACCGCGTCGCCGGGTAAACACCAGAAGCTCGCTGAGTTGGGCGTGGATCGCGCGATTGACTACCGCCGCGACGGCTGGTGGAAGGGTCTCGGCCCGTACGATCTGGTCCTCGATGCCCTCGGCGGAACGTCGCTGCGGCGCTCTTACGACCTGCTGCGCCCGGGCGGAAGGCTTGTCGGCTATGGAGTTTCGGCGCTGCAGCAGGGTGAGAAACGCTCGCTGCGCAGGGCAGCTCCACACGCGCTGTCGATGCTGCGGGGCTTCAACCTGCTAAGCCAGCTCGAGGACTCGAAAGCCGTGATCGGCCTGAACATGCTGCGGTTGTGGGACGATCGCGGCACCCTGGAGCCCTGGATCACTCCGCTGACCGCGGCGCTGCACGATGGCACGATTTCGCCGATTGTGCATGCGGCCGTTCCGTTCGCGGAAGCGCCCGAGGCGCATCGGATTTTGGCGGCGCGGGAGAACATCGGCAAGGTCGTGCTGGTGCCGTGAGTCGTTAGGTTCCGGAAGGTGCTGCGCCTAACGGCTATCTTCTGCAGCCGCAGTTAGCGACACTGTTGGGTATGGAATCGACGGGTCGCACACTTCACCGGATCGCATCGGCCATCGCGGGCGCGGCACTGCTGGTGGTGCTGGCGGTCTGCAGTGGCCACGGTGGCACCCCAATGACGGCGCCACTGGCACCGAAAGTGACGACGGCCGGTCGCTCTATACCACTGGCGCCGTCCACCGGGCCGTTGACCATCACGAGTTCCGCGTTCGCCGACGGCGCGCCGATCCCTGTGCAATACACTTGCAAGGGAGCCAGCATCACGCCACCGTTGGCCTGGTCGGCGCCGTCGGGCGGCGCGCTCGTTGTTGACGACCCCGACGCCCCCCGCGGACCCTACGTGCACTGGATCGTCACCGGAATCGCCCCCGGTTCGGGCAGCACTGCCGACGGTCAGACGCCTGCCGGTGGCAGCGTCCTGCCGAACTCCGCCGGCCAGTCCGCCTACAGCGCGCCCTGCCCGCCGGCGGGCACCGGGACACACCATTACCGGTTCACTCTCTACCAACTTCCGAACACGTTCCAACTTCCGGCGGGACTGGCCGGAGTGCAAGCGGCGCAAGCGATAGCGCAGGCCGCAACCGCACAGGCGGTGCTCACCGGAACATTCGGATCCTGACAATGCCGGCGCGGCCAACGTTAGATGTATCGAAGGCAATAGAACTCGGTCAGCTGGTGAACGCAGCCTATGCGACATCGCCCAGCGACCTGACGAATGCGGCCGGTCAGCGGCTGAGTGCGGGCGGCATCGACTACGTCGTGGTCACGACGATCTACGCCAACGATCTGGCGACCGACATGGACCCCAGCCGAGGTGACGACGAGGTTTCCATCGGGCTGATCTGCCAGGTGGATCAAAAAGGCGATCTGGTGATCGCGATTCGGGGCACCGAAGGAATCCGGGAGTGGGTGCACGACGCCGAGTTCGACTTGGTGCCTTGCCCATTCCTGGCCGGCGCCGGCCGCACCGAAGACGGCTTCACCGCCATGTACGAGTCCCTGAAGACCGGCACCGAGCCGGATTCGCCGACCGTGGTGAAAGCACTCGGGAAGCTCACCTTCCCCCGGCCCGTCAGCTCCGTGACGATTTGCGGGTACAGCCTGGGAGGAGCACTCGCCACACTGCTTGCCCTCGATGTCGCTGCGAATACGGTTTTCACCTCCCCGGCTGTCTACACCTATGGCAGTCCGCGCACCGGGGATTCACTGTTCGCACGCACCTACGACCAGGTGGTCAGCGACTCGTATCGGATTGCCAATCGCCTTGACATCGTTCCTGCGTTGCCGCCCCCGATCGCGTATGAGCACGTGCTCAGCCCGGATGAGCTGATTCCGATCCGATTAACGCCGCTGCCGCCGAAAATCCTGGTCAATTCCACTGTGACTTGCGAACATTCGCTTGCGACGTACCTGTATCTGCTGTCCCTGCAATCCAGTGGTCCGGTTCTTCCCCTCGAGGCCGCCTGTAAACCCTGACAGGCGTCAAGGCGCCTCCTCGAGCGCCTGATAGGCAGCGTTATAACCAGGTGTGAAGGTAATGCCCGGGCCCCCATGGCATCCCGCGCCGCCGAGGTAAAGGCCGTCGATTGGAATCGGAAAGTCGAGGAAGCCTTTGGGCCCGGGGCGATTGGGGCCCATGAGATCCGGGTGCAGCAGGCCGTGACAGAAGTCGCCGGCGGGCGCGCCGAACATGGTGTTCATGTGATAGGGCGCAAACGTGATATGCCGGATCACGATGTCCTTGAAGTTCGGCGCCAACCTGGTGATCTTGTCGACAACACGTTGTGCCATCTCGTTTTTGAGGTGCCCGTGCTGATCGCGGCTGACCTCGACCGGGAAGGCGTAGGCGAACGCGCTCGCGGCGTGTTTGCCCGGCGGCGCCATGCTCGGATCGTGCACCGAGGGGATCTGCATTCCCATCGACGGGTTGTCCGGGACGATGCCCCGGCGGCAGTTTTCCCAGTGCAGCTGTTGTTCTTCCGGTGAGCCGAAAATGCCGACCGACTGCTGCATGCCCGCCTCGTTCAAAAACTCATAGGGCGCGGCGAATTCGGGCAGTCCGTCGAGCGCGAAGTGGATCTGCACGAAGGAGGCGCGGTGATCGCGGCCGGACACCCGCGAAACCAGTTCAACGGGAATGTGCTCGGGTCCGATGAGCTCGGTGAGTGTGATATCCGGTGACAGGTTCGACACCACGATCGGCGCGGAAATCGTCGACCCGTCACGTAGCCGCACGCCCGTCACCGCACCATGGTCGACAAGGATCTGTTCCACCTTGGTGCGGAACCGGAACTCACCACCATGGGAAATAAAGAGCTCGCGCAGGTGTTCGGTGAGTGCGCCGATGCCACCCTTGAGCTTGGTCATCATCGCAGTGCTGTCGTCGGGCACCGCGAGCGCGAACGCCAGGCAGGTAGCGCTGCCAGGTGTGTACGGGCCGCGGTAGGTCGAATTGATCGCCAGAAACGCGAGCATCCCGCGCATGACCGCGTGTTTGTCTTTGTCGGGCAGGTATCGGTCGATGACGTCCATCGCCGACCCGAACAGCATTTCGTGAATCGCTTGGCGTTCAGCATCGTTGGCCGCGCAGGCATACATCTCGTCGAGGGTCTTGGGGGGCGTGCGCACGTCGAAGCGGCCGAGGGCCTTTGCGGGTCCCTGGCTCCAGCCGATCAGTTCGGCCATCCCGGTGACGGCTTCGAGTCCGTGCTCCTCGCCCAGGTGCGTCATCAGCTGCATCGGGTCGCGGTAGAAGATCATCGGCTCCTCGCCGTGATCGCCGATGTTGGTCGACATCACCTCGGGCTCCACGGTAGGCAGGGTGTCGAGTCCGAGGTCCTTGGTGATCCGGCTCGCCGTCGGGAATTGCACCGAACCCGCGATCTCGTAGCGGAAGCCATCGATCAACTCGACCGTTGCCGCCATGCCCCCCGCGTAGGTATTGGCCTCCAGGCACACGGTCCGCAGACCTGCGCGCTGCAGGATCGCCGCTGCGGTCAGTCCGTTGTGGCCTGCGCCAACCACGATCGCGTCGTAATCCGTCATCTTTGACCTCCTCGATTCCGCGCGTTGATCAGAATATGTCAGTACTGACACAATTGGAAGAAGTCGGTTACGATCAATGTGAAATGGCCGCTCCGATCAACCGTCACGAGCTACGCCGGCGTTCGACGCATGAGGCGCTTCGTCAAGCGGCGTTAAAGAGCTTTGCCCGCAAGGGATTTGCGAATGTCACGGTGACGGAGCTGGCGCGAGAGGCCGGCGTTACCGAACGCACGTTCTTCCGGCATTTCCCGACCAAGGAAGCGGTGCTGTTCCAGGACTATGAGACACAGCTGGAATGGCTGGCCGAAGCGCTCGGGAAGCGGCCGCCATCCGAGTCGCTGTTCGACGCGGTTTTGGCGAGTGTGGCCGCATTTCCGTACGACCTCGAGGTGGTTCGCCAGGCCGCGACCGCACGAACGGAACTGATTAGTTCCGACCGGATCGCGAGCCACCTGCGAGTTGTGCAATCGTCGTTCGCTCAAGTGTTGACCGAGTTCGTGAAAAACCGGCAGCCGGACGCGGCGAATATCGATCTCGGCGCAGAGGTCGCCGGCTCTGTGTTGGCTGCGGCTCTGGTTGTGGCAGTGGAAAGTTGGGGGCGCGCTGGCTGCGCGGGCGACCTCGGTGAACTCGTGGCGGCAAGCTTGGATCTGGTTCGCTGCGGTCTGGCGCCACTGGCTTGACCAGTCGGGCGGCGGATCGGCGTCAGCGGTCTTTGGTAGCGAGACGCAGCAAACCCCGGCGCAACCCGTTGTCGCGTTTTCCAGCGGCAAGTTCGACCAGGGCGATCTCGGCGACCGCCGCGACGAGCAATGCGGCGATCGATTGGGGTGGCTTCCATCCCAGCGCTACCAGGTCGGGCAGCATCAGGGCGGCGGCGCTCTCGTTGCGCGCCGCGACCAAATCGCCCAAGCCGGCCTCGGTGCGCGACTGCACGAGCAGTGCTTTGGTGGCCGGCTCGGTCAAGCACCCATCGAGATAGGCGTTCATCCCCGCTTCGAGCCGCTCGCGTCCGGGCGGGAGGTCGGCCATGGCCGTGGCGATCGATTCTTCTAGCTGGTCGTGAAATCGAACATGCAACGCTCGCACGTATTCGGCCCGGCTGGGCCAATGCTGATAGAAGCTGCCCTTCGCCATGCCGGCTTCGGCAACGATGGCGTTGACGGAGATCCGGGCCAGGTCGGCCTCCCCCAGCAGGCGCTGTCCCGCATCGAGGAGTGCATTACGGCCAGGCTCAGGCGATCTCACCGCAATCGCGCCCTGCGTTGGCTGCGCCGGGCGAGCATGTCGCCGTACTGCTCGCACACATGGATGACGCCGGCCAATTGATAGGTGATCCATCCCTTGTGTGTGGACGGGAGGTTCTTCTCGAAGAGCCGGTGGCCGATGATCTGCATGGCCCATCCCCCGACGAACATCGCGGCACCGACTTTCGGCCTGGTGAGCAGCAGCGGTAGGCCGGCCGCGATGATCGGCGTGCCGACGAGATGCGCTGCCCTCACCCCCGGTGATGTGTGCTGGGTTCGGTAGTAGGCCATCTTGTCCGCGAAGGGCGCCTCCGGCGGCGGGGCTTCTGGCATCCCGGTTCCCTCCTTGTCAAGGCGTGCTCACCGTTGTACGGTACAGGATGACCGACCAGTCGGTCAACGCTCGAGAGAGGAACTCCCATGCCGACCATCCGAACCAGGGCGGGCCGGGTCGCCTACAGCGAAGTGGGCAGTGGGCCAATGGTTTTGCTGCTGCATGCGACGCTGCATGATCGACACGACTTCGATCCGATCATCGAGGCGCTGGCCTGGCGCTACCGCACCATCGCAGTGGACTGGCCCGGACACGGTGATTCGGATCCCGTCGACGCCGGCGTCGAACCGAGCGCGCCACTGTTCGCCGACGTCCTCGAAGATGTCGTCGACGGCCTGGGTCTGTCGCGCGCCGTGCTGATCGGGAATTCGGTAGGCGGATTCGCGGCCGCGCGGCTGGCGATCAACCGTCCCGAGTGCGTAGCCGGTCTGATCCTGGTCAACACCGGCGGCTTCGTACCGCTGAATGCGCTGGCCCGCACCTTTTGCCGGGTGCTCGGCACGCCGGCTGTGTTTCGCCGGGTCGCTCCCCTGTTTATCCGCGGCTACATGAAGGGCAAGACCGACAGCGACCGCCAGATCATCGACCGCGCGACCGCCGCGGCGAAAACGCCCGAGGGCGTCCGTATCGGAACGGGACTGTGGCGAAGCTTCGCAACACCCACACACGATCTTCGAAGCCGTGCCGCCGAGCTGTCGGTGCCCACGCTCATCCTGTGGGGCAAGAAAGACATCGCGATACCACTGCGCGCGGGACACGCGACCCGCGAAGCCATTCGGGGTTCCCGGCTCGAAATCCTCGATACCGGGCATGTGGTCTTCTCGTCGGATCCGGAGCGCTTTCTCGCGATCGCCGAGCCCTTCCTCCAATCGGTCAGTCTGCGGCGATGATCAGCTGCCCCGTGTCACATCTCCGCCGCGCTCACCACGGCTGCCTCGACGAAGCGGCGTAGCACCGCGTTGCGGGCGCGCGGCAGAAACGCCAGGACCACCGGACTCTCGGGCGCTCCGCGCAGCGCGATGAATCGGACACCGGGATGGATGTTGCGCCTGACGGCGACGTCGGGAATCACACCGATGCCGCGGTCAGCGGCAACCGATTCGATCCACTCGTCGAAATTCGTTGTCTCGACCACCGTTTTCGGCCCTGCGCCCGCCGGCCACGACCATGGCCCCGTGGTGCCGCTGGCGACGTTGACGACTAGCGGCCACCGCGGGACCTCGGCCCAGCCCAACTCCGTTCTATCCGCGAGGCGTGAATTAACCGAACACACCGCCAGCCGCGACTCATTGAACAAGTGCACGACTCGTACGGCGGTAGACGTCACGAGGCCGCGCACCACGGCGATATCGACTTTGCCCTGCTGTACATCGCCCAGCGCATTGTCGGTGCGGACCAGACTCACCGTCGTTCCGGTCGTCTGCTCAACCCGGGCAACGGTGTTCTGCGCCCACGGATCGGGCAACAGCCAGCTGAACCCGAGACGGATGCTCGCCTGCCGCCGCACGGCGCCGAACCCGCGTTCCAGTTCGGCGAGCACGCGTTCGGCGTGGTCGACGAAAGTACGTCCGGACCGAGTCGTTTCCACGTGGCGCGAACTGCGGTCGAGCAATGTGACTCCGAGCGCGTCTTCCAGCTGCCGGACGGTACGACTCAACGCGGGTTGGGTGATTTTGAGCTCGTCGGCGGCCTGCGTGAATGACTTGAGTCGCGCCACCGCCTCAAACGCCCGGAGGTGACGCAACTCCACTCGCCCGCTCTCCAGGCTGCTCATGCCTGACAAGCATAGATCGCTTACGGCAGGCATTTCACCCGGGATTCTCGCGGATCTAACGTCGGTTGCATCAGGTGTGCAACGGGAGTCGATTAAGCGCTCTCGGCCGGACAGGGAGGACAACAATGCCGCTGTTGTACATCGACCTCATCGAGGGCCGCACGCCGTCTGAGGTTCGCGCACTACTGGACGCGATCCATGACGCCGTGGTTGAAGCGTTCGGGGTGCCGCCACGCGACCGCTACCAGGTGGTGCACACGCATCCGGCTCACGAAATCGTCACGTGGGATACCGGTCTGGGCATCGACCGCTCAGCTCGGCAAGTAGTTTTGCATGTAGTGAGCCGGCGACGTACCCGCGCAATGAAGGAAAAGTTCTATGAGCTGCTGGCATCCAACCTTGCCGAGCGCTGCGGCGTCGACCCGGCCGATCTGATTGTCTCGATTACCGAAAACGACGATGCGGACTGGTCTTTCGGCCACGGCCGCGCACAGTTTCTCACCGGAGAGCTCGAGTGAGCCGAAGAGGAGGAGCGCATCGATGTCACTGAATACCCGTCTCACCGATTTCTTCGGGATCGAATACCCGATCCTGCTCGCGCCGATGGCCATGATTTCGGGGGGCCGGCTCGCCGCGGCGGTCACTGCCGCGGGTGGCCTGGGCCTGATCGGCGGAGGTTATGGCGACCCCGAATGGTTGCGATCGGAAATCGGCCGAGCCGGCGGTGCAAGAGTCGGATTTGGCTTCATCACGTGGAGCCTGGCCCGTAACCCCGAACTGCTCGATACGGCACTGGCGCAGCAACCGGCGACGATCATGTTGTCATTCGGCGATCTGCGGCCGTTCGCCGACCGCATCCGCGTGGCCGGCGTTCCGCTGATCGCCCAGGTCCAGACCGCCGACCAGGTACGCGAGGCGCTCGACGTCGGCGCGGACATCGTTGTGGCTCAGGGTGGTGACGCCGGCGGGCACGGAATGAGCGTCCGCTCGACTTTCACCCTGGTGCCCGAGATCGTCGACCTCGTTGCCCGGCGTTCGGCCGAAACCTTGGTGCTGGCTGCCGGCGGTGTCGCCGACGGCCGTGGGCTTGCGGCGGCGCTCGCGCTCGGCGCCGACGGCGTGTTGGTGGGCACCAGGTTTTGGGCCGCCCCGGAGGCCTTGGTTTCACCCCGAGCACAGCAGCGGGCGCTGAAGGCCAGCGGAGACGATACCTTTCGCACTCAGGTCTATGACGTTGTGCGGCAGTTGGATTGGCCTGCCGAATACAACGCTCGGGCGCTGGGCAATTCCTTCCTCGACAGCTGGCATGGCAAGGAGGCGCAACTATCGGCGTCGTTGCCCGAAGCGCTGGATGCCTTCGAAAAAGCTGTTGCTGCAGAGGATTTCGACACCGCGGCCATACTTGTCGGCGAAGGGGTGGGCATCATTCGCGACATTCGCCCGGCCGCTGACATCGTGCGGGAGATGGCTGGCGATGCCACCCGCATTCTGGGCCGGCGGGAGGCGCCGCGCTCAGTACAAGGGTGACCAGGCCGACGTACGCAGCAGCCGGCTCTCCCATTGATCCCGATACTTCAAGGCCTCGTGCATGTAGCTGCCAGGCGCCCGGTGCTCGGGCGGAGTCTCGGTCGTCAGCAGGTGCACGAGCGCCGCATAGTTGTTGGCGTCTTCGATCTTCTGCCACAGCATGGCTTCCCGTCGTCGATAGCTGCCGTGCGCGACCTGAAAGCACGCCTGGATATCCAGGATCCGCATCCCCCGTGGGGCTTTGGAAAGCACCCGGTAGTAAATCTCGTCCCAGGAACGGATGTAGTCATCGAGCGGGGCGTACGGCCAGCCGGTGTCCTCCATGAACAGGCTCAGCGGATGGGCCGCGGCATCGGTGGGCACGGTCGTCAGGTCCACCGCCTGAAGTGGTGACCAGGCCACCGGCAGCAGCAGCTTGCCCATCACTTCGTGGCGCAGGTTGTCCAATTCGCGCATCCATGGCCGAAGGTCCCCGGTCTGGGCACGGCGTACCAGGTGTTCCCAAGCGGTGCCGTCGGTGATGCCCGTGATGGTGACCACGTTGTAGGACAAGCCGGTTCCGTGAGCGTGGTTGGTGTACCAGAGCAGCCGGGCGTCGTCTTCCTCGGCCAGGGTGGGCATCCAGCCCTCGCGGTAGGCGGCCTCGAATTCTTCCTCTCGCGCGCCGACCACTTTGTGGGTCTCGTGAAGAAACAACACTTGGACTCCCTGGTTTCAACCGTCATCCGCGATGAGCGCGGCCAGCTGACGACGGTTGACCTTGCCGGTCGAGTTGTAGGGAATGTGGTCGACGATCGCCAGTCGCTCGGGCAGCTTGAAGTAGGCGATCAACTCACGGCAGTGCGACCGCAAGGCCTCGAGCGTCACCGGAGCGCTAGCCACCACCGCGGCACCGACCCGCTGGCCGAGCTCCTGGTCGGTGATCCCGGCGACCGCGACGTCACTGACTGCTGGATGGGAACGCAACGCCTCTTCGACTTCGATCGGTCCGAACTTCTCGCCTCCGCGGTTGATCGTGTCACTCAACCGGCCGCTCGGGAAGATGTAGCCGTCGGAATCCTGGCGGGCCAGGTCACCGGTGTGCAGCCAGCCTTCGGTGACGTTCTGGGTGGTGTTCACCCACAACTCGCCAACCGTTCCGGGTTCGACGTCGCTGCCCGTGTCGGGGTCCACCACTCGTACTTCGACTCCGGGTAACGGTCGGCCGACAGATCCCGCGCGGGCCGGATCGCGGTGATCGTCAGGCATCAGGGTCGTGTAAGCGCCGAGGGTCTCGGTCTGGCCGAACACGTTGGCAAACGCCACGTGTGGCAGCGCGGCCATTGCCCTGCGCACCAAACTGATGGGCGCGGCGGCGGCCCCATAGGCGATGGCGGCCAGAGACCTCAGATCGGTGCTCGCGAAGTCGGGATGGTCGAGGATCCGCTGCAGCATCGTCGGCACCATGAACGTGGTGGTGACCCGGTGCTCGGACACCAGGTGTAGCCACTCCCCGGCATCGAACCGCTTTTGCACCACCGAGGTGTTGCCCGAATACAAACTGCCGAGCGTGCCAAGCGCGCCGCCGACGTGGAAGAAGGGGACGCACATCATCCCCACCGAGGGTTTGGCGTCCGCGCGGAATGGTGCCGCCATGCCCCTGATCCGCCTGGTGAGCTGACGGCCGCTGATGCCGACGGCCTTGGGCAGCCCCGTTGTGCCGCTGGTGAACAAAACCAAGGCGTCCCGGTCGTCGGCGTCGTCGATGAAATCGTCGGCGGGTGGCGCGGACGACGGCCGGCCCAGCAGATCGGCGACCGTCAACACCGTGGGTGCACCCGCTTCGTTCAGTCGGTCGACGTACTGCTCCCCCGCGATCGCAACATCGGCGCATCCGGCGTTCTCCAGCAGTCCCTGCAGCTCAGGTGGGGTCAGCGCGGGGTTCATCAGCGCGGCTGCGGCGCCAAGACGCGCCGTCGCGACCAACGCGGTGATGGACAGCAGGCTGCCGCCGTCGACAACCGCGACACGCTGCCCCGCCACCACACCGCGGGCGGCCAGGCCGGCGGCGCAGTGCTGCACCTCCGACGCCAGCTCGCCATAACTGATGGCGCGCCCATCGATGATGAGCGCGGCTCGGGTCGGATCGCCGCTCGCCGCGGCGTCGAGAGCCGTCCCGATGGTCATCCGCGGTCTAGTACAGGGGTGACCACGCAGAGGTGCGCAGCAATCGGCTGGTCCACTGATCGCGCAGGTCCAGCGCGTCGTGCATCCAGGTGCCGGGGGCGCGATATTCCGGGGGTATGTGGGTCCGCAGCAGGTCGAGCAATTGCTCGGGTCGCCGAATGCGCTGCATCAGGCTCACCTCGCGGCGCAGGTGGCTGCCCAGGGCGGGTTGGAACGCGGCCTGGATCGCCAGCATGGACGACGGCCGCTCAAGGCCGCGCGCGTAAACATCCCCGCAGCGGTCGATGTATTCCTCGAACTGGTCTTGGTAGGGCCACATGGTGTCTTCCATGTAGAGGCTTAACTCGTGCTCACGCCCGTCGACGGGCACCTCGTCGAACGACACGTCCTGAAACGGCGACCACGGGAGCGGCACCAACAGTTTGGCCTCGACCTCGTGGCGAAGTTCGTCCACGCCGCGGACCCACTTCTGTAGATCGCCGTGTTGCACCCGCAGGGCGAGGGTTTCCCACGCCGCTCCGTCCCGAATGGCGGTGATGGTGACGACGGTGTAGGAGGGACCGCTGCCCTGCGCATGGTCGGCATACCAGAGCAGCCGGGCGTCGTCTCCGGCGGCCAGCGTGGGCATCCAGCCTTCCCGAAACGCGGCCTCGAAATCGTCTTCGAAGCGGCCGCGCACCTTGTGCACCTCGTGCATGAACAGCAACGCCGAGACCTCCCACATACAGCACTCGCCGGTTGAACGCCTTCGATCCAGGGACGGTAACCCGACGGGTTATCGCGATCGAGACGGGGTGTACATATGCCCAATTACACGATGCGAGTGGCCTAGACAGTTCAGTTGACACTCTGGTTTGCTCAATTCGATACCGTCCTTAAGGGGCAGGAGTTCGCGGATGGCCCGACTCAACGTGCCGGATGGCCCCGGCGGCGAAGCCGCCATGATCTGGTCGCTGCGGCCGCAGCTCGGTGGCATGGTCGAGCGGATGATCCGCGGGGCATATCAGCAGAGCATCCTGCCGGCCGATGAGCGTGAGCTGGCCAGGATGCGAATCGCACAGATCAACGATTGTGTCGCGTGCTCAGATTTTCGCGCCCAGTCGGTGCTGGATGCCGGCCCGAAAGCTCCGTCCCCAGAGCTCTACGACAATGTCGCCGCGTACGCCAGCTACCCGGGCTACACGCCGCGCCAGCGTCTTGCCATGGAATACGCCGAGCGTTTCGCCAACGATCACACATCTATGGACGACGCCTTCTTCGAGCGGCTGCGGGAGTCGTTCTCCGACGAGGAGATTCTCGATCTCACGTTGTGCGTCGCGGTATTTCTCGGCCTGGGACGGTCCCTGACGGTGCTGGGCGTCGACCAGTCCTGCGCCATCGACATCTGAGTAGTGGGCGGCATGGACATCGGCACGGTCGACGAATTGCTCACCACCACGCGTGCGGTGCGCAAACGCCTTGACCTGACCCGCCCGGTCGCTCGCGAGGTGATCCTCGAGTGCATACAGCTGGCGATGCAGGCGCCCTCGGCCAGCAACACCCAGGACTGGCGCTGGATCGTCGTCACCGATGTCGACAAGCGTGCGGCGATCGCCGAGATCTACAGCAGCATCGGTGCTCAGTACCTGGCTTACGCCGCCGAAAGCGCGTCGGATCCGCAGACGCAGCGCGTGTACCAGAGCGCAATGAGCCTGACCGACACCCTCGCCCAGGTTCCGGTGCATGTGATCCCCTGCCTGGAGCAGCGCATCGATGGCGCAGAGCTGGGGATCGCCGCGGCGGCCTGGGCGTCGATCATCCCGGCCGGGTGGAGTTTCCTGCTTGCGCTTCGTTCGCGTGGTCTGGGGTCGGTGTGGACGACGATGCATCTGTTCAAGGAAAAGGAAGTGGCCGAGTTGCTCGGCATCCCCGAGACGGTTACGCAGGCCGCGCTGTTCCCGGTCGCCTACACCATCGGCACTGACTTCCGGCCGGCCAAACGGCCGCCCGCGGAGACCATCACCTATTGGGACAGCTGGGGAGATAGCTGATGCAGTCCTACACCGTGCGATTTCATGTCGATGCACCCCCGAAAAAGGTGTGGCGGGTGCTGCATCCGCCGGTGCCGCCGGACGCGCCGCGGCCGCGGGTGCTCAAGTGGCCGACGGGCAGCATGAAAATCCTCAACGAGGGCAATGAGGCCGGCGAGGGCCTGGTCCGCACGTGCATCTTTCCAGTCCCCAAATACCTGCTGTCCGGCGGCAAGGCGCGGTCGTGGGAGACAGTGACCGAGGCGGAAATCAACCGACTGTCGCGGTATACGGCAGTCGGCGCGCCGCTGTGGTCCCGCGCCGAGGGTTACCACGAACTCGAGGAACAGCCCGACGGCACCACCGTGCTGACCTTTCACGAGACGTATCACGCCTACAACCCGGTACTGCGTTTCTTCCTCGAACGTGCGGTGCACGCAAAGATTTCTCGCGACAACCTCGACACCTACGAGCACGCTCTCGGGTACGCCGGCAAGGTGCGGAGGCTGACCTAGGCGCCCGGATTCGGCAGCAATGTGAAATAGGCTGCTCATCCCGGTACCCTGCTCTTCTATGGGGTTCAGGGCGACAGCATCTGTTGCGGCGCGATTCACCGCCGCTGCTCTGGTCGTCGGGGGCTGCGCTGTATCTGCGGGCGTTGCCTACGCCGATCCGGACTCGACGTCACCGCCTGCGCCGCCACCGCCGGCGTCGCCCGCACCGTCGCCGGCAGCGTCGGCCCAACCGTCACCTGGACAGGGGCCGAAAACAACTATCGACCACGACGGCACATTCGCGGTCGGGAGCGATATCGCGCCGGGCATATACAGCTCGGCCGGACCCGTTGGAAACGGCACCTGCTACTGGAAGCGGACGGGCAACCCCGACGGCAACCTCATCGACAACGCGATCAGCAAGAAGCCGCAGGTAGTGCAGATCGACGCGACCGACAAAGCGTTCAAGACAGACGGATGCCAGCCCTGGCAGCTGACTCCGGACGCCGCCGTGCCGGCTAATACACCGCCCGCCGGTGTGCAAGGCACGCTGGGCATCCTCAACGGGTTACTCGGCGGCCAGAACGGACAGCAACCTCCCCATTCCTGACGGGACCTGACGCAATTCGACCGCAACCCCGCGGTCCGTCCATGTTCGCTACGGTGGCGCCGTGGCCCATGAGCAGATCGTCGTTGTCGGCGCCGGCGTCAGCGGATTGACCTCGGCGATATGCCTCGCCGAGGCGGGGTGGCCGGTGCGGGTGTGGGCGGCGGCCATGCCACAACAGACGACCTCGGTCGTGGCCGGCGCGGTGTGGGCCCCGCCGCGGCCCGCTGAGCGGGCCACCAAAACCCTGGCCTGGACGCAGCATTCCCTCGGGGTGTTTCGGGAACTGACCAAGAACCCCGGCACGGGGGTGCGCATGGCGCCGGCGATTGCCGTCGGCGAATTGACCGGGGCTGAGGCGATGTCGTCCGCGGCCAAGCTGATCCCCGACCTGCGCCCTGCCGATCCGGTCGACCTCCCCGAGGGCTTCGGGACCGGGTTCCGCGCCACCATGCCAATGATCGACATGCCGCAATACCTCGACTACCTGACAGATCGACTCGGCGCTGCCGGCAGCGAAATCGAGACGCGCGAAGTGCGGTCGCTGGCCGAGGTCGCCGACACCGCACCGATAGTGGTCAACTGTGCGGGTCTGGGCGCCGCAGCGTTGGCGGGCGACGACACGATGCGGCCACTGTTCGGCCAGCATGTTGTGCTCGCCAATCCTGGTTTGCAGCAACTGTTTCTGGAAATCAACGCCGGCCCGGAATGGACCTGCTACTTCCCCCACCCGCAGCGTGTGGTGTGCGGCGGCATCAGCATTCCCGGCCGATGGGACATCACTCCCGACCCCGACGTGAGCGAACGGATCCTGCAGCGCTGTCGCCGGGTCGAGCCGCGGCTTGGTGAGGCCGAGGTGATCGAGACCATCACCGGTCTGCGTCCCGACCGTCCGTCGGTGCGAGTGAAGGCCGAGCCGCTCGGGCGGGCCCGGTGCATCCACAACTACGGCCACAGCAGCAATGGCGTGACCTTGTCGTGGGGTTGTGCGCGCGATGTGGTGCGCCTGGTGGGTAACGCTGTCTAACGTCTGACGTTGTGAGCATCGATTACACACTGCACGCCCACATCGCCACCATCACGATCAACCGTCCCGAGACGCGCAACTCGCTGGACATGGAACATTTCCGCGATTTGGCCCACGTGTGGGCGGCCTTTCGCGATGACGCCGGCGCCTGGGTCGCCGTGGTCACCGGCGTCGGCCGCGATTTCTGCACCGGTGCCGACCTCAAGAAATTCATCCCGGAACTGACCGGTGACCTCCCCAAACCCGATGGCTGGGATAAGGACGACGCCATCCACGCCGTGTTGCATCGCTTCCCGGTGTACAAGCCGATCATCGCCGCGGTGAACGGCACCTGCGTGGCGGGCGGCTTCGAGATGTTGGGCTGCACCGACATTAGAGTGGCGGTGCCGGAGGCACGATTCGCGGTGATGGAGCCGAAGCGCGGCCTGTTCGCCGGCGGCGGAAGCACGGTGCGGCTGCCGCGCCAGATGCCCTACGCGCTTGCGATGGAGCTGCTGCTGACCGCCGACATGGTGACTGCCGAGCGAGCCCTGGCCATGGGCCTGCTCAATAGAGTGGTCCCGGCGGACCAGCTGATGGATGCCGCGTATGACTACGCCGAGCGCATCGCGGCCAATGCGCCGCTAGCGGTCTTTGCCACAAAGCAGTCGGCCGTCGAAGGCCTGGCACTCGACCTCGAATCGGCATACGAGAACGAGACCCGGCACAGCGACCGCGTTTTCGCGACCGAAGACGCCAAGGAAGGACCGTGCGCCTTCGCCGAGAAGCGGCCCCCGCGGTGGCGGGCGCGCTGACGATTACCCGCGAGTGGCCCGCCGGACGTCGCGACTCAGCAGCGACAGCAGCCAGCTCACAATCGACAACGCGATCGCAGCCCAGATCGCCGTCCACCAGAAGTGATCGATCTGCAGTCCCCAATGAGTGGTGTGTTCGGTGATCCGGGCCGTGATCCACAGCATCAACGCGTTGACGACGATGTGGAAAAGGCCAAGGGTCAGAATGTACAGCGGGATCGACAAGATCTGCACGATCGGTTTGATGATCGCATTGACCAGACCGAAGATCACGGCAACAACGAAAATGATGCCGATCTTCTGCAGTGTCGTATCGCCGCCCACGAAGGTCAGCCCGTGGACGAAGTGGGTGACTACCCACAATGCAAACCCGGTCAATGCAGCGCGAATGAGGAAGGGGCCCATGAGCGTTAGTTGAGCCCGTAGAAGCGTTGTGCGTTCAACCCGCCGATCTTTTCGCGCGCCTCTTCGCTGATGTCGGCGCGGGTGCGCAGATGCTTGGTGCTTTCCGGCCATTCGCCGTCCCAATGCGGGTAGTCGCTGGCGAACATGATGAAGTCGGCGCCCAGCACGTCGATCACCCCGGGCAGGATCGGCTCCTCCGGCTCACACGTCACCCAGATGTTGCCCGCCTGTAGGTATTCGTGGGGGTCGCGGCGCCAGCCGCGCTCGACCCAGTCGCCGCGCTTCTCGTAGTGCTCGTGCAGGCGATCCATGAAGAACGGCACCCAGCCCGCACCCGCCTCTAGGAAGGCGACGCGGAGGTCCGGATGGCGCTCGAAGACGCCGCCCGACACGAGCGCCGTCATCGCGGTCATCTGGTCGAACGGAAAACTGATGCAGTGCACCTGGATGTAGTTGGTGAAGCGGTCCACACCGATCTTCGGCAGGTGAATGCCGGGTGCGCCGTGAATGCCCAGCGGCATCTGCAGCTCGGCGGCGGCGGCGTAGAACGGGTCCAGGTCGGGGTGATCGAGGTTGCGGGTCTTCAGCGCCGGCGGGACCAGGGTCGACACCAGCCCGAGCTCCTTGGCCTCGCGCATGACGTCGATGGCCGCCTGGCCGTGTTCGATCGGTGTCACCGCGACGCCGCGCAGCCGACCATTGGTGGGTGCGCAATAGTCCGCGATCCATTGGTTGTAGAGCCGCGCGAATCCGGCTGCGAAATCCGGGTTTTCGAGGCTGGGTGCGCACAGCCCGAGACTCGGATACAACACCATCGTGTCGATGTGGTCGCGGTCGGCGTCGCCCAGCACACCCTCGGGTGAGCGGCAATTGATGTCGGGCGCCTTGCTGATCCCGTGCTCGGGCGGGCAACCGGCGCCGGGTCCTCGGTCCTCCGGGTAGTTACGGCCCTCGATCATCAGCCGTAGCCGCCTATCGGTGCTGGGTTTGACGAACTCCGGCCAGCGCTTGATCGCCTCGATCGCAAGCGTTGGGTTCTCGGCGACGTGTCCATCGGCATCGATGATTCGCATGTATCGGGAACTTACCCGCGCGGATTGCGCCTGCAAACGGTCAAACAACTCGCGCTACGACTGCGGGTGCGCCACGATGCTGACGTGACAACACAACGGCTGACCGGCGATCAACGCAACTCATTCATAGCGGCCCTGTTGGGCTGGACGATGGACGCCTTCGATTACTTCATCGTGGTGTTCGTCTACGCCGACATCGCAAAGACTTTCCACATCAGCAAGGCCGAAGTCGCGTTCATCACCACGGCCACCCTGGCGATGCGCCCGGTGGGCGCACTGCTGTTCGGGCTGTGGGCCGACCGCGTCGGTCGACGACTCCCGCTGATGGTGGACGTGATCTTCTACTCCGTGGTGGGATTCCTGTGCGCGTTCGCGCCCAACTTCACCGTGCTGGTGATTCTGCGAGTGCTGTATGGAATCGGCATGGGCGGCGAATGGGGGCTCGGCGCCGCGCTCGCGATGGAAAAGGTTCCCGTCGAGCGACGCGGATTTTTCTCCGGGCTGCTGCAGGAGGGCTACGCATTCGGCTATCTGCTGGCCAGCGTGGCGTCGCTGGTGGTGATCAACTGGCTGGGGTTGTCGTGGCGCTGGTTATTTGGTCTGTCCATCATTCCGGCCATGGTCAGCCTGATCATCCGATACCGGGTGCAGGAATCCGAGGTATGGGAAGCCGCGCAGGACCGGATGCGAGTCACCAGCACCAGAATCCGAGACGTGGTGCGCGACGGCGCGATCATCCGCCGGTTCTTCTATCTGGTGGCACTGATGACCGCCTTCAACTGGATGAGCCACGGCACCCAGGACGTCTACCCCACGTTCCTGGGCGCGACGTCCAACCAAGGTGCGGGTCTGGACAGCGTTACCGTCAAATGGATCGCGGTGGTTTACAACATCGGCGCCATCATCGGAGGGCTGTTCTTCGGCACGCTGTCACAGCGGTTCAGCCGTCGCTACACCGTGGTCTTCTGCGCGATATTGGGCCTGCCGATCGTTCCGCTGTTCGCCTACTCGCGCACCGCGGCGATGTTGTGTCTCGGCTCGTTCCTGATGCAGGTCTGTGTGCAGGGGGCATGGGGGGTGATCCCCGCTCATTTGACCGAACTGTCGCCGGACGCCATCCGCGGCCTCTACCCCGGCGTGACCTACCAGCTCGGTAATCTGTTGGCGGCGTTCAATTTACCCATCCAGGAGCGCTTGGCCGAGTCGCACGGCTATCCCTTTGCGCTGGCCGCGACGATCGTGCCGGTGCTGATCGTCGTGGCGTTCTTGACGCTGATCGGCAAGGACGCGACCGGAATTCGCTTCGGCACCGCCGAAACGAGTTTCATCCCGTCCGAAGCGACGTGAGCTAGCCGTTCGCTAATCCGGATCGCCGTCGCTCAGGATGCGCCGCAGCAGGTGCATCGCCACCGTCGTCGAGCGCTCCCTGATGTCGGATCGGTTTCCGGGGAGCCGCAGCGTCCGAGTGACCTTGCGGCCTTCGGCACCGGGTGGGCCAAGCATCACGCTGAAGCAGACGGTACCGACCGGTTTGTCTGCCGTTCCCCCGCCCGGACCGGCAATCCCCGTCGTCGCGACGGCGGTATCGGCGCCGAAGCGCTGTAGCGCGCCGATCGCCATCGCCTCGGCAACCGGCTCGGACACCGCGCCGTGGGCCTGGATCAACGCCGGGTCGACGCCGAGTAGCTGCGCTTTCGCCTCGTTGGAGTAGGCCACGACACCGCCTGCCACGTAGTCGGACGAACCCGGCCGGTCGGTCAGGCGCGCCGCCACCATCCCGGCGGTGCAGGATTCCGCCGTCGCGATCCGGCGACCGGCCAGCAACCGCGCGAGCAGATCGTCGACCTGGGAGCCGTCTTCGGAAAAAAGCTGGTGCCCGTGCCGGTCCCGCAGCAGCTTCGTCAGCTGCGCATACACGTCTGCTGCCTCCGGCTCGTAGCGGGTGACCATTTCGATCTCGCCCCGACGCAGGCACGTGGTGATCTCCAGCGAGCCGAAGCCGGAAATGGACGCCTCGGCGCCGCGCAGTGTTTCGGCCAGCCCGGACTCGGGCAGCCCGAACATCCGAATCGTGTCCTGCCGATAGATCGTTCGGCCGGCGATCGCCTCCTGCGCCGCGGGGGTCTGTACGGCCACGCGCCACATCGGCTGAAGCTCCCGCGGCGGCCCGGGTAGCACGATCACCGCCGGCTTACCGGGGACGACCACACCCGGCGCGGTGCCCACCGGATCGAGCACCTGCGCACCCGCGGGAATCATGGCCTGCTTGCGGTTGGCGGCTCTGATCGAGTCGAAGGTGCCGGGATCGAAAGCGGTATTGCGCTCCATCAGGCGCTTGAGAATATTGGCGATCTTCTCCTCGACCTCTTCGTCGAGCACCAGCTCTCGTCCGCAGAACCGCGCCACCACCTCCACCGTCATATCGTCGGCCGTGGGTCCCAAACCGCCACTGGTGATGATCAGGTCCACGCCCTGGTCGGCCATGAAGCGCAGCTGTGCCTCGATGTCGGCAGGCCGGTCGCCGCAGATGGTGATGTGCGCCAGTTCGACGCCCAGCTCCAAGAGCCGGTCGGCAACCCACGGTCCGTTTCGGTCTTGAATCCGGCCAGTGAGGACCTCGGTCCCGGTGACCACGATGCCCGCGCGTGCACTCACCGGAATGAGCCTACGCATCAACTAACCTGAGGCAGTGGCGCAGG
>Ga0335072_10003256_pt1 | contig 24521 bp, 20 predicted proteins | sample Lox_Sample_21_FD_206725 | JGI IMG/M metagenome (GOLD analysis project Ga0335072, IMG submission 206725) | Soil microbial communities from Loxahatchee National Wildlife Refuge, Florida, United States - Lox_Sample_2.1 | ecosystem: Environmental > Terrestrial > Soil > Wetlands | place: USA... | reverse complement strand
GCGCGGCGACCGCGGCGACGCGCGCGATCATGACCTCCTCAGCATCCGTGTGGGCATTCGTGCCGTTGTCGCGGAGGGCATGTGTGGCAAGGCTCTCTCTCCCCCCGCTACCGCTAATTCGTTCCGGCGGCGCGCCCATCCTGCCAGAGAGGGCGGCCGAGGACCATAGTGCAGATGTTTAGGCGGCGTTAATCGCGCCGGTGGCGGGTGCCGGCGCGGCGGCGCCGGCAGGTCACGCGGGTCGGCCCCGGTTCGCCGGGGCCGCCCCCGCGACACATGCGGGGGTCGCGCCGGGGACCCGCTCCGGTCGGCGCCGGCTCACCCGGCGTCGCCCGGCGCCGGCCCGGGGACCGCCGCCCGCCGGCGTCGCCCGGGGACCGCCGCCCGCCGGCGCCGGCCCGGGGACCGCCGCCCGCGGGCGCCGGCCCGAATTTCAGCCCGAAGCACCTGAATAACGCAGCAAATCTCCCCCGCACGCCCCCGCGCGCCCACATAAGCATGGTCTACATGAGTTTCTGCGCCGGACCCCGACCCCTCGTGGAGTTTGCTGCGTTTTACAGGGTCCAGGCGCTCGCTCGTGGCACCGCACCCCTTCGATCCAGCGGCCCGGCCCTCCGGGCGAACTCGCCAAGGCGACCCGCCGGCAAGACGACCGCTCAGGTCGTGCTGGCCGCCCGTGGACGACGCGCCGGCGCCCGCCGCGCCGCCGGCGGCGTGACGAGCAGCGCGGCCCCGATCGAGCCGCCGAGGTCGCCGAGACCCGCCAGCAGGACGTCCGGCGGATTGCTGTCGTTGAACAGGTGCGGCTGAATCGCCTTGCGGATGCGTTTCACGTAGGGCTCGCCGAGCCGCACGCCGAGGCCGCCACCGATGATCACCGCCGGCACGTCGAGCAGGTTGATCGCGGACGCGATGCCGGCGCCGAGCGCCTCGACGGCCTCGTTGATCAGCTCGGTGGCGAGCTTGTCCTTCCGCTCGAGCGCGCGGGCCCAGACCGAGCTGGTGAGCTTGGTGCGGCCGCGCTCCTTCATGATCTTGAACAGGTCCGTGCGCTGTTCCTTCTGCCGTTTGCGCGCCCGCGCCTCCATCGCCGCGCGACCGGCGTACGCCTCCATGCAGCCGCGCCGACCGCAAGGGCAGCGAGCGCCGCCCATCTCGACGACCATATGCCCGATCTCGCCGGCGCCACCGCGCCCGACCCACGGCTTGCCGTCGAGGATGATGCCGCCGCCGACGCCCGTCCCCCACATCACCCCGAGCAGCGACGGGTACGGCTTGCCCGCCCCCAGCGCGAACTCGGCGTCGGTGGCGACTTGAACGTCGTTTCCGATCGCGACTGTGGTCCCGAGCTCCGACTCGAGCGCCGAGCCGAGCGCGAACGATCCGTCCCACCCGGGAAGGTTGCGCGCGGTCGAGACCGTGCCCGTATCCGCGACGACCACTCCCGGGGAGCCGACGCCGACGCCCAGCAGCGCGGCCGATTCGGTGCCGGCCGCCTGGCAGGCAGAGGTCATCGCGTTAACCATCTCCGCGGCCACGTCTGAGGGTCCGCCCGTCGAGGGCGTCGGGCGCCTCGAGGACCCGAGCACCGTGTTCTCGTTGTCGACGACGATCGCCTCGATCTTGGTCCCTCCGAGGTCGATCCCACCCCGCAGTGCCGGACGGGCCGTCGACCGGCGCGTGGCGGTCTTGCGCGGTTTGCTGGCGCCTTCCATCAGCGGGGATCTTCTCAGAAGATCCGCCCCGACCCTCGTCTACCCCCAGGACTCCTTGTAGTGCAGCTGCTCGTCGGTCGGCTCGTCGATCGCCACGCCGAGCGCCGCGAGCTTGAGCGTCGCGACCTCCCGATCGATCGCTTCGGGCACCTGGAGAACGCGCGGCGTGAGCTCCGCCCGCCGGCGCACGAGGTCCTCGACGCACAGCGCCTGGAGCGCGAACGACACGTCCATCACGGCCGCCGGGTGTCCCTCGCCGGCGGCCAGGTTGACGACCCGGCCGCGCGCGAGCAGGTTCAGCCGGCGCCCGTCCGCGAGCTCGTACTGCTCGATCAGCGGGCGCACCTCGCGCACGTCGACGGCGAGGTCCGCGAGCTCGGCGAGATCGATCTCGACGTCGAAATGCCCCGCGTTGGCGAGCACGGCACCGTCCTTCATGCGGGCAAAATGCTCGCCGTGCAGCACCCGCCGCGAGCCGGTGACGGTCACGAACACATCGCCTCGCTCGGCCGCCTCGAGGGCCGGCATCACCTGGTAGCCGGCCATCCGGGCCTCGAGCGCACGCAGCGGGTCGACCTCGCAGACGACGACCGCGGCACCAGCGCCGCGGGCGCGCTCGGCGATCCCCTGGCCGGCCCATCCGTAGCCGACGATCACCAGCGTGTTGCCGGCGAGCAGGACGTTGCTGGCGCGGACGATCCCGTCGAGCGCGGACTGCCCGGTGCCGTGGCGATCGTTCAACGCCCTCTCGGTGCGGGCCTCGTTGACCGCGACGACCGCGCAGGCCAGCTTTCCCTCGGCCTCGAGCCGCCGTAGCCGCACGAGGCCGGTGGTCGTCTCCTCGGTGCCGCCGATCAGGCGCTCGAGCGTGTCGCCCCCGCGCGCGTGCGCGGTCATCAACAGATCGGCCCCATCGTCGACGGTCACCTCCGGCCGTTCGTCGAGCAGCTCGCGGACGTGGCGCGCGTAGGTCTCGACGTCCTCTCCGCGCAGCGCCCGTACCTCGACGCCGTGCTCGTACACGAGCGCGGCGGCCACGTCGTCCTGCGTCGACAGCGGGTTAGCCGAGCACAGCGCGACTCTGGCGCCCGCCGCGGTGAGTGCAAGCACGAGCTGAGCGGTCTCCGCGGTGACGTGCAGGCACGCGCTCACCCGGATCCCGTCGAGGGGCCGTTCGGACGCGAAGCGCTCGCGGATCTGCGCCAGGACGGGCATCTGCTCGCCCGCCCAGGCGATCCGGGCGACGCCTGCCGGCGCCAGGCCGAGATCGGCGACCTCGTGCTCGGGCAACCGCGTGCGCGCCATCGTTACGTCCCGATCCTCGCCCGCGGACCGCCCGGAGCCGCCGCGCCGGCGCGGCTAGTACCGGTAGTGGTCCGGCTTGTACGGTCCGTCGACGGGCACGCCGAGATACGCGGCCTGGCCGGAGCTCAGCTCGGTCAGCTTCACGCCGAGCGCCGCCAGATGCAGGCGCGCGACCTTTTCGTCGAGGTGCTTGGCGAGCGTGTACACGCGTTTGTCGTAGCTGTCGCTCGACCCGAACAGCTCGAGCTGCGCGATCACCTGGTTCGTGAACGAGTTCGACATCACGAAGCTCGGATGGCCGGTCGCGTTGCCGAGGTTCAGCAGGCGGCCCTCGGACAGCAGGATCACGGAATGCCCGTCCGGGAACACCCACTCATCAACCTGCGGCTTGATGCCGATCTTGGTAATGCCCGGAGTCCTCGACAGGCCGGCCATGTCGATCTCGTTGTCGAAGTGGCCGATGTTTCCGACGATCGCTTGATGCTTCATTCGCGACATGTGCTCGGCCGTGATCACGTCACGGTTGCCCGTGGCCGTGATGAAGATGTCCGCGGTCGAAATCACGTCGTCGAGCGTGAGCACCTGGTAGCCGTCCATCGCCGCCTGGAGCGCGCAGATCGGATCGATCTCGGTGACGACCACGCGGGCCCGCTGGCCACGCAGGGACTCCGCGCAGCCCTTGCCGACGTCGCCGTAGCCGCACACGACCGCCAGCTTGCCGCCGATCATCACGTCGGTGGCGCGGTTGATTCCGTCGATCAGCGAGTGGCGGCAGCCGTACTTATTGTCGAACTTGCTCTTGGTGACCGAATCGTTGACGTTGATCGCCGGGAACAGCAGCTTGCCTTCCTCGGCGAACTGATAGAGGCGGTGGACGCCGGTGGTGGTCTCCTCGGTCACGCCGCGAATCTCGGACGCCATCCGCGTGAAGCGCTGCGGGTCGTCCTCGAGCGAGCGCTGGAGCAGGCCCAGCACGATCGCGAACTCCTCGGACTCAGCGGTCGAGGGATCGGGGACCGCGCCCGCGCGCTCGAACTCGACGCCCTTGTGGACGAGCAGGGTCGCGTCGCCGCCGTCGTCGAGGATCATGTTCGGGCTCTGCCCGTCCGGCCACGAGAGCGCCTGCTGGGTGCACCACCAGTACTCGTCGAGCGTCTCGCCCTTCCACGCGTACACGGGCACGCCACGCGGATCCTCCGCGGTCCCCTCGGGTCCGACGACGACCGCCGCGGCCGCGTGGTCCTGGGTCGAGAAGATGTTGCACGACGCCCAGCGGACCTCGGCCCCGAGCGCCACCAGCGTCTCGATCAGAACCGCGGTCTGGATCGTCATATGGAGCGACCCCGTGATCCGGGCGCCGGCGAGTGGCCGGGCGTCGGAGTACTCGCGCCGAACCGCCATCAGCCCAGGCATCTCATGCTCGGCCAGGCGGATCTCGTTCCGCCCGAACTCGGCCAACCCCAGGTCGGCCACCTTGAAATCCGCCTTGGCAGCGGTCGTACTCATATTTCCTCCACGTTCGGGGTCATCGGGCAGCCGCCGTCAGGCGGCCACCAGCAGCTTCTGGTGCTTCTCTTGCTCGAATCGGAGCCAGTCCTCGGGACCGACGTCCTCCGGTCGGCGCGCCTCGGCTTCGAGCCAGGTCTGCACCGACTCGCTCAGCTCCGGGCTGTCGGCCATCCGCGCGGCAAACGCGACGTCGGACAGACCGACGTCAAATCGCGCGAGCAGTTCCTTGAGCGTTCGCAACCGCTGGAGCTGAGCCGGTCCGTAAAGACGGTAGCCCGATGGCGAGCGGGCCGGCGAAACCAGGCCCGTCTGCTCGACGTATCGGAGCATTCGCGGCGACCAACCGGTCGTCCGCGCCGCCTCGTTGATGGTCAAACCTTCCATCGACTCTCAACCTTACCACGATGTTGTCAAGGTTTCGAGCGGCGTTCAGAAGATTTTCCTCATAGGGCTCAAGTCGGCTCGGACATTTGTCGAAATACGTCCTGAGAAGTGAAGTCATGCCTAGCATGCACACCAACCTCGAACTAGGAAGCCTGAGGCCGGGCATGGAGCGGTCCCGAAAGAGGATGCCAATGAGTCAGCGCAGCAAGGGAGCCTGCACGATCGCCGCACTCGCCGTTGGATTCGGCTGCGCGGTCTTCGGTGTCGGCGGCGCCGACGGCGGCACACGCGCGTACGCCCGTCACGTCCGTGAAGCGCGGATGGAGGCCAGGCTCGCCGGACTCTCGCTCGACCATCGCTCGCCCGAGCAGCTGGTGCTGGCGATCCGGCCCAAGACGCACGCCGCCCACACCGCGGCCGTGTCGACCGCCGTGACCGCGGCGCCGATCGCGACCTCCACGGCAACGACTTCCACGACGCCGGCAACCACGACGACGATCATCACGGCGACGACGCCCACCACCACTTCGACATCTTCGAACGCGTCGGCAGCCGAAGGCGCCGGCGAGAGCGTCGCCCCAGTTATCACCGACACGACGACGACGGCAACCACGACCACCGGAACGACCACCACCGGCACGACCACCACCGGCACGACCACCACCGGCACGACCACCACCGGCACGACCACCACCGGCACGACCACCACCGGCACGACCACCACCGGGACCACGACCGCCGGCACGACCACGACGAGCACCGCGACCAACGCGAGCTCGACCGTGAACGGGCGCGACCCGAGTGGCGCGACGACCAGCACGACCACCGGTTGCCACGGGCGCTGCGAAGGCCTCACCGGTAACTCCGGAGCGGTTCCGGCAACGCTGCCCTCGACGACCTCGTCGTCGTCCGCGAACAACTTCTCCTTCTCCGAGACAGCGGTCCCGACGGTCACGCCGACGGCGAGCAGCGCCGTGAACGATGCGACGAGCAGCGCGATCAACCCGACCACGACGACCACGCCTGCGACATCGGCCTCGCCGTCGAGCGGAACCTCGACTTCCAGCGGCAACGGCGCGAATCAGCTGAGCAGCATCATCACGCAGCTCGAGCGCAAGCTTCCCTCGACCTCCTCGATCGGCAGCCTGAGCCACTCGACCGGCTCCCATCGCTCGGGCACGGCCCTCCCGACCACGGCCAACGGCACGGGCACCGTGCCGGCCGGCGGAACCACTGGGACCGGCCCCGCTGGCACCACCGGCACCGGCAGCGGCGCCGGCGCCACCGTCGCGCACAAGAGCGCGTCGGTGCACCGCACCGTCAAGCATCCAGCAGCGGGTAGCTCGGCCTTCGCGCCGATCACCGGCGGCGAGCAGGTCATCCACGACATCGTGAAAGTGATCCCGACTGCGGTGTGGGTCGCGCTCGGCGCCGCCTTCGCGCTGATGCTCGCCTTCGCCGGCCTCGCGCTCCGGTCCAGCCGCCGGGCCCGCCGGCGCGAGAAGGAGTTTGCGGCCATCTCCGCCGCTGCCCTGACCGACTCACTCACCGGCATCCTCAACCGTCGCGGGTTCACCGAGGCGGCCGAGCGCGAGCTCGCTCGCGCCAGCCGCTACGAGCGCCCATTCGTCCTGGCCTACGTGGACGTGCGCGGGCTCAAGGCCGTCAACGACACCGAGGGCCACCTGATGGGTGACGAGCTGATCAAGGCGGTGGCCGGACTGATGAAGGAATCGGCCCGCGCCGACGACGTCGTCGGGCGCATCGGCGGCGATGAGTTCGCCCTTTTGCTCGGCGAGCAGACGGCCGAGAGCGCCGAGCCCGTGATCCGCCGCATTCGGGCGCGCGTCGCGGAGGCTCGCGCTGAGATGGAGATTTCGGTTCCGTGGGAGCTGACGATCGGGATGGCCTCATTCCCGGACGACGGCGCCACGCTCGAGGAGCTTCTCGATCTGGCTGATCGGAGGCTTTACGAGCAACGCGGTATTGCATTGAGGTAGTGGGCTGGGGCAGCAGGGACTTGGGGGTTGGGCGCCGTTCGGGGCCCCTCACAGGGCGGTGAGGGGGACCCGAGCGGTGCGCGTTTCCGGCCCTGACGGGCAAGGCCAGCGCGCGAGTGCGCGTCAGCCGCGCGCCAACGCGCTCTTCAGGCGCTCGATCGCCTGAACCGGCGTCGGATCGACCTCGCGCAGCACGGCGAGGTAGAGCGACACCAGGTCGCCGAGCAGCACGAGCGACATCAGTCGCTCAGTCCGGTTCTGTCCGATGCTCTCGACTCGATATGTGCCGGCGGCATCCGCTTCGATCAGGCCGCGCGTAAGCTCGATTCGCTGGCGGATCCGGGGATGCAGGTCCGAGTCGTCGAGGAATACGGCGCTGAAGCGTCCCAGCTGGCTCGCGTTCTGCCACCCGACGATCTCGTTGTGATCGAGCTCTGGGAGCTCATGGGCGAAGCACGGAGTCTTGGCGTTCTCGTTGATCTGGGTCTTCCACCGGTACGCGATCGGGGACGTGAGCCCGGAGCCCGCGATCTGCGGGATCGTGCCGTGGAGCCCGCGCGCCAGTTGCTTGGCTAGCGAGTCGTCCGGGGAGTCCGGTCCCCACATCGAGACCATCTGCTCGAGATGGGCGGCGGCGACGTCGATCTCGGCGTGCAGTCGCTCGCCGGCGCCGCACAGCCAGGCCACCTCGAGCGCCACGACCAGCGAGTACGCGACCGCGGCCCGCGGCTGGAAGCCGCCCGGGAGGGGGATCACCGGCACGTCCTCGGCACGTGCGGCTTGCGCGAGCTTGCCGCCCGTGGTCGCGACGATCCGACGAGCGCCGACCGCGCCCGCCGCCTCATAGATCGCGAGCGTCTCCTCGGTGTTGCCCGAATAGCTCGCGCACAGCACCGCGGTGTCCGGCGTGGTCCACGCGGGGAGCGCGTAGCTCCGGGCGATCACGATCGAGCGCGACGCCCGGTCGCCGAGCGCCGCCCGCGCCAGCGTTCCGCCGATCGCGGAGCCGCCCATGCCGGCGACGATCAGCCCGCCGGGAGCGTCATCGGGCTCGAGGTTTGCCGATTCGACCCGCCACAGCGCATCGCGCAGGTGATCGGGCATCGCGAGGATGTCCTCGGTCATACGCTCGGTGTCGATCGACGCGATCGTTTCCGGCGTGAGATTCACTGTCGTGCTCAAAACCTGATCGCTCCGTCGGGCAACTCCACGCCCGGGAAGATACGCGCGCCGGCCGCAAGCATGTTTCCCGACCCGATCTTGACCCCCTCACCGAGCACCACGCCGCCCTCGATCTGGCAGTGATCGCCGATCTGGACGCCGGATCCCACGATCGATTCGCTGATCGTGGTTGCGACGCCCACGCTGACCCCTTCGAGCAGCACCGAGGACTCGACCCGGGCGCCCTCCCCGACGGTCACGCCCTCTCCGAGCACGCTGCGATCGCCGACCACCGCCCGGCGCGCCACCGAGCACCCAGACGCCACCAGCACCGGGGCGATGACCCTGCCTTCTATAGTCGCGCCGTCGACGAGCGTCAGCCCCGAGTCGCCGAGGCGGCGGCCTACCTCGGTGCTGACTCTCCCCTCGAGAATGTCGTACGTGCCTTTCAAGTACCGGTCGGGGGTCCCGATGTCGAGCCAGTACCCACTGCACTCGTGCCCGTACAAACCGTGGCCGACGAGCGTCGGGAACACGTCGCGCTCGATCGAGACGTTCGTCCCGGCCGGCGGCATCCCATCGAGGACACTCCGTTCGATGATGTACGCGCCGGCGTTGATCAGGTTGGTGTCGGCCTGGTCAGGGCTCGGCTTCTCAACGAACGCGCTCACCGCGCCATCGTCGTTCAGGCGCACGAGCCCGTACGCCGACGGATCCGCGACCGGGACGAGCGCGAGCGTCACGCGTGCGCTCGTGCGGTCGTGTGCCTCGAGTTGCGCGGTGAGGTCGAGGTCGGTGAGGGTGTCGCCGTTCAGCATGAAGAAGCGCTCGTCGAGCAGGTCCTCGGCGAACTTGAGTGCGCCCCCGGTGCCGAGCGGCCGCGGCTCCTCGAGGTAGCGCAGCCGGATCCCGAGCTCGGAGCCGTCGCCGAGGACCGCTCGCACGCGATCGGCCATGAACCCGCACCCGAGGATCACGTCGTCGACGCCGTGCTCGCGCAGCCACATCAGCATGTACGAGATGAACGGCCGTCCCACGAGCGGGACGACCGGCTTGGGGATCGTTGAAGTCAGCGGACGCAGACGGGTGCCCTCCCCGCCCGCGAGGATCAGCGCCTGCAAGTCAGATACCTCGGCTGCCCGACATCAACGTCCGATGCCCTCGTAGATGAATCCCGCGGCCCTGACCGCGTCGGGATCGACGAAGTTGCGCCCGTCGATAACGAGGTTGCCGCGCATCCGCTCCGCGACCGCGGCCCAGTCGAGCTCGGCGAACTCGGGCCATTCGGTCACGATCACGACCGCGTCGGCGCCGGTGACGGCCTCGAGCGCCCCATCCCCGAAGTGCACGCCGACCATCATCTTGCGCGCCTCCTTCTCGGCGATCGGGTCGTACGCCCGGACGGTGGCGCCGTCGGCCTGAAGCCGGGCGGCCAGCACCAGCGACGACGCCTCGCGCATGTCGTCGGTGTTGGCCTTGAACGCCAGCCCCAGCAGCGTCACGCTCTTGCCGACGAGCGACCCCAGATGCTTCTGCAGTTTGCCGATCACGCGCCGCTTCTGGAGCTCGTTGACCTCGATCACCGCGGTCAGCAGCTGGAAGTGGTAGCCCGAGTTGCCGGCGAGCTGCTTCAGGGCGGAGACATCCTTCGGGAAGCAGTTATGAAGCGTCACGCCACCCGAGGTGACCACCGTGTGCGCGTAGGGGACCTCCATCGAGTACACCGGACCGGAGTACCTCCGCCGCTCGGCTGACCTCACTCGCACCCACGCCGGGCCGTCACCGAGGCGCCGGTATCCCGTTGGTGCAATTCGCTTGTGCTGCCGAGCAATCGAGGCGAATACGCCTGCGCGGTCGCGCTCCGGCACGAGCCGGATCGCCCGTTCGACCTGGTCGGCGCCGCTGATCCGAATCCAGTGCGTGTCCTTGGTCGACTTCGCAACACGTCCGACTCGCCGCGAAGCCACGATGCCGACGCTGGCGAGCAACCGCAGGACCCCGTCGGCCAGCTCGTCGCTCACGGTCCCAAGCTCGATGATCACGCTCGGACCACCGTTCATGAGCGACCAGGAGCCGTCGCCTTCGAACAGCCCCGACAGCAACGCCCATCGAGCCTCGTCGGGCTGCTCCCAGATCAGGTCCGGGAGCCGCTGCCCGTAGCTGTTGCGACCGAGCCCGAGGACGTCGGTGAACCAGGTCTGGATCAGGCGTGACTGCACGGACACGATCCGCGCGGTGGCGCTCATCGAAGCGTTCGCCCGAACGTTCTGCCGTACCCAGTACGCAACGACCTCGTCGACAAGATGCTCCTCGCGGTGTGGGTGGAACGACCACCGCAACTGCGCATCGCCGGCGCACCCTTCCGCCAGATACAGCCCCACGACCCGCCAGAACGACTCGTCCAGCTGCAACTCGCTTCGCGGGTAGTTCCCGCTCTTCGTAGTGCTGATCGTCGACCCCTCAATCGGCAGGCCCGCCAGCGCGAGCTCGTCCCATCTCAGCGTCCCCGTCCGCTTGACCTCTCCGGTTCGCGCCGCGACCGACGCCGCGCGCGTAAAAACCTCGCGCCGCTCTTCGACCGGGCGCCGGACCAACTGCTCGACCAGCTCGCGCCGCGGACGCACGATCAGCTTCTCGGGCGAAAGCTCGGCTGCGTCGGCGGCGGACAGCAGCGAGGCAACCGACGTCCCCTCCCACTCTTCAGCGCGACCAACAGCCACGGGAACCCAATCGTCGGGCGTCAACTGCTCCGCCAGCTTGAAGCGCGGTTCCCCACCGTCGCCGTCACCGACGATCCATCCGTGATCCGGCGTCGTCCGCAACCGGCGCCCCATCTTCGTTCTGACCTCGACGAGCTCGCCCTCGTAATCCCGCCTGGTGAGGCACATCACAGGCAGGAACTGCGGCTCCTCACCGCCGGGAACCCACGACAGGACCTCAAGCGCCGAGGGTTCGATCAGGCCGTCCTCGAGCTCGTCGTGGTCGGCGGCCATGCGATTCCAAAGCTGGTCGAACCGCAGCAGCGTCGTCCGCCCCCGATGACGCACCAGCACGGTTTCCTCAGGCGCGAAACAGCTTCCGCCGAAGCCGATACCCGGCTTGAGGAAATGCGTCCCGATCCGCCGGTCGAGCCCCATCCCGCGCGCCACCTCGAGCACGTCGGCGCCGGTCTCCTCGCACACGTTGGCGATCTCGTTGATGAACGAGATCTTCGTGGCCAGGAACGCGTTCGCCGCGAGCTTGATCATCTCGGCGCTCGCGATGTCGGTGCGCACAAGCGGCGCGTCGAGGGGGGCGTAGAGCTCGATCAACGCGTCGCCGGCCCAGTCGCCGTCGTCGCCGACGACGACCCGGTCGGGATGACGGAAGTCCTCGAGCGCCGAGCCCTCTTTCAGGAACTCCGGGCACGAGACGTACGCAAACCCGTCCTTTCCGCGCTCAACGAGCGTCCTCCGGATCGCCGCCCCCGTCCCCACCGGCACGGTCGATTTCATCACGAGCGCGTGCTGTCCCGACTCCGGCATCGCGTCGACGACGGCGTTCACTGCGGACAGATCGGCGTCGCCCGAATACGTCGGCGGGGTACCGACCGCGACGAACAGCAGGCGGGCGTGCTCGAGCGCCGGCGCGAGCTCGGTCGAGAAATGCAGCCGGTCGCGGTTCGCCGCCACGGACTCCGCGAGGCCGGGCTCGTAGATCGGGATGTCGCCGCGCTCGAGCCGGGCGATCTTGTCGGCATCGATATCGACGCACCACACATCGCTCCCGAGTTCGGCGAACCCGGCAGCCGTGACCAGCCCGACATAGCCGGTCCCGATCACCGCGATCGGTTCACGCGCTGAGGACATCGAGCGGAGGGTAGCGGGCGTCTACCTGCCGCCACCTCGCGTCAGCGAGGCGGCGATCGCAACCATCTGCCGGTTGCCGATGCTGTCGGTCAGCGTGTTCGAGACCCAGTAGACGCCCTGCGCGGTCTTCCACGCCACCAGGGTGATGTTGCCGGCGTCCGCGTACAGCAGCAACTGCTTGCCGTTGACCGTCTTCGTCTCGGTCGGGCTTTGCAGGATGGGAGGGTTCTGCCAGGTCGTGCCCTGGACCCCGTAGTACTCGCCGAGCACCGGATTGATCGCGATCGTCATCCGATACGAGTAGTGGGAGATTCCCTGCCGGTCGTGGAGCAGGTAGGCGCGTGGGTAGTACCCGGATCCGGCGCCATCCTCGACGGGACACACGCTCGTGTCGTCGGAGCAGTACTGGGAGCCACTCACGATTTGCTTCGGGTAGTAGATCGGGATCCCGATCGGTCCGAGCGCCTTGGACTGGGCTTGCCCGTCACTCACGTCCGTGGTGAGACCGGGGACGGGAGCGCCGCCGCCGTGCCCGCCCTTTCCGCCAGCGCCCGCGATGTGCGGCGTACTCGACGCTCCGCGACTCGTGGTCGGCGCCATGAACGTGCGGAACGCCGCCATCTCGGCGCCCGGGTCGGCGGTGACGTAGCAAGGCGTCTGCTGCACGGCCGCGGTGGTGGTCGCCACCGGCGCGCACGGGAGCAGGATCGCCGGGAACGGGACCTGCTTGATCGCGTGCCCGGCGGAGAACGCGACCAGGTCGAAAAGGTTGATCAGCCCGTCAGTCGTGTGCAGATTGTGGTCGGTTTGCGAGTGTTTACCGAAGATCCTCAGCAGCGTGCCCTCGTCCTGGATGATCTGGTCCTGGGAGAACTGGGATTTCGCCCACCGCAGGAAGTCCTGCTGGCGCGCGTTGCGCACGATGTCGCTATCGGTGTGGCGGAAGCGCACGAACTCGAGCGCGTCGGTCCCGCACAGCTTCTGGTAGCCCGGTTGGATGTCGATGCTCGAGTAATCCGTGTAGGCGGTGTTGTTGTAGTAGCGGTGGTCGACGTCGGTGTAGACGCACCCGATCGCGTTGACCAGGTCCTCGAACCCGCCGAAGTTGACGTCGATGATGTGGTTGATCTTCAGGCCGGGAAAGACCTGCTGCTCGAGGATCTTCACGAGCAGGTTGTCGCCACCGATCGAATAGGCGGCGTTGAGCTTGTCCGTCGCGACCACCCCACCCTCGGGAATCTGCACCTTTAGGTCGCGCGGCACCGACAGGAGGTTGATCGTCGAAGAGTTGGGATCGATGTGGACGAGCATCATCGTGTCGGTGTTCGAGTACCTGAACGGCTCGCCGGCGCGGTGGTCCGAGCCGACCAGCAGAAGCGTCTGCGGGCTGCCGGGGTTGGGAACGCTCACCGCCTTTGCCGACGTCTGCAACGCCGGCGTCGCGTCGAGGTAGTGAGTGATCTGCCTGACCTGAAGCAGCCCCGCCACCGCGGTCGTGCTGGCCGCGAACCCGATCACGAGCAGGCAGGCAAGCGTGAAACGCACGAAAGTCCCGGTCCGCGATTTCGGAATCAGCCGTCTCACCGCAGGCCGCCGTCGATCGCGGTCAGTCCCCCGCGTGAGTCGCCATCCTCGCCCGAAGCATCGAGCAAGCGCGCATCCGGCGCGAACGCGGACCCGGACGCGGACCCGGACCCGGACCGATCCTCGTCCGTCGGGCGCTCGAGCCAGATCGGCAGCGCGCGCACGAACCCGACCAGCGAACGGCGGTAGCGCGCCATCGACGACACCGACACGTATTCCTCGGGCCCGTGGTGCCCCGCGCCGTCCGGGCCGAACTCGACCGCCGGTATCCCCGCGGCCATGAACGCGACCGCGTCGGACGCTCCGTCGCGGCCGACGCTAAGCACCTCCTTCTCGGGGATCGAGCGCGTCACCGCGTCGCGCAGCGCCCGCACGTAAGGGTTGCCACGAGGGACGCTGACCGGCGGGAAGATGAACGTCCGGGTGATGTCGATCGAGGGGATCCGGGCGATTTGCTCGAGGATCGCCTCCGGGTCCTGCCCGGGCAGGAAGCGAATGTCGACCGACATGCGGCATTCGTCTGGGACCTTGTTGATCGCGTCGCCGCCCTCGATCCGCCCCAGGTTGATCGACGGCCGGTCGAACACCTCCGAGGACTCCCTGGAGAACGGCAGCGACTCGATCGCGCGGAACACGTCGACCGCTTTCAGCACCGCGTTGTCCCCGAGCCACGGCGTCGAGGAGTGCGCGGCGCGGCCGTGGACCTCGATCACCATCGCCAGTACGCCCTTGGCCTCAACGCCGATGTGCAGGTTGGTCGGCTCGCCGGTGATCGCGAAGTTGCCACCGAGCCCGCGGGCTACCACGGCGTCGGTCGACCGGTCCTCGATCTCCTCGGACTCCTCGTCGGGGACGCATACGAGACGGACCCGCACCTGCCCCTGGCGCTCGACGTCCTTGAGCGCGCACATCATCGCCGCCAGGCCGCCCTTCATGTCGTACGCGCCGCGGCCGATCAGCCGGTCTCCGTCGACCTGAGGGTGGAACTGCTCGGGCCGGCCGGGCACGACGTCCAGATGGCCGTGGAACACCACGCAGGGGTGCTCCCGACCCTCATCATCGGAGGGGCCGACCTCCGCCACCAGTACGGGCAGCCCGTTGTGATCGTGGTGACGCACCTCGATGTCGCGGGATTCGAGCCATCCCTTCACGAATCCTGCCGCCGCGACGATCTCCTCGGGCCGGGACGTGTCGTAGGAGATCAGCCGCTCGGCGAGTACCAACTCGTCAAGCATGAACACGAGAGGATAAGCGCAGCAAGGACGCGTGGCCCCCGGCCCGCTGAACCGCCCTACCCCTCGGCGATCTTGAGGAACTGCTCCAGGCGAGCCTTGTCTCGTTCCGCGAAGCGCCGTTTTTCGGTGTCTTCGCCGGCGGACTCCAGTTCGCGCTCGGCCTGCTGGAGACGCTCGCGCAGGCTGCCCGCGTCGAGGTCACCCGGCGCCATCGCCTCCTCGACCAGGATCAGCACGTGGTTGTCGGCCATCTGCAGGTAGCCCTCGGCCTGGGCGAACCGCACGACCTCGTTTTCGGTCTTGTACAGGCGGAGCTCGGTCGGGTCGAGCATCGCCAGCACGGGCTCGTGGTGGGCGAGGATGCCGATCGATCCGACGGCGGTCTTGGTCGAGACCAGCTCGACCTCGTCGTTGAACACCTCGCCCTCGGGCGTGAGGACCTCGGCGCGGAACTTGCTGTGCGCCACCGGCGCCTACTCTTCCCCGTCGTCGCCTTCGCCGGACTCCGCCGCGGCCTCGTCCGACTCCAGCTTGGCCTCGGCCTCGGAATCGCCCTTGGCCTCGGAATCGCCTTTGGCCTCGGCCTCGGAATCGCCCTTGGCCTCGGCCTCTGCGCCACTCGAGTCGTCCTTGGACTCCTTGGACTCCTCATCGCCACCGGCGTCCCGCACGACGTCGTCGATCGTGCCCTTGAGGAAGAAGGCGCGCTCGGGGAGATCGTCGTGCTTGCCCTCGAGGATCTCCTTGAACCCGCGGATCGACTCGGCGATCGGGACGTACACGCCCGGCGTCCCGGTGAACTGCTCGGCGACGTGGAACGGTTGCGACAGGAACCGCTCGATCTTGCGGGCGCGGTTCACGGTCAAGCGGTCCTCGTCCGAGAGCTCGTCGATTCCGAGGATCGCGATGATGTCCTGAAGCTCCCGGTAGCGCTGGAGCACCTGCTTGACCTCGTTGGCCACCTGGAAGTGCTCGTCGCCGACAATGTCCGCCTTGAGGATCGTGGAGGTCGAATCGAGCGGGTCGACCGCGGGGTAGATCCCCTTTTCCGCGATCGAGCGCGACAGCGTGGTGGTGGCGTTCAGGTGCGCGAACACCGACGCCGGGGCCGGGTCGGTGAGGTCGTCGGCGGGGACGTAGATCGCCTGGATCGAGGTGACCGAGCCCTCCTTGGTCGATGTGATCCGCTCCTGGAGCTCGCCCATCTCGGATTCGAGCGTCGGCTGGTAGCCGACCTGGGACGGCATCCGGCCGAGCAGCGCGGATACCTCGGAGCCCGCCTGGACGAAGCGGAAGATGTTGTCGATGAACAGCAGCACGTCCTGGTGCTCTTCATCGCGGAAGTATTCGGCCATCGTCAGGCCTGAGAGGGCGACACGCATCCGGGCGCCGGGCGGCTCGTTCATCTGGCCGAACACGAGCATCGTCTTCTCGAGCACGCCCGATTCCTTCATCTCGAGCCACAGGTCATTGCCCTCGCGTGAGCGCTCGCCCACGCCGCAGAATGCGGACAGGCCCTGATGCTCCTCGGCCAGGTTGCGGATCAGCTCCTGGATGATCACGGTCTTGCCGACGCCGGCGCCGCCGAACAGGCCGACCTTGCCGCCCTTGGCGTACGGGGCCAGCAGGTCGACGACCTTGATGCCGGTCTCGAACATCTCGGCGGTCGGGGTTAGGTCTTCGACGGTCGGCGCGGTGCGGTGGATCGGCCAGCGCTTCACGTCGTCGGGGAGCGGCGCCCCGAGATCGATCGGATCGCCGAGCAGGTTGAAGATCCGGCCGAGCGTGATGTCCCCGACCGGCACCGTGATCGGCGCACCGCTGTCGACCACCTCGACACCGCGGGCGAGGCCGTCGGTGGTGTCCATCGCGACCGCGCGCACCCGGTCGTCGCCGAGATGCTGCTGCACCTCGCAGACGAGCCACGGGTCCTCCTCGGCCGCGATGTCGAGCTTTTCCTCCTCGAGTGCGACCTTCGGACGGCGGACGAGGATGGCGTGGTTGATCTCGGGCAACTTGTCGGGGAACACGGCCTCGATCACGACGCCCTGCACTTCCTCGATACGCCCGGTGTTCTTCTTGTCGGGCTCGCCCTTTGAGGCCTCGCTGCGCTGTTCTTCTGCTACTGACATAGCTTCTCCAGTGTAGGTCTACCCGGACAGCCCTTCTGCTCCCGCCACCACTTCCAAGATCTCCTGCGTGATCTCGGCCTGGCGGGCCCGGTTCATCTCAAGCGTCAAGTTCTTGATCAGGTCGCTCGCGTTGTCGGACGCGTTCCGCATCGCGGTCATCCGCGCGCCGTGCTCCGACGCGGTCGACTCGAGCAGAGCCCGATAGATCGATATCTCCACGTAGTCGGGCACGAGACGTTTCAGGATCTCCTCCGGATCGGGCTCGTAGTCGACGAGCGCATGCGGTCCTGACTTCTCGGACCCGGACTCGGAACCGGAATCGGAATCCGACTCCTCCTCCTCCTCGAGCACCGTCGCCTTCTGCAGCGGAAGCAGCGTCTCCCGCCGGACTACCTGCGACACCGGGGAGATGTAGCCGTTGTAGAAGATCTCGACCTGATCGACCTCGCCGTCGACGTACGCGGCCATCAAGCGGTCGGCGATCCGGCGCGCATCCGAGTACGCCGGTCGATCGGTGAAGCCGGTGAAGCTCTCCACCAGATCGAGTCCGCGGAAGGTCAGCGATGTCGCCGGACGGCGACCTGAGGCGAAGAACACCGGCGTGTGCCCCTCCCCCTCGTGCTCGCGCCCGGCGGCGACCCCGGCGCGGACGATGTTCGAGTTGAACGCCCCCGCCAGCCCCCGGTCGCCGGCGATCAGCAGCAGGCCGACCTTCGACACGCTCTCGTGCTCCTCGAGGATCGGCAGGTTCGGCACGTTCCCGGCGGCCTCCGCCGCCTGGCGTGTCATCCGGCGAATCGCGTTGGCGTACGGGCGAAGCGCCTCGATCCGCTGCTCGGCGCGCCGCAGACGGGCCGCCGCGACCAGTTCGAGCGCCCGAGCGATCTTCTGGATGTTCTTGACCGCGCCAATGCGGTTCTTTACGTCGCGCTGCGATTTCGCCATCGCTACAGCTCAGGCCGCGGCTTACGCCGCGCGGGCCTGATCCTCCCCGCTGTCGTCGAGCGGATGGCCCTCTTCGTCGAGATCGAACCCGAAGTCCTCGGCGAACTTGGCGACAGCCGACTCGACCTCGGCCTGCGTGTCGTCGCTCCAGTCCCCGCCGGCGATCTTCTCCAGGAGGTCGCTCTGGTTGGCGCGCACCGATTCGGTGAGCTCCGCGAGGAACCGGTCGACCCTGTCGACGACGACGCGGTCGAGATACCCGTTGGTCGCCGCATACACCTGGACCACCTGGTCCTCGACCGGCATCGGGCGGCGCTCGGGCTGGTTGAGCGTCTTCACGAGCCGCTCGCCGCGGGCCAGCGTCCGCTGCGTCGCCGGGTCGAGCTCGGAGCCGAACTGCGAGAACGCCTCGAGCTCGCGGTACTGCGAGAGCTCGAGCTTCAGACGTCCCGCGACCTTTCGCATCGGCGTTATCTGGGCGTTGCCGCCGACCCGGGAGACCGAGATGCCGACGTTGATGGCCGGGCGTACGCCGGAGTTGAACAGGCCGGGCTCGAGGTAGATCTGGCCGTCGGTGATCGAGATCACGTTCGTCGGCACGTACGCGGACACGTCGCCGGCCTGAGTCTCGATCACCGGCAGCGCCGTCAGCGACCCCGCGCCGAGGTCGTCGTTGAGCTTGACCGCGCGCTCGAGCAGGCGCGAGTGCAGGTAGAACACGTCGCCCGGATACGCCTCACGTCCCGGCGGCCGCCGCAGCAGCAGCGACATCTGGCGGTAGGCGACCGCGTGCTTGGTCAGGTCGTCGTACACGACGAGCGCGGCCTTGCCGTTGTAGAGGAAGTGCTCGCCCATCGCGCAGCCGGCGTACGGGGCCAGGAACTTGATCGGCGCGGCCTCGTCGGCGGCCGCCATCACGATGATCGTGTTCTCGAGCGCGCCCGCGTCCTCGAGCGTCTTCGCCAGCGCGACGACCGTCGCCTTTCGCTGCCCGATGGCGACATAAATGCACAGCAGGTCGCGGTCCTTGTTGTTGATGATCGCGTCGACCGCGATGGCGGTCTTGCCCGTCTGGCGGTCGCCGATGATGAGTTCTCGCTGGCCACGGCCGATCGGGATCATCGAGTCGACCGCCTTGAGCCCCGTCAGCATCGGCTCCTTGACGGGCTGGCGCTGTACCACTCCCGGGGCCTTGAACTCCGACGGCCGGGTCTCCGTGGTTCCGATGTCGCCCTTGCCGTCGAGGGGGTTGCCGAGCGGGTCGACGATCCTTCCGAGCAGCGCCTCGCCGACCGGGATCTCGAGCAGGCGCTTGGTCCGCTTGACCGTGTCGCCCTCGACGATCTTCGCCCACTCGCCGAACAGCACGGCGCCGACGTTGTCGGACTCGAGGTTCAGGGCGAGGCCGGTGACGTCGTGGGGAAGCTCGAGCATCTCGAACGACATGCAGTTCTCGAGCCCGTGGATGCGGCAGATGCCGTCCGCCACCGACAGCACTGTGCCGACTTCGGTCAGGTCGGCGCTGGAGGTGTCGAGTCCTTCGATCCGCTCCTTCAGGATTGAGGTGATCTCGTCAGGCTTGATCTGCATTCATGACTCCTTGGCGGGCGAGCGTAGCTACGCCCGCGCGACTTGCTTTCGAAGTTGTTCCAGTCGGTTCCGGATCGACGCGTCGAGGATCACGTTGCCCACGCGGAGCACGATCCCGCCGAGGATGTCCGGATCGACGGTGCTCTTGAGCTCCACCGTGCGCTTGGTCTGTTCCCCGATCCGCTTACCGATGCTCGCGACCGTGGAGCTGTCCAGCTCGATCGCGCTCGTCACCTCCACCGGGAGCAGATCGCGCGCGTCCTCCCACATGTCCTGGTAGCGGTCCTTGATCCGGAAGAGCGCGGGCATCCGGTGGCGCTCGATCAGCGCTTCGAGGAAGTTCATGAACGCCGGATCGGCGCCGGTGACAGCCTTCTTCAGGCCCGCCTTCTTCTCCTCGGTCGAGAAGTAGGGCGAGAAGAAGAACGTCTGGAGCTGGCGGTTCTCCGACAGCGCGTCGGAGAATTGCGTCAGCTCGTCGTGAATCGGGTCGAGCAGATCACGCTCCTCGGCCACCTCGAACAGCGCCCGCGCGTAGACCTCGGCGATCTCTTCCACTAGCGGTGACCCCCCGCGCTGCTCATGCTAGGCGCCGTCCCTCGGCGCGAGCGCGCTGAAGTCGAGCTCTGAGAGCGCGTCCTCGACGAGCCGTCGCTGGTCCTCCTCGTCGAGGACCTTGCGGGTGACCTTTTCGGTCGCCATCACCGTCAGATCCGCGACCTCGCGGCGGATCTCCTGGATCGCCCGACGCGTCTCGCCCTCGATCTCGCGGCGCGTCTGCTCCATCAGCTGCTCGCGCCGTTGCGCGGCCTGCTCCTGGGCCTGGCGCTCGGTCGAGTCGGCCGTCTTGCGTGCGCGGTCGAGGATCTCCTCGGACTGCTTGCGTGCCTCGCTCAACCGCTCGCGGTACTGCTCTAGCAACGCGTCGGCATCGCGGCGGACCTTCTCGGCGTGGTCGATCGACTCCTCGATCGCGTGCTGGCGGCGATCGAGCGCCTCGGAGATTCGCGGGAAGGCGAGCTTCCACAGGATGTACATCGAGATCCCGAACAGCAGCAGGGTCCAGATCATCAGCCCGACATTCGGGGTGATCAGGAAAGAGCCGCTCGAGGACGCGATGGGCATATGCGACACGGCGGCCATCTACTTGAGCACGTAAGAGAGCAAGCCGGCGACCAGGCCGTAGAAGAACACCGCTTCGGTGAGCGCGAACCCCAGCCACTGGATGCTCGTGATTTCGTCGCGCATCTCAGGCTGGCGCGTCACCGCCTCGATCACCTTGCCGAAGATGATGCCGATGCCCACCCCGGCGCCGACAGCGCCAAGACCGCCACCGACCGCGATCCCGAAGCCGGCCGTGATCCCGGAGGCCGCGATTGGAATGACGTGCAAAAGAAACATCAGGGGCTCCTTGTCGTGTTAGTGAGAAGTGGCAGCGCCGGCGATGTAAATCGCCGCCAGGGTCGCAAAGATGAACGCCTGGAGTGTGGCCACCAGGCCCAGCTCGAACAGGTAGATGAGAATCCCAGCGGGGAGCGCAAACCACCCGAGCGCCTGGAGCCCGAGGATCACCGCGAGCCCGCCCGCCAGGAACAACAGGATGATGTGCCCGGCGAAGATGTTGGCCCAGAGTCGGATGGTCAGCGACAGCAGCCGCATCAGGGTCGAGATCACCTCGATCGGGAAGATCAAGATCAGCATCGGACCATGGACGCCCGCCGGGATGAGGCTCTTCAGGTATCCGATGAAGCCCTGCGCCCTGATTCCCACCGTGATGAACGCGATGAACACGACGAGCGCGAGCACCAGCGGCACGGAGATGTTCGCGGTGGCGGCATACAGCGCGAACGACGGAATGTGAGCGCCGAACACGTTGAACTTCTCCTCGCTGTTCGTCGGCAGCGGCAGGTAACCGACCAGGTTGCAGAACCAGATGAACAGGAACAGCGTGCCGAGGAACGGGAACCATTTGGCCGCCATCGAGTCGGGCATGTTCCCGCGGGTGATGTTGTTCCGCATGAGCGAATACAGCACCTCGACCGCGGTCTGGATTTTGTTCGGGCGCGCCTGCATTCGGCCCGCAATCCACACCATCGTGAATATCGTCAACAGTGTCGCGAGGAACAGGTAGAGCACCGCGCGGTTGATGCTGAATACACCGAGGCTTATCCAGTTGACGAGCTTGAACTCGTTCTGGATCTGGAACTCGTTGTTCTTGTGCTGGCTGAAGCCGTAGATCGCGATCAGCAGGACGAAAATGCCGATGTACGCGCCAAAGCACGCGAGCAGGACTTTTTGGGTCTTACTCACCGGCGCGACCCTCTCGGGCGAGTCAGGACCGACAGCACCATCTGCGTTGTGAACGCAAACACGATCACGAGGAGCGCCGTCAGACCGTCGTCGCGCCCGGCGCCGTTGCGGACCAGGATCACCGCGATCGCGAGCGCGAACAGCCGCCCGAGCAGGTACGCCAGCCGCAAAGTGACCTCGCTCCGGGGATCCCGCAGCGATAGCACGACGCGGTCGAGGACCACGCCGACCGCGCGCAGGACGATCCAAGCGCCCGCCCCGACTAGGTAGCCGACCGCCGGCACCCCGATCAGCAGCATGATCGGCGCCGCCACGACGAGGATCACCACGTCGAGGTAGGCGAGCGCAGTTGCGTGCCCGTCAGAGGTTGCGGGAGCGCTTAATGACACAGGAGTTCCCGTATTTGCGGTCGTCAAGATGGAATGGGTTGAGAGCGGTGGAGCCGGTCATGGATGGTCAGAGGGCCGGAAGGGTAGCGGCGCTACGAGGGAACCGTCGCGTTCAATAGTCGTTCGCCTGCACGCGCGGACGGCCCCACCGTCGTGCTGATCCGGGGGGGACTACGTTAGCGCTACGTTAGCGCCCCCGCGTTCCCGTCGGCAACCCACGTTCGGGGTTCTGGAACGTCAGCGAGCGGCCGACGCCCGGCCGATTCGGGGCTTGGGCAGCTGCCCCTCTGCCCACAGCGCCGCGATGCTGGCGCGGGGCAGTCCGAAGGTCCCCTCGTACACCAGAAACCGGGGCTCCCAGCGCGGGAAGAACTTGGCGTTGAAGCGGTACAGGCTCTCGATCTGGAAGAACGGGTTACCGAGCGCGATCAGCTTGCCGAGCCACCGCTCGTGTGGCTTCTCGGGGCTGTGCATCCACTTGGCGAACGCGGCGAAGTTGAGCGACAGCTCCTCGACCCCCTGGTCGCGCAACAGCTCGATCGCCTTGACGACCAAGAACTCGGTCAGCCCGTTGGGCGTCGACGGATCGCGCCGCATGAACGACAGCGATACCGCCGGACGGCCGTAGCACGGGACGAAATGGAGGACGCCGCGAATCGTGCCGGCCTCGTCGCGTGCCAGCACGACGAGCGTCTCGTGGTCGTGTTCGCCCTGGAGCGAGTCCATCGCCATCGAGAAGCCGCGCTCGGGAGCGCCCTGGCGCCCCAGCTCGACCACCTCTTCGACGCGCTCGATCGTGCCCTGGTCGAGCGCGCGCAGCTCGTGCAACTCGGCCTCGAAGCCCGCCTTGGTGAGCCGGGTCACCGATTGGCGGACCTTGCGGATCGGACGGCCCTCGAGCGAGAACCGACCGAGTTCGACGACCGCCTCGTCCCCGACGTACATCGTGTGGAGCCCAAGCTCCTCGTATAGCGGGCACAGGGTCTGGCTGGCGCCGAGCGCGCCGAGCTTCAGGCCGCGGTCGTCGGCGAATTGCCGAACCTGGCCGAGCAGTCCGGGGATTGCGTCAGGCGGTCCCACCGGATCGCCCGACAGGAGCAGCACCCCGTTCTCGATCGCGTACGCGACGAACGCACTGCCGTCCTCGCTGAAGATGTAGTGGCCGTCGGCCCGCAGCTTGAAGAACGCGAGCGTGTCGGCGCCGTGGGCCCGCACCAGGTTCGCGGCTACCTGCCGCGCCGCCGGGCTCGGCGGGGTGCGCGGCGCCGTGAGCGGACGGAAGATCACGTAGGCGATCACCAGCAGCGTCCCGATCTCGAGCATGTGCACGCCGATCGGGATGTGATGGTGGAAGTGGATCGGCCCGCTCTGGTAGCGCACCAGGTCGAAGGTCTCGGTCGCGACGGCGCCGAACGATGCGTGGCTCCCGGTCCCGACCGCGACCATGGCGACGGCGAACCCGGCCAGCGCGAGCACTGGGACCCGCCAGACCGCCGAGCGCAGCGTGTTCGGATCGGGGCGCACCGTGAACGCGTCCCGGCTTCCGACCAGCACGACCGCGACACCCCACGTGAAGATCGTCTCCTCGAAGTCGAACCCCTTGAGCAGGTCGAACAGCCCCAGCGCGAGCATCAGCGCGACCGCGGTCTCGAGTGCGCGTCGCCGGCGCTTGGCCAGGTACGGCGCCACGATCAACAGCGCGGCGCCGGCCGGAAGCGCAAGCGCGTGGAACAGCCGGATCGCCTCGACCGGCTCGAACTCGAGCAGTAGATGGCCGCGCCACCGGATGTTCGGCGTCAACGTCGAAGCGATGTTGACGAGACCGACAAGTGCTGCCGCGACGGCAGCGAACACGGGCACGCGCTTGGTTAGGGCTTGTATCGAAAGGCTCATCGCGAAGAGAAACGCCGGGACCGTGGCTTCCCGTTCTGACGGTGTGAAAACGCTCACGGACAGACGGCGCGCCGCAGACACGCCTCCCGACGACACGTACCGCGCCAGCGGCTGTTTGTTACGTCGCTGCGCGCGACAATCCTGCCCGCGCGGGGGCCCCAGCCCCGTCGGTCGTCTCGCGCGGGGTGCGGCGCGGGAGCGCGAGCGTCAGCGCCAGCGCGAGCAACGGAAGGACCGCCACCACCTCGAACACCGCGGTGAACCCCTGCGCCTGCGCCAGCAGTCCGAGTAGCGGCGCGCCGACGCCGCCGAGGCCGATCGACAGCCCGATCGTCACGCCCGCCGACACGCCGAGCCGGCCCGGGAGGTATTCCTGGCCCATCACGATCGTGACAGCGAACGTGGCGATCGTCGCCGCGCCGGCGAGCGCCGCGAACCCGATCGCGACGACAGGTCCGGACAGCAGGAAGCCGACGACCAGCGGCGGGATCACGATCATCGAGCCGATCAGGATGTTGCGC
>Ga0335072_10003255_pt1 | contig 24529 bp, 16 predicted proteins | sample Lox_Sample_21_FD_206725 | JGI IMG/M metagenome (GOLD analysis project Ga0335072, IMG submission 206725) | Soil microbial communities from Loxahatchee National Wildlife Refuge, Florida, United States - Lox_Sample_2.1 | ecosystem: Environmental > Terrestrial > Soil > Wetlands | place: USA... | reverse complement strand
TCGTAGGTCATGAGGCAAACGAGATCGACGAACTTGGCGATGGCTTCGAGGTTGTAGGCGCCGCGCCAGTCGGTGTAAATCCATTTCGAAAAACCGCCGGCGCCGGGATAGCCGGGGGCGTTGGGAACCGTGGCGATGGTGAGTTGGAGGCCGGCTTTGTGGAGGGCTTCGGCAGAATTTTTGACGAGAATGGTGAGGGCGGAGCCGTCGGTCCAATCGATGTTTTCGAAATCGAGTTGAAAGCCGGTGTAGCCGTGGAGTTTGCATTCGCGAATCATGGCTTTGTTCATGATGTCCTGGGCGTCGAAATTCCCGCCGAGGATGTGGAACTTTTTCTTGTCGAAGATGGCGATGATGGGCATGACCGGGAGCTTTTCGTCGTGAGCGCGCTGGAGAACGGTGGGATTGGGAGCGCCGGTGACCAGGCCGTTTTCGTCGACGGAATACCAGGCGGGGACGATAAGGTCGATCTGCGAAGAGTGCGCGAGGAAGGAGCGAATGGAGTCGGGATTGTCGGTCATGTAAAACAGAGCGACGGGTTTGGCGGCGTGCAGAGATGGAATGGCAAAGAGAAACACAACAAGACAAAGCAATAGTTTTTTCATGGGATGGTTGACCGTTGGAATTGGGAATCGTGAGGCAAGTGCAAGAATATATCGCGACGAGTGGGAGTGGCAACGATTTTTTCGGGGAGAGCCTTCGCGATGAAAAAAAGAGAGACGAAGATTTTTGATCCGGCGGAGGGATTCGCGCCGGTGATGGATCTAACGGAAATCACGGACGCCACGGTGGCGAAACGCGGAAACCAGTGGTGGATGTATGCCGCGGGACAAGTGGCGGGAGGAAGGGCAACGGAATTATTCAGTGCGTCGCTGGCGCCGGGAGAAGCGTTGGGAGCGAGAGGATGGAGGTTGACCACGCGACCGGAGAATGCCGCGAGCATTGCGTTGCTGGCGGGTCACGCACCGGAAGTTACGTGGGATTTGAAGGGCGGGCGGCATTGCCCGGCGTACGTACAAGGGTGGGATACGGAAAAGCAGCGATGGGTGGAACGGATTTACTACGCAGGAGCAGCGGAAAATCTTTGGGGACCGTATGCGATAGGCTTTCTGGAATGGGACGGCCGCCGCTGGGCGGAACAGGGCGAACCGGCGTTTGTGGCCGAAGAAAATTGGGAGCGCGGAAGTGTGTACGAACCGAACCTGATTTATGCGGACGGAAAATGGAAGATGTGGTATGTGGCGGGGTCGAACCAAGAAGATTATTTGGTGCAAGGATTTGCCGAGAGCGCGGATGGACGAAGCGGATGGAGCGAGCGGCGGATCTTCGCGGAGGCGGACGAGAAGCTGTTTGATTTTTGCGTGAGGAAAACCACGAAGGGATACGAGGCCGTGTATTCGAAGGTGTGGCTGGGGAAAGGAGCGGCTCCGGCTGAGACGGGCTTGTGGTGGTGTAGGGCCGATGCTGCGGAGAGTGCGCTTGCGCGGTGGAGCAAGCCGGTGCAGATTTTGACGGCGGAGGATCGCGGATGGCATGCCGGGCCGTGGAAGCCGTCGCTGCAGTATGAGGAGAATGCGGAGGAGAGAATGTTTGTGTTCTTCGATGGCGTGTATAAGACAGGGGAGGCGGGGGCGTTTCCGTATGCGTTTACGATGGGGTGTTTGGAAGTGGAGCGGCCGGGGTGAAAGACGGGGCACCTTAGCGGATGAAAGCGGCGAGTTACAGCATGTTCCGCACGATGTAAAGCTGGTGTTACAGGAAACCCAAGAGCACAGGCAGGAGTGCCTGTGCCACGTTTGGGATCGAGGGGAGCGGGATCGGACCGCTACGGCTCGGGAGGCGGTTAGGGTAGGTAATAGCGGAAGGAGGTGAAGACCATATTGTTTACGGCATGGGGAGCTATGCTGGTGGTGCCGGTGAGGCCATCGCTACCGGACCAAGCGTTGCGGAACAAGTAGGAATACTGAAGCCCCCACTGCACGCGGCCTTTTTCGCCCTGGTAGATCTTGTTCCAAAAGCCGAGCGTGCTTTCCATGAGGTAGCGGGTGTCTCCGGCACAGGTGCCGCCCGTGCCGGGAGTGCCGGTGGCGGAGGGAAGCGTTTCGGTAGAGCACCCGGAGTTGTTGGCGAAGGGCGAGCCGTAGCCGCCGATGCCGTCGAGCGTGATGGTGGTGGTGGCGAGGGCGGGATAGCCGGGCTGCGTGCCGCCGCCGGGGCAGGGCTGTTGGCCGAGTGCGCCACAACCCGGAATGGCGGGAGTGTTGGTGACCTTGATGGATTGATAGCCGACATAAGAGGTGCGGCCAGCGTACTCACCGCCCACGTAAGTGTAAATGTCCCACTTGGGAGTGACGTGCCATTCGAGACGGCCAAGGAAGTGCGCGTTGTGGACCAGAGCGATGGTGCCATCGGGGCGAAGCGTGGCGTCGGGAAGCTGGCTCGAGGCGTAGCGGCCTTCGCCGTCGCCATAGAACACCTTCAGGCCGGCATCCAATTTTTTGGCAAAGAGAGGAACGGCCGCGCTGGCACCGACGGCACCGCCGGTGTTGAGGTTGTTATAAGCGCCGGCGACGGATGGTTCGAGCGAAGCAGAGTTGGCACAAGCGAGGACCACGGGATCGGCAGGAGTCGGATAGTTTTTGGCGGTGGAGCCCACGACCGCGCAAGGAAAGATGCGATTTTCGTAGGTGCTGACGATGCCGAAAAGTTCGTAGTGACCGTAGCCGGGATCGAGAGCGATCTTGGCGATGATGTCGGGAGTGTGGTTGAGAGAATAGCCGGTGGCGTCGGCGGAATTGTTCAAGCCTCCCGCGGTGCCGGGAGCGAAGACGAAGGAGTTTTGGTAAGTGGTGGCCGTGCCGGTGGCGGAGGTGCTGGTAAAGGTGCTAAAGCCGCGACCTCCGAGAGTGGCTTGAGGATTTTCGGCGGAGATCGCGAAAGTGAGCTGGTTCGCAAAGGTTTTGGAAACGCGCAGACCGTAACCGCGGGTCCAGGTGAAGCTGACGATGTAGTTGGGGTCGATCATCGCGGGAAGCCACTCGGTGCGGTTGACGGTGGCTACTTTGTCTTCGGTAGCGAGGCTCCACATCTGGCCGCCGGAAATGGCCCAGCCGTTGGTGAAATCGGCGCGACTGAAGAGCTGGCGCTGGCGGAAGACGTAAGAATTGCTTTGGCGGTTGTTGGAAGTGACCCCGGCGCCCAGGAAGTCGGCTTCGAAATAGCCAATGACCTTGGTGGCGCCGATGGTGGAATCGGCCAAAAAGCTGAGGCGGGACTGACGCGCGGTGAGATTTAAGTCTTGCAGTTTACCGACGGAATTGCCGCCGAAAGGAGTGGCGTTGAACTGTGTGTTGATGTCGTCGTTCAAGGCGCGCTGACGGCTGACAGTTTCCGCGGCGAAGAAACCACCGGGAGTGAGGTTGATGCCCTTGAAGCGAAGGGTGAGGGGGGCCTTGTCGTCACTTGAGGGGGTGGCGGTAGTAACGGCGGGATTGGCGGCGGAGCTTGGATTGGGAATCGCGGAGGGAGAACTTGAAGCAGTGGAGGGAGCGGGCGCGGTGGTGAAATGCAGCGAGGAAGGAGCAGCGTTGACGGCGGGATCAGCGGCGCTCGAGGAGTTAGCGCGGGCTGCTGCGGCCTCGCGGGCTTCCTCGAGCTGACGGTCGCGCACGGCGAGTTGCTCCTTGAGCAGTTGAAGTTGTTCCTGCTGAAGTTGCAGGGTCTGGCGTAGCTCTTCCATCTCCGCAGAGATTTCCGCAAGAGTTTTGGCAGGAACGGATTTGGCGGCGGTTTTGGCCGGCTGGGCATCGGGGGCTTTCGGGGAATCCTTTGGCGAGTCCGCAAAAGCGGCGCCGATGGCCAGAAATAGAGACAAAGAAAGTACCGACAGCTTTTTCATCGCATCCCTCTCTCAAGAAATTTCAAACACAGCACCGCATCGATGGGGTATTCGAATCGGAGGTGGGTCAGAAAGCCGGAGCGAAACCGAGTGGAGGGAACTTCGCAGAGTATCCTTGGCGGAGCGGATGAGGCTCGACTGCCGATTGAAAGCCCGGAGTCGCAAGGCAAGACGACGCCGGGCAACAACCCAGAAGGCGAAACTCTCAAGCGCGCAGGCTACAAGGACGAGCCACTTGGGAAAGGGGCAACCTGATTCAAAGTCAACGGACCTGGGGAGCGAAAGGCAGGAACAGTCAACTAAGAGGATATTAACATGGGAGTATCGAAGCGCTGGGGTTTGTCAAGTGGAGTTTCCTTGGGAGAAATAGGCGTCGGGACACGCCCTAAGCCGCTAAAGCCGCAGGGATTCGGCTCCGGTTGGGACAGGGCTGGAAGCGGGCCCTGACGAAAAACGTGGATTCTTGACATGGGGCGCAGGAATCCTGCGCCCCTACAGGAAAGGACAGCGGTGCCACGCGTAAGGGGAGCCACTGCGACAGTCCTGACTCTTGCGGAGTCGGAGTTGGGTAGGGCCGCTATCGAGGAGTGGGGCCGGCGGAGGCGTTTTCGTTGGGAATGGCATTGGGTTCGGCAGCTACTACTTCGTAAGGCTGCATTTTCTTGATGTGTTTGTCGTCGCCGTCAGGGACGCGGACGAACATGCGGTCCTTGCTGATTTTGAAGATAACTTCGTGGCCAACGGGCAGAACCAGGGGATGCTTCATGTCCATGGGACGAATCTTGTAGTCCATGTCGTCGGTACGGAGCAGATATTGCGGGCACAGTTTTTCGTTGGAATGGACATCGGTGATGCCTACCGATGCCCAGAAGGAACCCAGGCCGGAGAGGCCCTTTTGTTTAGCCCCACAAGGCACCGCTTCCATTTTCTCCAGCATGGCGCGATCGGGAGGAGACTTCTTTTTTGCCGGGGCGCCGATGGGCACTAGCAGCACGAAAGCAAGAACCATCGGGATTCTAAGATTCATACAAGCTCCTTGGAAGATTCGCTGGGTTACCTGTGAGGGCTGAGGGCGGATGCGGGCGGATGGCGAGAGGGCCAAGTTATGGCCCTCTGGTCGCGAGACAGGAATTTAGTTACTGCTTGGGCTTAGGCGTGGAGGTGGTTGGCGCCGAAGTAGGAGCAGCCGGGGGTTGAGTGGTGGTCTTGGTGCCGGGGGCATTGTTCCACTGCTGGGTGGACTTGAGGAAGTTGTCGGGGTCGGCCATCAACTGCGCACGCACGTCGGGATGGGAGTTGAGATAGTCCTGAAATTCCGGGTGATCCTGCATGAATTGTGGGTCCTTGCACAAAGAAGGATTTTTGGCGAGTTGCTGGTTGAGGTCGGAATGAGAGCCGAGGAATTCCCCAAAGCGGCGTTGAGCGTCGTGATTGGCGTCGTGGTCGCGATCGTAAGCGTTGGCGCGATCAAAATCGGCGCCGCGATTCATGGCGTCTTGGCCATGGTCGTAGCGGTCTTCCTGGTGCATGAAGGCGTTGGGGTCTTGGTGAAGTTGTTGACGGACTTCCGGATGGTCCTGCAGGTAAGTCTGCAACGCCGGGTGGTTTTTGAGGAATTGCGCATTGTCGGCTAACGAGGGATCTTTGCGAAGTTGCTCAGAGATTTCGCGGTGAGAGTCGAGGAATTGGTTGAAGCTAGCGAGTTCGCGGCGGTCGCGATCGTAGTCGTTACGATTCATGGCGTCTTGGCCATGGTCGTAGCGGTCTTCCTGGTGCATGAAGGCGTTGGGGTCTTGGTGAAGTTGTTGACGGACTTCCGGATGGTCCTGCAGGTAAGTCTGCAACGCCGGGTGGTTTTTGAGGAATTGCGCATTGTCGGCTAACGAGGGATCTTTGCGGAGTTGCTCAGAGATTTCGCGGTGAGAGTCGAGGAATTGGTGGAAGCGTGCAAGTTCTTCGCGATCGTTGCTGCGATCCTGTTGATCTCGATCGTAGGGGAGAACGTTGTTGTGAGCCGTGGGACTTTGACCGCTCTGGCTTGCGCTCTGACCGGATGGAGTGGGATTTTGGGTGGGTGAAGTTGACTGCGCACTTACGTAAGTGGCGAAACAAAAAACTAAAGAAAGGGCAGGCCACTTTATCAAGTGTCGATGCATAGGTTCGGTTCCTCCAAAAGGCGGATTCTGGGACGAGGAACAGAGGAGCAAGTGGTGTTCCGAACGCGGGGGCGAAAAATGGAAGTGACGCGGGGTTAAGGATTTGCAGGAGCGATGGGAAAAAGAGTGGACAGGGATGGGTGTGGAAATTGTACCGGGATTGGAGAAAATCGCCGTACGGGAAAGGCTCTACAGAGTAGTGCTTAGCGTCGTGTGGGTGCGTTGGCGTTGATGCCTTGGAAGACTTGGATTGGCGAGTTTGGAGATGTCGAGGGAGTTGTGTCGCGCGTTACAAAAAACGAACGGCTGGTGACAATTTGGGTGGATTGTGCGGACATGGGCTGCAGCCCTTCGAGGCTCTGGGTAAACAGTGCTGCGCCCCTACGCGGAAACGGCTCGCCTAGGAAGCGGAGTGAATGGGACCTTGCGGGATTCGTGGTGTAATTGTTGGGGCACAGGCTCAAGCCTGTGCTACAGGTGGGCGATGGTGGGGCATAAACAAATTAGGTGGTGGGTGACGTTCGGTTTTGTGTGGTTGGTGGTTTTGCGCGGCGACGTGTGGGCGCACGGGCAGCAGAGCAAGGCTGAGGATGTGGTGGTGTTGTCGTTGGAGGCGCTGAATCCGGGGACGCAGCTGCGGCAGCAGGTGAGGAATGGATTGACGGGCGAGTCCGAGGAAACGCGAAACGTGGAGAAGCAGCTGCTGGGAATCCAGATGAATATTGTGCGGGAGACCGCCAAGTTTGGGCCGGTGTTGCTGCTGGCGCCGGATGAGACGACCAAAACGGCGGTGGAAGAACGCTGCAAAGAGTTTCAGATTTGCGAGTTATTGAAGAGCGATGATGTGCGGATAAAGGTGGTGGCGCACGATGGGGTATGGATTCGGGATTTCGGGCCGGAGATTGAAGCGGACGGGGATAAGGCGAAGGTGGTCCATTGGCGATATTTCGATGTACGAACCGAAGAGGGGAAACAGGAGAAGCTGCAGGAATTGGAGGCGGCGCGACTGAAGCTGCTGGAAGCGCGCCAACAGGAAGAGCAGCCGAATGCGTTGACGCAGGGGGAATCGGAAGAGGAACGGAAGGCGGCGGAGGCGCGGATCGACGACCGGCTGTATCTGTTGCGCGAGTATGCGGAGATTCTGAAGGAGGCTTCGCCGCAACGGAGCAATGACGAGAGTTCCGCGTACGACATCGCGGACGCGGTGCTGGCGGCACCGGATTTTGCGTATACGGATTCGAAGCTGGCTTTGGATGGAGGGAACCTATTTAAGCTGGACGATGGCAGATGCTTGACGACGCGGGTGCTGCTCTCGCGAAACAAAGACCAGAACATCAACGTGGACGAGGAATTGGAAAAGGTGGGCGGCTGCAAGGCGGTGACGTATCTAGAGCCGCTGCCGGGCGACGTGATCGAGCACGTCGACATGTTTGCGCTGCCGGTGGGAGGCAAACGGATTTTGCTGGCGTCGTACGACTTGGCGAAGCCGTTCGCGAAAGAATATTGGAGCGAGTTGAGCGCGGGGGAACGCGATCTGGCGGCGAATGCGGAATTGGCCATGGAAACGGATGCGGAAGAGTTGCGCCGGTTGGGTTACGAAGTGATTCCGGTGGCGTCGCCGTTTCCACGGATTCCTGGGAACGGGCATACGTATTATCCGAGTGTGTTGAATGTGCTGGTGCGAACGGCGAGCGACGGGAGCCGCGAGGTGCTGGTGCCGGCGTACCGAGATTACGAGACGGATATTCAGGCGTTGGCGCAGAAGCAGATTGCGGAGGCGTTTGGCGGGAAGACAACGATGGTGACCATCGAAGCGACGGAGGCGGCGAAATCGCAGGGAGCGATTCATTGCTTGACGCTGGGGGCGCCGTTGGCGTTGTCAATCTTTGGGGACTCCGGGGAGGAGATGCGGAGACGCGAAGTGCTGGCTCGGAAGGAAGAGTTGGATCGCGGCGCGGCGGCGGAAGTGGAGGCGCAGATTCCGGCGAGTGGGCTGGAAGGAGCGTGGGTGATTTTGCCGGAAGGCGACCGGACGGATGGAAGTGCGCTGGAGCTGTATCCGCAGCGGATTTATTTTGGGAAAAGTGAGTTTGAGAAGGGCGTGTTTGACCAGCTGGAATCGAAGGGAAAGTACACCGTGGATCGGAAGAACGGCGAGGCCTGGTCGGTGCATTTTGTATTTGGGAATGGGGAGGCGGTGCCGGCGGTGGTGCAGTGGATTCATAAGGACGAGATGAAATTGGTGTTTGGGGATGGGGGGAACGCGTTGGTGCTGCGGAGGATGGGAGTGGGGTTGGCGTCGCCGTTCAAGAAGAGTGAATTAGGAGAAGGACAGCCGCGGAAAGGGGCGCCGAGTAAGTTGGAGACGGTGCAGCCGTAGGCGGGTCAGTTGCGGAGAGACGCGAAAAGCAATTTGCCTGAGATGGACGAACCTCAAGACCCACCCTCACGCACCGACGGTGGGGACCCGCTCGCGCTGAGCTCGGAATTTTACCAGCAGCAAGTGCCAGGACAGCGGTTGAGATTCTTCGTCGCTGGAAGGCGCTCCTCAGGATGACCGACTGTTTTTGTTTTGAGTATGCAATGACGTGGAGTCCTGTTTAGAGTGGGGGCAAGGCGCTGGGGAAAACCAACGGCCCACTTCCCTGCGCAAAAATGGCTCAGGGTTAGCAGAAGGCGGGCGCTCATAAAGGCCACAGGCTGAAGCCTGTGCTGCCTATAGTTCTTTTCGATTATTGATTGGGGAAATAGCGGGGCTTATGCTCTGCGAACGTTTATGGGTGTGTTTCGCGGAGGGGAAGCCGCGAATCTTGGTCAACGCTGAGTGAGTTGGGCTGCGTGGATATTGGCGCAGACAGGATTGGTGTGTGCGCTCTCACGTTGGCTAACAAATTTTCTGCAAAACGAAATGAAGGGGACTTGCTCATGTCATCCGCTCTGATGAATAGAAGTTGTCTCGGCTATGGGCACGCTGGACAGAGAGGTGGTTCACCGAAGAGCACAGGCAGGAGTGCCTGTGCCACGGTTAGAGGCATTGGTGTGTTGGTGGTGGCGGTGCTTTGGGCAGCGAATGCTTGGGGACAAGCGATTACGGGGAGCATCCGGGGAACGGTGACGGACGGGAGCGGCGCGGTGGTGGCTGGGGCGAAAGTGACGGCAACCAGCGCGGAGACGGGTTTACAGCGGAGCGTGGCGACTAATGCCGAGGGCACGTACATCCTGTTGGAATTGCCGGTGGGCCACTACCGGTTGGAAGCGGAGGCGCTGGGCTTCAAGAAATATGCGCAAGATGGAATTTCGTTGGACGTGAACCAGCAAGCGACGGTGGCGATTCGGTTGGCGGTGGGGACGGCCACGCAACAAATCGAGGTGACGTCGAACGCGCCGATGATCGAAAGCACATCGACAAACCTGGGACAAACCGTGGGCGAACGCGAGATTTTGGACCTGCCGCTGAATGGACGCAACTTCACACAATTGGGCTTGCTGCAGACGGGGGTGGTGCCGCTGACGCCGGGATTGCTGGAGGCGGGAGGTCCCGCGCGCGCCGGTCAGGCGTACGCGGTGAATGGACAGCGGCCGGAATCGAACAATTTTCTGATCGACGGAGCGGATAATTTCGACACGGTGGACGGCGGGTTGGTGCTGGAGCCGCCGATTGATGCGATTGCGGAATTTCGCATCCTGACGCATACGGCGAACGCGGAATTTGGGCACAGCACAGGCTCGACGACGAACATTATTACCCGATCGGGGACCAACGAGTATCACGGAACGGTCTGGGACTTCCTGCGAAACAGCGCGATGGATGCGAAGAGCTTTTTCGCGGATAGTGTGGAGCCCCTGCACCGGAATCAATTTGGGGGAGTGTTTGGCGGACCGATCAAGAAAGACAAGACGTTTTTCTTTTTGTACTACGAAGGAATCCGGGATGCTCAGGGCGAAACGACGCTGACGACGGTGCCTTCGAATGCGGAGCGTACCGGGAATTTCGCAGATCAATGCACGCTGAACAACGGGACATTTAACTCGCAAGGGCTGTGCATGGACAACACCACCGGCCAGATCAGCCAGACGGGGCAACTGTTCAACTTTTTTGTGCCGCCGAACGCGGCGCCGCAGCCGCTGCCGTTCAATCAGCTGCCGGCGATCAGCCCGCTATCGCAGAATCTGCTGCAGTTTTATCCGCTGGCCAATTCGGGGCCGTTCACCTACGTGGGCACGCAGATGTACACCAGCAATTCGGATCAGTTTGGCGCGCGCGTAGATCATTACCTGACGGACCGGGACACGCTGAATTTCCGGTACAGTTTCGGGCAATCGGCACAGACCGATCCCCTTCCCCAAGGGGGAGCGAATGTGCCGGGGTTTCCGGTAGCGACGAATGAACGGGAACAGAATTTTGTGGCGCAAGAGACGCACACGTTTTCGTCGACGTTGGTGGGAATTCTGAGGGCGTCTTATTTGCGGAACAAATTCCTGCTGGGAAACAACATCAACCATACCGACCCGGCCAGCCTGGGATTCCAATACACGCCGTCGCTGGAAGACGCGATCGGACCGCCGTTTATACAAGTAGGCGGATATGCTTCGATCGGGAATCCAATCACCGGGCCGCGGAACACGTATCAGAACACCTGGGATTTTTCGAGCGGGTTGACGTGGATCAAGGGACGTCACCAATATAAATTCGGCGGCGGGTATCAATACGACCAGATCAATGTGCTGAATGGAATCGCGACGAACGGATTTTTTGTGTTTTCGACATTTCCCCTGGGGAACCTGCAAGGAGCAGGGCCGGCGTTCGCGGACTTTTTGTACGGGCAGCCGGTGGTGTTTTTGCAGGGCGGAGGGAACTTCTATCGAGGGCTGCGCGGGCAAGCGTTCAACGTATACGCGCAGGACACGTGGAAGGCGACCTCGCGGCTTACGGTGAATTACGGGTTGCGATATGAAGTGCCATCGCCGTACACGGAAATTCACAACTATCAGAATTTATGGATTCCGGGGCGGCAATCGGTGGTGTTTCCGAGCGCGCCCGAGGGCTTACTTTACCCCGGAGACCCGGGAGTACCGCGAGGATTGATTCCTACCGACCGGGCCGCGTGGGCACCTCGCGTGGGATTAGCGTGGGATGTGCGCGGAGATGGCAAGTGGCTGGTGACGGCGGCGTATGGGATCTTCTACGATCCGTACTACACGGGAGAAGGCGGGCCATTGCAGGATCCGATCAGCGCGCCGCCGTATCTGCAGACACCGCAGGTGAGCCTGCCCAATTTTGCGAGTCCGTTCAACGGGCAAAATCCGTTTAGCGGAACATTTGCGCAAGACATGACGCTTTTGGTGCTGAGTCCGAATCTGCGGCTGCCGTACGCACAGGACTGGAACCTGAATGTGGAGCGGGCCTTGGGTCACGATTGGTTGCTGGAAGTGGGGTACATCGGGACGAAAGGCACAAAGCTGCCGCGCTTCATTGAGGCGAATCCGGCGGTGTACATCCCGGGCGAATCGACACAGGACAATGCGGATCAGCGGCGGTTGTATTCGGGATGCACGGTGACGGGAACAACGCCGTGCACGTACTCGTCGGTGGGGGAGATCGCGGGAATCGCGGATTCGTCCTACAACGCGCTACAGGTGAGCTTAAAGAAACGATTTGCGCAGGGGTTTTCAATGCTGGCTTCGTACACGTTCTCGAAGACGTTGGACGATGTGTCGTCGTTCAACATTACGGGATCGGCGTCGCAAAGCGTGGCGGGGGAAAACGACCTGGCGCAGAATCCGTTCGACGTAAAAGCGGAGTGGGGACGATCCATGTTCGACGCGCGGAACCGGCTGGTGGTGAGCTATCAGTGGGATTTGCCGTGGTTGCAGCATTCGGATCGCTGGTACGCGCACGTGCTGGGAGGATGGCAGGTGAACGGGATTACCACGCTGATGAGCAATACACCGTTCACGGTGTACGACTCCAGCAATCCGTCGCTACAAGGAAGCGCGCCGGAAATTTCAGGATTTTTCAGCAGCCGGCCAAATCTTGTGGGGAATCCGAACACGGGAACGTGCGCGGGAGGCGTGCCGGTGCGGACGGCGCAGTGCTGGTTCAATACCGGAGCATTTCAGCATGCGGCGCTTGGGACGTTCGGAAACGTAGGACGAAACACGCTGGACGGACCGGCATTTCAGCAATGGGACTTTTCGGCGGTGAAGAACATCCCGATTCACGAAAGCATGAACGTGCAATTTCGGGGAGAGATTTTCAATATTTTCAATAATGTGAATTTCTTGCTGCCGAACAATGACATTAATTCGCCGGGATTTGGGCAAATCACCGCGGCACAGCCGGGGCGCATTGTGCAGCTAGCGCTGAAGTTTAGTTTTTGAGGCGGCGCATCGATCGAGGAGAGATTCCTCACTTCGCTCGGAATGACATTTTCTTTTTTACGGTGACACATGAGTGTAACGGGAGCTGCGGACTTCGCGGCTGGGGCAGATCGGCCTGGACGCGAGTTTGAAGTAAGCGAATCGGATCCCCGTTACTACGGGTGGCGCGTGGTGCTGGCGGCGAGCCTGGGAGTGATGGGAGGATTCGGATCGCTGTTTGTGTATACGTTTTCGGTGTTCGTAAAACCGTTGAGCGCGGAGTTCGGATGGAGCCGCGAGGCAATCTCGGCGGGCTTTGCAGTTGCGGCGGTAACGTTGGGAGCGGTGTCGCCGTTACTGGGGCGATGGATGGACCGGTTTGGGCCGCGGCGAATCATCTTGATTTGTGTGACGGTGTTCAGTGCCGGCATGGCTTCCCTTTCGTTGCTGCGGGGACCGGTGTGGCAGTTGTACGCGACGTGCTTTGTGCTGGGCTTGGTGGGAAATGGCGCGGCGCACTTGTCGTACTCGCGAGCGATCTCCGGATGGTTCCAAAAGCGATTGGGGCTGGCGTTGGCCCTGGTGATGGTGGGCGCGGGATTGGGCGCGATGATTCTGCCGGTGCTGGCGGAATCAGTGATTGGTGGATTTGGCTGGCGGGCAGCGTATGGCGCGCTGGGCGGGTTGGCGTTGCTGTTGGGGTTGCCGTTGAGTTGGCGGTATGTGCGCGACGGAGCGGCGAGAGTGAGGCGGAGGAGGCCAGCCCCGTCAGTGGAGCCCGCGGGTTCGGGGATGTCGTGGCAAGAAGGGATGCGCTCAGGAACATTCTGGATCATTGTAGCGACGCTGTTTATCGGGTCGATTGCGATGAATGGAGCGATCACGCACATGGTGGCGCTGCTGACGGACCGGCGAATCACAGCAGGCGATGCGGCTTTGTGCGCGTCGTTGCTGGGTGGAGCGAGCGTGTTGGGACGCGTGGCTGCCGGATGGTTGCTGGATCGATTTTTTGGGTCGCGTGTCGCGTTTGTGTTGACGCTGCTGTCGGCAGGCGGAGTGTTTTTGCTGGCGCGGGCCAGTCATTTTTCGGAAGGGGCACTGGCCGCGGGGTTGATTGGCATTGGCGTAGGCGGCGAGGCGGCGATCACCCCGTATCTGCTGAGCCGGTATTTTGGATTACGAGCGTTTGCGACGTTGTATGGAGTGACGTGGACCTTTTATGCGGTAGCTGGGGCGACCGGGCCAATTTTGCTGGGGCGGTCGTTTGATTTAACGGGATCGTACAGTTCCCTGCTGGAGTTGCTGGCGGTGTTGATGGTGGGAGCGGGTGGGTTGTATTTGTTGCTGCGGGCGTACCCGGAGCATCATGTTGCGGTGGAGAGAGAGTAGAGGCGGGCGAGGCTCAGGGTAAACAGCCCTGCGCCCCGACGGGAGAGGGAGATAACCCAAGATCCCGGACGAAGAACACGCCCTCAGCGGCTGAAGCCGCACTGCTTTGGCACTGATTTCGGCACGGCCGAAGCCGTGTCCTGACGCAGGACCCACCCTCAAAGAACGAGGGTGGGGCACCCGGCCTTCAAAACGCAACGAAAAACGAACGCCCGCCTCAGCCCTTCGCGGGGCTCAGGGAGAATTGCGGTGCGCCGCTGCGAGGAGCGGAGAACCTCGAGACCCACCTTCGGGAAACGAGGGTGGGGCACCCGTGGGCGGCAGGGCTGTAGCTGGAATTGGTGATCTTGCGGACTTGGGGCGCAGCGTGCTGCGCCCCTACGGGAGACGGAGAACCCCGAGTCGGCCGGAAAGAAGCTGAACTAAAAACGGGTGTGATGCGTAACATGTCGGAATGGGAATTGGGCTAAGATAGCGGCGCATTGGGGGGAGGAGATATGGGACGAATGGCAATGCGAATGACGGGCGCTGGGGTGGTGCTGGCGTTGTTGGTGTGCGCGGGAGTGGCCGGGGCGGCGGGAACGGAGACGGAATTTAAGGTGCCGGTGGAGTATTACAAATTGCCGAATTGGCTGCGAGTAGTGCTGTCGCCGGACCACACGGCACCGACGGTGTGCGTGGCGGTGTATTACCGGATTGGGTTCCGCATCGAGCCGAAGGATCGGACGGGATTCGCGCATTTGTTCGAACACATGATGTTTCAGGGGTCAAAAAACCTGGGAAAGATGGAGTTCATCCAGCTGGTGCAGAAGAATGGCGGGGTGCTGAACGGGTCGACGCGCTTCGACTTCACGAACTATTTCGAAATTTTGCCGTCGAATAAGTTGGAGACGGCGTTGTGGGCGGAGGCGGACCGGATGAACGGGCTGGACGTGACCGAAGCGAACCTGACGAACCAGAAAGGCGTGGTGAGCAACGAGGTAAAAGTGAATGTGCTGAACCAGCCGTATGGAGGATTTCCGTGGCTGGACATGCCGCAATACGCGAACACGAATTGGTACAACGCGCACAACTTTTACGGAGACTTGAAGGATATCGATGCGGCCACGCTGACCGACGTGCAGGCATTCTTTAAGACGTACTACGCGCCGAACAACGCGGCGCTGGTGATTGTGGGGGATTTCGAGCCGGGGCAAGCGAAACTATGGGTGGAAAAGTATTTTGCGGCCATTCCCTCTTCGCAGTTGCCGGCGCAGGCGGATTTAACGGAGCCGAAGCAGGAAAAGGAGAAGCGGGAGATTAAACCGGATCCGCTGATCGAAAAGCCAGCGCTGGCGTTTGCATATCACATGCCGGAGCGGAATACACCAGAGTATTACGCGATGGGACTGCTGGACCAAATGCTGGTGCAAGGAAACGACAGCTTGCTGTATCAGGAGTTGGTGCAGAAACGCGGGCTGACCGCGCAGGTGAATGGAGGAATCAACTACCTGGGGAACATGTTCGACTACGGCGGGCCGATGCTGTGGATGGCGGATTTGACGTACGACACAACGACGAGTGCGGACACGATTATGCAGGCGGTAGATACAGTGATGGAGCCGCTGCGGAACAAGCCCGTGGATGCGGAGATGCTGAAGCGCGCACAGGTGAAACTGCGGTCGAATCTGTACGACACCATGAACCAATTTTCGGGATTTGGGCTGGCGGATTTGCTGGCGAGTTTCGCGCTGTTCGATGACGATCCGGCGCGCGTGAACACGCTGGAAGCCCAGTTCGCCAAGGTGACGCCGGAGTTGATCCAAAAGACCGCGCAAGAATATCTGCGGGCGACGAACCGGACCGTTTTGCTAGACCAACCAAAGCCAGCAGCGCCCACCGCGGCGGACAAGAAGTAAGGGAGGAAAGCGATGAAACGAGCGGGAACGGTGATTTACGCGACGGCCGTGATGGGATTGCTAGCGATGCCGGTTTGCGCGCAGAAACAGACGCCGCCGGCCGGAGGGCCACCGAAGGCGTTCACGGTGCCGGCACACGAAACGTATGCGTTGGCGAATGGAATGAAGGTGACACTGGTGCCGTATGGGAATTTGCCGAAGGTTACGGTGACGCTGGTGGTGCGCGCGGGAACGGCGAATCAACCGAAGGACCTGCCAGGGTTGGCGCAACTGGCGGCAAAGCTGATGAAGGAAGGAACGGCGTCACGAAGCGCGAAGCAAGTGGCCGAAGAGGCCGCGGACATGGGCGGAACGCTGGAAGTTTCGATTGATGCGGACGAGACACAAATTTCGAGCGACGTGCTTTCGGAATTTGGGCCGCGGGCGGCCGGCCTGATTGCGGACGTGGCGGAGCATCCACGGTTTCCGGAGGCGGAACTGCCGCGGCTGAAGAATGACGCGCAACGGCAAGTGACGGTGGACCAATCGATCCCGCAGAACATTGCGGAAGAACGCTTCCGGAAGATTCTGTATCCGAATCACCCGTATGGCGTGGTGTTTCCAACGAAAGAAGGGATCGACAAGACGACAGTGGCGGGAATCCGGAAGTTTTATGGGGATAATTTTGGGGCGGCGCGGGCGCATCTGTACGTGGCCGGACGCTTCGATGTGGCAGAGATGAAGAAAGCGATCGCGGAGGGCTTTGGGAGTTGGGCTGCTGGGCCTGCGCCGACCATGGACGTGCCGGAGGAGAAGCCCGAACATGTGTTGGAACTGACGGACCGGCCGGGGGCGGCGCAATCGACGTTGTTGCTGGGGTTGCCGGTGCCGGGGCCGAATAGTCCGGACACGATACCTTTGGATGTGACTAACGCGCTGCTGGGCGGGTCGTTTGGCTCGCGGATCACCAGCAATATTCGCGAACAGAAGGGCTATACGTATTCGCCGTACAGTTATATTTCGACGCGGTACCACGACGCGTTCTGGGCGGAAGCAGCAGATGTGACGACCCAGTTCACGGGGCCGTCGCTGAAGGAGATATTTGCGGAAATCGCGCGACTGCAGAACGAAGCGCCGGGCGAGGGGGAGCTGAAAGGAATTGAAACGTACCTTTCGGGATTGTTTGTGATCCGGAATTCCTCGCGTGGCGCGCTGATTCAGCAGTTGAGCTTCGTGGACGCACAAGGGTTGGGCGACGATTATTTGAAGAATTGGGTGCAGAACGTGAACGCGGTCACGCCGGACCAGGTGCAAAGCATGACGAAGAAATATATCCGGCCGAATGAGATGACTATTGTGGTCGTGGGAGACAAGGCGAAGATCGCGGAGCAGATTGCGCCGTACCAGCCTGCGGGCAAATCGCAAAAGTGATTCCCGATCCAAGCGCTAAGAACTCACCACAAAGAGCGCCGGCCGCTGGCGCTGGGTGAGTAGTGATTGGATTATGGATATGGATTTTGGTTTTGCGTTCAAGCCGCAACGAAAAACTAACGCCGCCCCAGAAGGCTGGCTCTACACAAGCAAGGAACAATATCGGCTAGCTCTCGATGATTTCGAGGGTGTAGCGTTTGTGGAGCTTCATGCCGCCGGCTCCGAGAAGAGTGCGAATGGCTTTGGCGGTGCGGCCTTCGCGGCCGATGACTTTGCCAACATCACTGGGATCGGTGCGGAGTTCGAGGACGGTCGCTTGGGTTCCCTCGATGGCGCGCACTTCGACAGCTTCCGGACGGTCGACCAGCGCCTTGGCGATGTTCTCCACGAGTTCTTTCATCATAGCCTCCTCGGAAACAGTCTTTCCCTAATGAGCGGCCGTCAGAGGAAGTGAGCGAGGAGCCGGGAAGAGCAGGAGGAGAGGCGGCGCGTATTGCCTTCGCGGAACTATATAGCTGGTATACCGAAAAAACAATACGGGGAATCCCCGGTCGGAACGCGGCCGAGGGGAACGAGAGTAGCGCAGGATGGCTGTGAGGGCGGGGTCGTGGCGAAGCGCTGAACTGGCGGGCGAATCGGTTAAGGAGAGGAATGGAAGATGGCGGTGATGTCGCGTCGAGAGGCAAAGCCTTCACGATTATTGAAGTAGAAAACCAGGGTGGGCGTGAAGGCGTAGAGTTCGGCGTGAACTAACTTACAGAAAGAAGTTAGATTCAAAGCGGAGCCCGGCGGCAGGAAAGAGTGCTTCACAGTGGGAAATTTCGCCAAGTAGGCAGGCAAAACGTCGAAAGCCGCCTTGCCGGTGTGGATGTGCTGGACGGTGCCTTCCATTTGCAGGCCCTCGAGGTCTTGCCAGTTATCGCTTTCGCGATAGAGCGAAGCAGCACAGAGACGCTGCGAAGCCGCGCCGCGAATGTGGCGACTTTCCGGATGGGAAAAGAAATAAAAGTGGCCGTGGGAATAGAGGTAACACACGGGAGCAGACCAGGGAGCGGGGTCGGCAATGGCCAAGACCAACGTGCGCTGTTTCTGGACGAGTTGGAGCGCTGGGTGGTGGGAATCTTCGGTCATAGGCACGTGAAGCTTAGAACGAGAATAGCGCAAGGATGCGGCAGCGTGGGAGTCTTGCGGCGGGGCAGAGTGACGGGAAATGTGATGCAGTTTGCTGCGACCCCGGCAACTGAAAAACCAACGGACCGCTTCTCTTCGCAAAGACGGCTCAGGGTAAACAGAAAGCGGGGCTACACAAGTGAGGCAAGACGCCGTGGTGCTGCGGGCATGGGGTGCTGCAATGCGGCGCCCCTACAGGGAACGGAGAACCCAATTGCTTGGAGTTTAGGGGCGGGTTTTGGCGGGGATGGAAGCTAGGGCAGCCGCGAGGACGAGGAGAGCACTGGCGACGATGGAGGGAATGGCGCTGGGAGGATGCGTTTGTTCGGTGATCTGTTTGTCGGTTTCGGAGCGCGCGTGTGCAGTGGCGTGTACCCAGACTAGCGCCTGGGCGGCGTAGAAAAAGAGAGAAAGGATGAAGACGGCGATCACGAGGCGTTTTGAGAAACGCATGAAACAGGAGCTCCGGTGAATATGGTGGGCGGTTGAAGCGCAGGAGGCCATCGGGGAGAGGCTTAGATACCGCGGGCAAATGCTGTAGGGTTGCGGTGCGAAGGGCAGCGGAATAAAGCTTGTATGTCGTAGAGGAACTACGGGAGAGCAATCAGGCAGGGTCTGGACACTAGGGAGCGGAGGTGCGGGCGGGGAGACGGCCGGAGCGGATGGCTTTGAGGAGGAGTTGGTAGTCTCGGTCGGTTTGGTCGGCGTAGCGTAGGGCGAATTTGACCAAGGCGGAGTCAAACTTTTCGCTGGTGCCGAGATAGCCAGCGATGCCCGCAGGGTCACCGGTGCGCGCTTGAGCACGGGCAAGGGTCCAGCCACAAATGGCCACGTATTCGAACCAATCGTTTTTGCGCATGTGGGATAGATCGATCTTCATTTTCATATCGCGAAGCTGACGAAAATAAAAATGATGACCGTGGTCGTCATGCGTCCAGCCGAGAAAAACGTCGCTGGCCGACTGCAGCATGCGTTGCCCGGTAACGACGCGCTCGCCGTGATTTTGGTAGCGACTTTTGCCGGAGTAAGGCTCGAGGACCGAGGGGAGCGCCTGTTTGAATTGGAGGAGCAGGGGAGCCCCGTTGCCGCCGAGAAGGAGGGCGACGTCGCAGCGCGTGCCGACACTGCCAACGCCGACGACCTTGCGAGCGACGTCGACGATCTGGTAGCGATCGAGGAGAATGCGGCGTTCGTCGGGCAAGGTGGAACGATACCGACGGAACATTTCGGTGACGTGCTTGCGGATGAGGTCGCTTTCGCGGGGATGGTAGACGAGAGGAGGATGATCGACGATGCGCATGCGGCCGTCTTTTACGGTGGTGATGTGCGGGACGATGTGTTCGCCAGTTTCCTTGCGGGCTTCGGCCTCGATTTTGCGCCAGCGTTCCTTGGCCGCAGGGGTTTTGGCATGGCGAACAAATTCGTTGGCGTCGACGTGGGAGTACCAAACCTCGAGGGCATGCATTTTGGCAAAGCGGTGAAGGTGCTCGCGGTAAGAGCGGGCCATGGTGAAGACGGCGTCTTTACACTGAGGGTCGCTGAGTCCGGTCTCGCGAAGACCGAGAATGACGCTGGCGGCGAGGCGCTTGAGGTCCCATTCCCAAGGAGCGGGAAGAGTCTCATCAAAATCGTTGATGTCGAAGAGCAGGCGACGTTCCGGACTGGCGAAGCCGCCAAAATTGGCGGCGTGGCAATCGCCACAGGCCTGGACGCGAATGCCCGTGGTGGGAGTGTTCGAGAGATCCCAGGCCATGATGGCAGCGGAGCCGCGATAAAAGGCAAAAGGCGATTGCTTCATGCGGCCGTAACGAATGGGGAGAAGCTCGGAAAGGCGGCCCCGATCGGTGTGGCGAAGAATGCTGATGGGGTCGGGGCGATTGGCGGGGGGAGCCCACTCCGCGTGGGAGGCACGAGGGATTTTTGTGCGAAGAGCTTTGCCGGAGGCGCGACGTTGCTGAAGAGTCGGGAGCGGAGCCTCCGGAATGGTCTTTCGACCGCGGCGAGGGAGCGCCTGGTTTTTGTTGGTAGCCATGGGTTCGCGTTCGGAGAAGCTGCTGGGAGAATATACCTTGAAGCGATGAGAGAAAACAGGAGCGATGGAAAGCGGAGAGTGCCGGCACAAAAAAACAGGGCGGGTTGGAAACCAACCCGCCCTGGCAATTCACTCTAGATTTAACTAAGAATTTAGAGAGCGCTGCTGGCCGCGCTGCAAGCCGTGCCGCTGGCGTCGTAATACAACACACCGGACTGGTCCGAGCAGTAGGCGTTCTGACCGGTCTGGTTGAGAACCTGCGGTACGGCAAGCGACGTGTACGTCACCGTCGGGGTGCCGCCACCACCGGTTACCGTGAAAATGTAACCGCTCTTGGTTCCGTTCGCCAGAACCGGGTCGATCAAGCAAGCGGCCGCGGAAGTCGCTGCCACGTTGCCGCAGTTGGTACCGACGGTCGCACCAAGGGTAACCAGGTTCGGTGCAAATCCGATCGCCGGATAGGTGGTCGAATAAGTCACCTCAGCCGTATTGATGGTACGGAGAGAACCGACGGCCGAAGACTGATTCGCAGCCATCTTGGAGCGCATCAGGTTCGGGATGGCGATGGCCGCGATGATCAGAATGATCGCCACGACGATCAGCAACTCGATAAGAGAAAAGCCCTTCTGTTTCTTCATGAAATCTCCTTGAGAGAGTGTGGTTGGTGCCAGAGCACAACGGAGTCTGTGCAAAACACGGACCAACCGAGAGGCAGGACGGGGGAAAAGATGAAAGAGATAGAGAACAATGGAATTAGAGGCAGTTTCGAGGAAGGCCGGCTGGGTAAGGGAGTTATTTGGGGGGTACTATGAGCACCATAATGACCCTTTTTGTCAGGCAAAAGAGACAAAAAGGGTCACGAGGAGCAATGGGGGCTCGGGAGAATTGGCAGTCAGGTGTTAACTTGAAGACCGCAGCGTGCCGCCGGCATCGGTTGTGAAGCGGCGCAATATGCTATCTTCGGCGCTGGAGCACGGAGTTTTCTGTGATCAACGGTAAGCGCATTGTTGTGGTCATGCCTGCCTACAACGCGGCGAAGACGCTGGAGATGACTGTTCGGGAGCTGCCCGATTGCGTGGACGCAACTATCCTGGTGGACGATAAGAGCAAGGACGAAACGGTGCACATCGCCGAGGCGCTGGGATTGCGCGTATTCGTGCACGACAAAAATTACGGGTATGGGCGCAATCAACAGACCTGCTATCGCGAAGCGCTCGCGGCCGGTGCAGACATAATCGTGATGGTGCACCCCGATTATCAGTACACGCCGAAACTGGTGTCGGCGATGGCGGGGATGATCGCGTATGGAGTGTACGACGTGGTTTTGGGCTCCCGCATTCTGGGAGGAAGCGCGTTGGGCGGGGGCATGCCTTATTACAAATACGTTGCCAACCGCTTTCTAACCGCGTTTCAGAACATTTTCACTGGGGCTAAACTTTCGGAATATCACACTGGTTTTCGGGCGTTCACCAAAGAGGTTTTGACCACGCTGCCACTGCTGGAAAATTCGGACGATTTTGTGTTTGACAACGAAATGCTGGCGCAGTGCCTTTGCTTTGACTTCCGTATTGGTGAGATTTCCTGCCCGACCAAGTATTTCGGCGAGGCCTCCTCGATCAATTTCAGACGGAGCGTGAAGTATGGATTTGGGGTGCTGGCTACGACGCTGAAATGCGGGCTGCAACGGAGTGGGCTAAAGGAGTCTCGCCTGTTCAGCCGGGCTGGGCGGCGGTTAACGATGGACTACTATGTTTCGCCGGAGGTGCAGGACGAGCGCGACCGGGCGGCCACGCTGTGCGAGAAATGACGAACGGGACTGGCGGCGGTTGAAGCCGCACAGATTCGACTTACTTCTGCGACAACTCCAAGAAAAAACAGGTTCCTCGGGCAAACACCGCTTTTGGAGTGATCATTCTGTGATTTTTGGCGTCGCGTATGAAGCGGTGGCCTGACGAAAAACTCACTCCAGAGCGCAACGAGGTCCACAGACGAAACGGAGAATTAAGAGGACGGGCAGAAGCTGAGGAGATTGCGGAAAAAGCACCTCTGTCCTGCGCGATGCTCAGGTTAAACAGAAAGCGGGCTCTACACGGCTGAGGCAAGACCCGGGTTGGTGCAGGGATTGGGCGCTGCGGTGCGGCTCCCCTACGACGGAAGCTCGTGCGTTCGCTGGCCCCCCAGGAATAAAAGTTGAATGCCTGGAGAGAAGCTACGCGGTTTCAGTTCGGTTTATTGGTGGGGGACTGAGGGGGCGGTGGCGTTTAACTGGGCTAGCAGATTCTGGGCTTGGGGATTGGTGGGCTCGAGGTGCAAGGCGGTTTCGGCATCGCTTCTGGCGGCTTGGAATTGACCGCGCTGGTAGAGAATGACGGCGCGGTTGGCCCAGGCGCGGGGATTGGCGGGAGAGCTCTGGACCACTTGGTTCAAAATGGTCAGGGCACGGTCGTTTTGATTGACCTTGATCAACTGAGCGGCGAGGCTGACGCGCACCAGGTCGTAGTCGCGGTCGGTTTTGGGAGTAAGCGCCAGCTCTTTTTCGAAGGTGCGTAAGGCCTCTTGATCGTGGCCTTGGCGGGCTTCGACGACAGCGAGAACACCGACGGCCTGCCAATAATCCGGGAAGATATGCAAGGCGGTTTCCAGTTCACTGCGGGCGGCGTCCAGCTGGCCGCGCTGCATGTATTGGTCGCCCAGACCGGCGCGCATTTTGGCGCTTTTGGGGACGACGCGGACACTGGAGTTGAAGAGCGAAAAATTGTCGTGCCAGTCGCGATTTCGCGCGACGGTGCGGGCCGAAAAGAGCAGCAAAACGACGACGAGAGCCGCCCAGGCCGCTCGTTGACTGCGCTGCTCGAATAAAATCCACAGCAGTGCGAGGAACAGGCAGAAGCCCGCCGAGGGAAGGTAAGCCAAGCGCTCGGCCATAATCGTGCCAGTGGGCATGAGCACGTTGGAAGTAACGGAGAATCCGATCAGATAAAGAGCCCCGGCGAGAAACCATGGTTTCTTGGCGGCGAAGAAAGTCCAGAGCCAGAGAGTGAGGAGCAAGAGAACGGCAACGACGGCCAAAGCATTGCGAGAAAACTTGGCATACAGGGGAATGGCGTTGTAGGAATAGTCGCAGGAAAGCGAAACGGGATAAAACTGCAGGCCCAGATACTTCCAGTCGATGCGCAGGGCGTTGGGGATGCGGAGCCTGGCCGGAAACAGCGCCAAGGGGTTGTCCAGGAAATTGATGGCGGCGGCGCCGAAGCGCCCGCCTTGGACGTGCCAGAGCAGCCCGAGATAAAGGACGCCAACCAAAACAACGCCGGCGTAACGAAAGATGGGTTTACGTACACCGCGGGCGAGGTCTCCGGCGCAAACCAGGGGAACAAAAATAATGGCGGATTCCTTGGAGAGGAGCGCCAGCGCAAAACACACGAAGGCCCAATATGGATGATCTTCGAGATGAAGCAACCAGGCCGCGAGGACGAAGGCCATGGCCAACCCTTCGGAGCGGCCGACGATGGAGGCTACCGCTTCGGTGTGGATGGGATGAACGGCGAAGAGCAGCGCGGCAACGAAGGCGATGAGTTCGGAACGAGATACGGAGTCGAGAAGCCTGCGCAGGACGAGGTAGAGCAACAGGGTGACCGCCGCGTGCAGGAACACGTTGAACAAGTGGTACCCGAAGGGGTGATCGCTGCCAACCAGCCAATTGAGCATGAGGGTGAAGTAAGTGAATGGCCGAAAAAGATTGCTGCCCCAAGTGGGTTGAAAGAGGACGCGGAAAGAATGGGCGGTGACGCCGGCGTTGTGGAAGATGTAGGCGTCGTCATCCATGGTGAAGCCGTTACCCAGGGTGTTCAGATAGACCAGCACCGAAACGAGCAGGAGCACGGCGATGCGTTTTTTCTCGGTCATTCAGCTGGGGACCTTTCGGCAGGGCATGTCGAAGGCACGGCTAGAGGTTGTGCTTCTTGGCATAATGGCGAAAAGAGCGATAGGTGATCTTGAGGAGGTCGGCGGCTTGGGTGCGAACGCCGTGGGACCTTTCCAAGGCGGCTTGCAAATAACGGCGCTCGGTATCGGAAATGACCTTCTCGAAGTCGATGCCATCCGCGGGAATCTCCGCTCGTTCGGACTCACCCATGACCGGGCCGAAGACGGAAGTGGTGCCGGCGACGCGATCGGGCAAGACCGCGAGGGAAATGTCCGGGCCGCTTTCGAGGGC
>Ga0335072_10003254_pt1 | contig 24530 bp, 24 predicted proteins | sample Lox_Sample_21_FD_206725 | JGI IMG/M metagenome (GOLD analysis project Ga0335072, IMG submission 206725) | Soil microbial communities from Loxahatchee National Wildlife Refuge, Florida, United States - Lox_Sample_2.1 | ecosystem: Environmental > Terrestrial > Soil > Wetlands | place: USA... | reverse complement strand
CAAGCGCGGCCCCGAGGGGCAGCTGCGCTCGCTGGCGCTCGCCGACGCCCAGCTCGCCCGCACCATGGAGCCGGCGGGCGGCGTCGGGGAGTTCCTCGCGGACCACGCCGTCGTCGTCATGGCCGACCACTCCCAGGCCGAGGTGCGCGACACGATCGACCTCGCGCCCGCCCTCGCCGAGCTGGACGTGCTCGCACCGGGCGCCCGCGGCGAGCAGGCCGCGCGGGCGCGGCTGGCGCTCTGCCCGTCCCAGCGCGCCGCGATGGTCTATCTGCTTGGCGAGCACCGCCGTGGCGCCCTGCGCTCCGACGTCGTCCGGCGCGCCCTCTCGCTCGACGGCGTCGAGCTCGTCCTGTGGCTCGAGCGCGACGCCCACGGCACGGCGCTGGAAGCGGCGGTCGCGCGGCCCGGTGTCGGCGAGCTGCGCTTCCGCCCCGATGGCGACGACGCCCGCGACGCCCGCGGCGGGACCTGGGCGATCGACGGCGAGCTCGCCGTCCTCCGCGCCGAGGTCCGCGACGGCGCACTCCACACCCCGGAGCACCCCGACGCCCTCGCACGCGCCTGGGCCGCGCTCACATGCCCCAGCTCCGGCGAGGTGCTGCTCTCGGCCGGTCCCGGCTACGAGTTCCTCGACTGGGGCGGCCAGGCGCACGTCGGCGGCGGCAGCCACGGCTCCCTGCGCGGGGAAGACTCGCTCGGGGCCCTCATCCTCTGCGGCCTCTCCCACCAAGGACCGGCCCCGCCCGAGGACCGCTCCGCGCAATGGTCCATCGCGGACGTCGCGCCGCTCGTCCTCGACCACTTCGGCGTCACCGCGGCCTGAGACGGCCGCCGGCGAGGGGCGGGTACTCTCAAACCATGCGCCGGACGCTCGCCACGAGCCTGGTGGCTTGCATGTGCCTTTTCGGCGGAGTGTGCGCGCCCGCGCACGCGCACGCGCCCGCGCACACCGGCCCAAAACGGAATACGACCCCCTCCTCCCTCGGCTTCGCGGGAGCGCCCCGCGTGGCCCGCTCCCACGCCGCCCGGCCGGGCACGGCGACCATCGCCCAAAAGAGCCTCGCAACCCGCCTCACGTCCCACCTCCCCGACAGCGCCAGCACCGCCGGCGACGAAGGCGCCGAATCGCCCGTGCCCGTGCCGCCCTCGACGCTGCCCTATCCCGGACGGCGACTGTCCTCCGACCAGGTCCTGCAGATCGCCGATCGCCTGCCCAAGATGCGCCGCGAACGCTCCCGCCACCGCGGCTCCTACGGCGGCGCCTACCTGAAGGGCCCCGGCCACTGGCAGGTCAGCTACTTCGCCCGCGGCGGCAGGGAAATCGGACAGGTCATCATCTCCGACGCCACCGGCCGCGTACTCGAACAGTGGACCGGCTTCCAGGTCGCCTGGACCATGGCACGCGGCTATCCCGGGGCCTTCGGACGACACGTCAACGCCCTCTACATCTGGCTGCCGCTGTGCCTCCTCTTCCTTCTCCCCTTCGTCGATCGCCGGCGGATCCTCTCCCTGCGCCACCTCGACCTGCTCGCGCTGCTCTCCTTCTCCGTGTCCCTCGCCTTCTTCAACCACGGCGACATCTACGCCTCCGTGCCCCTCGTCTACCCGCCGCTCGTCTACCTCCTGCTGCGAATGCTCGCCCTCGCCGGCCTCGGGCGACGCGGGCGCCCCTCCGACGTCGCCCCCGAGCGCGCCGCCCGGCGAGAGCCCCTGCGCTCCTGGATTCCCGCGCCCTGGCTGGCGGTCGGCGTCGTCTTCCTCCTCGGCTTCCGCGTCGCCCTCAACGTGACCGACTCCAACGTCGTCGACGTCGGCTACGCCGGCGTCATCGGGGCCCAGCGGATCACCCACGACCGGCCGCTCTACGGCCACTACCCCACCGACAACGAACACGGCGACACCTACGGGCCCGCCAACTACGAGCTCTACGTGCCGTTCGAGCAGATCTTCGGCTGGAGCGGAACCTGGGACGACCTGCCCGCGGCGCACGCCACAGCGATCTTCTTCGATCTCCTCGCGCTAGCCCTCATCTTCCTGCTCGGGCTGCGCATCCGCGGCCCCACGCTCGGGGTCACGCTGGCGTACGCCTGGGTCAGCTACCCCTTCACCCTCTACGCCCTGGAGAGCAACAGCAACGACACAATCCTCGCCGCCCTCCTGCTTGGGACGCTGCTCCTCGCCAGCTCCCCGCCGGCGCGGGGCGCGCTCGCGGCGCTGGCCGGCCTGACCAAGCTCGCGCCGCTCGCCCTGGCGCCACTGATGGCGACCTACGGGCTGCCCGAGCTGCCGCGCCGTCGCCGCGCCCTGGCGCTGGCCCTGTTCGTGCTCGCCTTCGCCGCGACCGCCGCTCTCGTCTCGATCCCGGCGCTGGCGCACGACTCCCTGCACGAGATCTACGAGCGGACCATCGCCTACCAGGCCAACCGCGGGGCGCCGTTCTCCGTCTGGGGCCTCTACGGCGGCCTCCGACTGCCCCAGCAGGTGGTGGAGGCGCTCGCCGTCGCGCTTGCCCTGGCCCTCGCCGTCGTGCCCCGCCGCCCCGGCCTGCCGTCCCTGGCCGCGGCGGCAGCCGCGATCCTGATCGCCCTCCAGCTCGGGATCGAATACTGGTTCTACCTCTACATCCCCTGGTTCTTCCCGCTGGTCGCCGTCGCGCTGTTCGCGCCCCGCGCCGCTCCTACGCGCTCGCCGGAGGCACCGGTCGCGGCATCAGAACCTGCTCGATCGAGTCAGCTCGCAGCCGCCTAGAGGCCCGGATCAACACCCCGTTCAGCCACGGATCGACTTCGGAGGTCTGAAAGCGCACCGGCATCTGCGTGATCAGAGCCTCCAGCGCCAGCTCGCGCTTGACACCGATCACCCCGCCCCGCGGCCCCGTCATCCCGACGTCGGTGATGTAGGCCGTCCCCCCGGGCAGCACCCGGGCGTCCGCCGTCGGGATGTGGGTGTGGGTGCCGACGACCGCCGTCACCCGACCGTCGAGATGCCAGCCCAGGGCGACCTTCTCGCTGGTCGCCTCGGCGTGCATGTCGACGAGCACGTGGTCGACCTCGCCGAGCTCGCGCAGAGCCCCGTCGATCTCCACGAACGGCGAGCGGCCCGTGCGCAGGTAGAGGCTGCCGCTGAGGTTGATCACCCCCAGACGCAGGCCCGTGTCCGACTCCACCACACAGGTGCCACGCCCCGGCTGGCCGCGCAGGTAGTTGGCGGGGCGCACGATGCGAGGCTGGGAGTCCAGATAGGGGTAGATCTCACGTCGGTGGTAGGCATGGTTGCCAAGCGTGATCGCATCGACCCCGCCGGCGAGCAGCTGGTCGGCCGACTTCGGGGTGATGCCGAGCCCCCCCGCCACGTTCTCCCCGTTGACGACCACGAACGTCGGCGCGTAGCGCTCCCGCAGCACCGGCAGGCACTCCAGCAGGGTCCGCCGGCCGATGCTGCCGACGAGGTCGCCGACGAAGAGGATGCTCGCCGCCGCCCCGTCGGTGCCCGCCGTCGCCGTCCCGGGGTCGGCCTGGGCCTCAGCCATACTTGCCCCATGACGGGAGGCACGTGAGCGTCGAGGAGCAAGCCGCGCCGCCGCGCGAGCAGGAGAAGGAGCTGGCCGACGACGCCGGCGCGAGCGCTCCCGCGCCTCCCCCGCGGGCGGTCGTCCCGCGCTGGGTGCAGCTCGTCGCGTTGCCGCTGGCGCTGCTCGCCCTGTGGGCGCTGGCGCGGGCGGCGGGGAAAGTTCTCGTGCTCTTCATCGTCGCTGGGCTCATCGCCCTGATGCTCAATCCGGCGGTCGCGCTGCTTCAGCGCTCGCGCCTGCCGCGCGGACTGGCGGTGCTTGCCGTCTACCTTGCATTCTTCCTGACGCTGGCCGTGATCGGCTTCCTCCTGGCCAACCCGATCTTCCATCAGGTGCAGTCCTTCGCGCACAACCTACCCGCGCTGGTGCGCGAAGCAAACGAATCGCTGGAAGAGCTCCAGCGGTGGCTCAACCACCGCGGATTGCACGTCAAGTTCATCAAGCAGGGCAAAACCGCGCTGCAGACCATCGAGGACAAAGTCGCCAAAAGCGCCGGCTCGCTCGCCTCGTTCGGCGGCGGCCTGCTCTCGGAAGTCGCCAACGCCATCTTCGACCTCGTGCTGATCTTCGTGCTCTCCATCTACATGCTCGTCTACGGCGAGCGCATCGGGCGCCTCGTGCGCAGAGCCATGCCCGACGGCGACGGCACCCCCGCCGACGACTACCCCACGCTCACCCAGCACGCAGTCTCTCGCTACGTCGGCGGCCAGCTCCTGTTCAGCTTCGTCATGGGCGCCTCCACCGGCCTCGCCCTCTACATCTTCGGTCTGCTCGGCATCTTCCCCGACGGCGAGAAGTACGCCGTCGCCTTCGCCATGTTCTACGGCGTCATGGAGCTCATCCCCTACATCGGGCCCATCCTCGGGGCGGCGCCGCCGGTGCTCGTGGCGCTCGTCACCGACCCCATCAGCGCCCTCTGGGTGACCCTGCTCTTCATCGGCCTGCAACAGCTCGAGGGCCACGTCGTGGCGCCGCAGATCTTCGGGCACACCCTGCGCATCAATCCCCTGCTCGTCATCTTCGCCCTGCTGCTCGGACTCCAGCTCTACGGCGTCATCGGCGCCCTCATCGCCCTGCCGATCCTCTCGGTGCTGCGCGAGACCTTCGTCTATCTCCAGCGGCATCTCAGCTTCGAGCCCTGGGAGCGCTCCTCCCGGGGCGGGGTGCTGTGAGCGCAGCCGACGGCGCGCCGGCGCTGCGCGCGCAGGGCATCGTCAAGCGCTACGGCGAGCGCGAGGCGCTGCGCGGCGTCGATCTGCAGGCCGGCGCAGGCGAGCTCGTGGCCGTCATCGGCCCCAACGGGGCGGGCAAGACCACGCTGCTCTCGATCCTCGCCGGCGTCCAGCCGCCCACCGCGGGAAACGTCGCGAGCCCCGCGGGGGTCGGGTGGGCTCCCCAATCCCCGGCGCTCTACTCGCGCCTGTCGGTCGCCGAGAACCTCGAGCTCTTCGCCCGTCTGGAGCGCGTCGCCGACCCGCGCGCCACGGTCAGCCGGATGCTCGCCCAGACCGACCTCGCCGAGCGCGCCGGCGAGCGCGTCGGGCGCCTCTCCGGCGGCAACCGGCAGCGCGTCAACATCGCGCTGGGCCTGCTCGCCGACCCGCCGGTGCTGATCCTCGACGAGCCCTCCTCCTCGCTGGACCCGCGCCAGCGCGAGCGGCTCTGGCGCTTCATCCTCGGCCTCTCCGAGCGCGGCCACTGCATCGTCTTCTCCACCCACAACGTCGCCGAGGCCGAGCGCTACGCCAACCGCGTGCTGGTGCTCGCCGACGGCGAGCTGCTCTTCAGCGGCACCCCCGCCGAGCTCGCGCGCTCGGCGGGCAGCGACGGTGGGCTGGGCTTCGAAGGCGCGTTCGTCGCGTTCCTGCGCGCCCGGGGCCACTGATGCGCTGGCTGCTGCTCAAGGACCTCCGGATCCTCGCCCGCTCGCGACTGCTCGTCGGGGTGCTCGTCGTCTACCCCGTCGCCGTCGCCCTGCTCATCGGCCTGGCGATCTCGCGGGCGCCGTCCAAGCCGAGGGTCGCCGTCGCCAACCTCGCGCCCCCGGGCGCCAGCGTCGAACTGGGCGGCCACCGCGTCGACGTCGCCCACTACTACCAGGCCCTCTACGGCCAGGTCCAGGTCGTGCACGTCGCGACCCGCGCCCGGGCGGTCGCCGAAGTCAAGGCCGGGAACGTCCTGGCGGCGATCGTCATCCCCGCCGACATCGCCAGCCGGCTCTCCTCGGTGACCCAGCAGGCGGAGGTCGAAGTGATCTACAACGGCGAAGCCCTGCAGCAGAGCGTCGCCCGCTCCACCATCGAAGCCGCCCTGGCCCAGGCCAACCTGCAGCTCTCCACACAGATCAGGACGGTCGCGGCGAGCGTCATCGAAGACCTCCTCAGGGGCGGCAACCTCGGCGTGCCCGGCGCCCCCCAGAATCTGCCCGGCCTGACCCGGATCCCGGGCATCCTGCACGCGGTCCTGCGCCGCGAGCCGCCCGGACGCCGGCGGCAGTCGCTCGCCCGGATCGCGCAGTTCGCGCAGTTCGCGGCCCAGAACCTCGGCATCAGCGGGCGGGTCCTGCAGACCGTCAGCCGTCCACTCGCGGTGCGCAGCACCCTCCTGCGCGGCCGCCGCACGCCGCTGGACGACTACGCCGTCGTCGTCGCCGTCAGCATCTCCCTGATGTTCGTCTGCGTCCTGCTCGCCGCCGGCGGCATCGCGCTCGAGCGCGAAGAGCACACCCTCGCCCGACTCACCCGAGGGCTCGTCCCGCGCGAGCTGCTGCTCGCCGAGAAGCTGCTGCTCGCCGCCGGCTGCTCGCTGATCCTTGCCTTCGCGATGCTCGCCGGCATCGGGGCCTTCGTCGGCCTCGACTGGAGCCGGGCCGAGCTCTGGCTGCTGGCCCTCGCCGCCGGGGCCGCGGCGTTCGCCGGTCTCGGGATCGCGATCGGCGCACTCGCGCGCGAGGTGAGGGCGGCGACCCTGCTGGCGTTCCTGCTCTCGCTGCCCCTGGCGTTCCTCGCGCTCGTCCCCGCCGGCGCCGTCGCGGGCGGACTCTACGACGCCATCGCGGCGATCTCGTTCGTCTTCCCCTACAAGGCCGCCCTGCAGGCCCTGGACGCCGCCGTCAACCGCTCGGCGCCCCCGCTCGCGGGCTCCCTCGTCCACCTGCTCGCGCTCGCCGTGCTGTTCGGCGCGCTCGCCCGGGCTGGGCTCCGGCGCGTCGAATAGGCCCTATCCTCGGAGCGATGGCATTCCCCGAGACGCGGATGCGTCGCCTGCGCGCCTCCGCCGCGCTGCGCGGCCTGGTGCGCGAGACCGAGCTGCGCCCCGCGCAGCTCGTGCTGCCGCTGTTCGTCGTCGACGAGGCGCTCGCCGCGGCCACCAGCGAGCCGCTGGCCACGATGCCGGGCATCCGGCGGTTCACCGTCGCCGCCGCCGTCGAGGAGGCCCGCGAGGCGCGGGCATTGGGGATCGGTGCCGTGCTGCTCTTCGGCATACCCGCCGAGAAGGACCCCGAGGGATCGGCGGCGTGGTCTCAGGACGGAGTCGTCCAGCGCTGCCTGGAGGAGCTCAAGCGTCAGCTGCCCGAGCTGCTCGCGATGAGCGACGTCTGTCTCTGCGAGTACACCGACCACGGCCATTGCGGGGTGCTGGAGGAGGTCCTCGGGCCGGACGGCAGGACGGTGGCGCGCGTCGACAACGACGCCTCGCTGGAACTGCTCGCCCGTACCGCGGTGAGCCACGCGAGCGCCGGCGCCGACATCGTGGCGCCCTCGGACATGATGGACGGCCGCGTCGGCGCGATCCGCGCCGCGCTCGACGCCGAGGGCTTCCAGGACACCCCGATCCTGTCGTACTCGACCAAGTTCGCCTCCGCCTTCTACGGCCCGTTCCGCGACGTCTCCGCCTCGGCGCCCGCATTCGGCGACCGCCGCGGCTACCAGCTCGACCCCGCCAACGGCCGCCAGGCGCTGCGCGAGGCGCTGCTCGACGCCGGCGAGGGGGCGGACATGCTGATGGTCAAGCCCGCCCTCGCCTATGGCGACCTGATCGCGGCCGTGCGCCGCGCCACCGAGCTGCCCCTCGCCGCCTACAACGTCAGCGGCGAGTACGCCATGGTCAAGGCCGCCGCGGCGGCGGGCCAGCTCGACGAGCGCGCCGCGGTGCTGGAGCTGTTGACCTCGCTGCGCCGCGCGGGCGCGGACGTCATCATCACCTACCACGCAAAGGACGCCGCCCGATGGCTGACAGAGCAGAGCTGAGCACAGAGACCCCCGCCCAGGCGGCCGCCGTCCCCGCCACGGATCGCGCGAGCGCCGCGATCGCCAAGACCCGCAGCCGCGCCGGCGGCGCGGCCATCGCGCTCGACGAGGCCGACCGCCGGCTGCTGAACCTCATGCAGGGCAGCTTCCCGATCGAGCACCGGCCCTACGCCGCCGTCGCCGAGCGGGCCGGGGCACCCGAGGAGTGGGTGCTGGGCCGTATCCAGGAGCTGCTCGCGCACCGCATCATCCGCCAGGTCACCCCGATCTTCGACACCCGGGCGCTCGGCTACTCCTCGATGCTGGTCGCCGCCAAGGTCGATCCCGAGCATCCCTGGCGGGCGGCGAAGATCGTCAACTCCCACCCCGGGGTCTCGCACAACTACCTGCGCAACCACGACTTCAACATGTGGTTCACGCTCGCCACCGAGCCCGACTCGCCGCTTGGGCTGGAGGGCACCCTGGAGGTACTGCAGCGACTGACGCAGGCGGAGTCGATCCGCCAGCTGCCGACGCTGAAGCTGTTCAAGATCCGCATGGACCTCGAGATGGAGGGCGACACCAGGACGCTGGCCAGCGAGGGCGCCGCGCAGGAGGAGGCGGTGCTGGAGTCAGCTCCCTACGACGAGCTCGACGTCGCCGTCATCCGCGCAACCCAGGGCGACCTGCCGGTCGTCTCCGAACCCTACGCCGAGGCCGCTCGGGAGCTTGGGATCTCGACGGAGGCCCTGCTCGAGCACCTCCGCGGCATGCAGGAGCGCGGCCTGCTGCGCCGGGTCGCGGCGATCCTCTACCACCGCCGGGCGGGCTTCTCGGCCAACGGCATGGGCGTCTGGAAGGTGCCGCCGGAGCGGATCGCGGAGCTGGGGCCGCGGATGGCGGCGTTTCGCGGGATCTCCCACTGCTACCAGCGCCCGACCTACGAGGACTGGCCGTACTCGGTCTTCACCATGGCCCACGGCCGCTCCAAGGAGGAGTGCGACGCGATCCTCGACGCCATCGCCGAGCAGACCGGCATCGAGGGGCGGGCCACCCTGTACTCCTCGACCGAGTTCAAGAAGATCCGCCTGCTCTACTTCACCGACGAGTTCAAGCGCTGGGAAGACCAGTACGCCTGAACGGCGCGGCGTGACGCCATCGCTGACAGACAATCGCTCGGCGGCGCTCTACCGGCGCGCCCTGAAGGTCCTTCCCGGCGGCGTGAGCTCCCCCGTCCGCGCGATGGGCGCGATCGGGCGCGAGCCGCTGTTCGTCGATCGCGCCGCCGGCGCCGAGCTGGTGGACGTCGACGGCAACCGCTACGTCGACTACGTCTGCTCGTGGGGCCCGCTGATCCACGGCCACGCCCATCCCGACGTCCTCGCCGCCGTGGTCGCCGCCGCCGAGCGGGGCACCAGCTTCGGGGCGCCCACGGCGGGCGAGGTCGAGCTCGCCGAGGAGGTCGCCCGGCGGATGCCCGGGATCGACATGCTGCGCATGACCTCCTCGGGCACCGAGGCGACGATGACGGCGCTGCGGATCGCTCGCGCCGCCACCGGCCGCGAGCGCGTCGTCAAGTTCGCCGGCGCCTACCACGGCCACGTCGACGGCCTGCTCGCCGAGGCCGGCTCGGGCCTCGCGACACAGGCGATCCCGGCGAGCCCGGGCGTGCCGGCCGCGCTGGCGGCGCAGACCGTGATCGTGCCGTGGAACGACGAGCCCGCCCTGCGCGAGGCCGTGGCGCGCCATGCCCCGGCGGCGATCATCGCCGAGCCCCTGCCGGCCAACATGGGCCTCGTGCCGCCCGCGACCGGCTTTCTGGAGCTGCTGCGCGAGCAGGCCGACGCGAGCGGCGCCCTGCTCGTGCTCGACGAGGTCATCTCGGGCTTCCGCGTCGCCCGCGGCGGCGCCCAGGAGCTGCTCGGGGTGCACGGCGACCTCACCATCCTCGGCAAGGTCCTCGGCGGCGGCCTGCCTGCCGCGGCCGTCGGGGGCCGCCGTGAGCTGATGGAGCTGCTGGCGCCCGCCGGCGAGGTCTACCAGGCGGGCACGCTCTCGGGCAACCCCCTGGCGGTCGCCGCCGGCCTGGCGACGCTGGCGCTGCTCGACGCCGCCGCCTACGCGCGCCTCGGGGCGATCACCGAGCAGCTCGCCACCGGCCTGCGGGAGGCAGGCGAGGCGGCGGGGAGGGCGATCCAGGTCAACAGCCGGCCGGGTCTGCTGACGGTGTTCTTCGCCGAGCGGCTCCCGCGCAGCGTGGCGGACGTGCGGCGCTGCGACCTCGACGCCCACGGCGCCTGGTGCCGCGGCCTGCTCGCTCGCGGCGTATATCCGCCGCCGTCGCAGTTCGAGGCCTGGCTCCCCTCGCTGGCGCACACCCCGGAGCACGTCGAGCGCACGCTCGCGGCGGCCGCCGCGGCGTTCGGTGACCTGGGATGAAGGCCGGCGCGCTCGAGCGCCTGGGCGTGCTGCTGCGCGGCGAGGGCGGGCTGATGGCGAGCCTGCTCGCCCAGACGTCGAACGGCGGCGGCGATCACGCCGCGGGCCCGGCGCAGCTGGCGGCGGCCGGTCCGAGGACGCGCGCTCGGGCGGCCGAGTACGAGCTGCTGATGGAGGCGATCTACGAGGGCTACCTGCTGCACTACGGCGCGCCCCGCCTGCTGCACCCCTCCGAGGACGACCTCGGGCTGCTGGCCGGCGATCGCCTCTACGCTCTCGGCCTCGCCCGGCTCGTCGCGCTCGGCGACCTCGCCGCCGTGGCGGAGCTCGCGGACGTCATCACGCTGACCTCCCTGGCCCACGGCGCGGGGCGGCCCGAGCTGGCCCGCGCGATCTGGTCGGCCGGCGCCCGGGCGGTGGGCTGGGGGTCGAGCGAGCGCCATCGCCAGGCCAAGTCGCTGACACGTGCGGGCGACCCGACGGCGCTCGCCGCGATGCGCCTGGCGGCCGAGCACGACGACGACTGAGCCTCAGTCGGTATTCTTTGGCGCCCTTGCCCAGCAAACACGACAAGCAGCCCTCCAAATACACCCTCGACCGCCGCATTCCCGGCGCCTTCGAGGGGGAGACCGTCACGCGACGGCGCTTCATGACCGGCGTGACGCACGGCGCCGGCGGTCTCGCGGCCGCCTCCTTCGTGCTGCCCGCCCTGGGCTTCGCGATCGGGCCGATCTTCAAGGCCGCGCCGCAGCATTGGGAAACCGTCGGCCCGACCGAGCTGTTCCCCGACAACAACTACATCCAGACGGTCATAACGCTGGTGCCCGGGGTCGGTGAGGCCGGCAAGACGACGGTCTACGTGCGCAAGAAAAACCCGGCCGTCGACACCGACCCGGGCGACAAGGACATGCCCTACATCGCGATCACCTCGCGCTGCTCGCACCTCGGCTGTCCGGTGCGCTGGGTCGACGCGGCCGAGCGCTTCATCTGCCCGTGCCACGGCAGCGTCTTCGACCTGCTCGGGGTCCGCGCCAGCGGCCCGGCGGTGCGACCCCTGGACCGCTTCTACACGCGCGTCAAGGACGGCATGGTGCAGATCGGGGCGCGCTTCAGCGTCAACAGCGAGCTGCGGCGCTTCTCGCCGCGCGACCCGGGCGAGCCGCTGGACGGCATCGGCCAGTACGCCTATCCCTCCCGTCCCTCGATCCGCCGCTAGTCACAGGCCATGGCTCGGACACCAAAGCTCCCCGCCCCGCCCGTTCCGGGCCCGCTGAAGGCGCCGCCGCCGCGCCCCGGCGAACAGAACGGGGGCAGCCCCGCCGAACAGGGCGCCGAGGCGGGGATGACGGTCGTCAACTGGGTCGACGAACGCACCTCGCTGAGCGGCGCCGCGCGCTGGATGATGTTCCGCAAGGTGCCCAAGGGCACCAACTGGTTCTACACGCTCGGCTCGGCGACGATGTTCGCCTTCCTCAACCAGGCCGTCACGGGGGTGTTCCTGGCGATGTACTACCGCCCCGACGCCTCCGGCGGCGCCTACGAATCGGTGCGCTACATCACCAACGACGTCTTCCTCGGGCAGTTCGTGCGCGGCATGCACAAGTGGGGGGCGACGGTGATGGTTGTGCTGGTCTTCCTGCACATGGCGCGCACCTTCGTCTTCGGCGCCTACAAGTACCCGCGGGAGCTGAATTGGGTGATCGGGGTGGTGCTGCTGATCCTGACGATGGTGATGTCGTTCAGCGGCTACCTGCTGCCGTTCGACCAGCGCGCCTACTGGGCGACGGAGGTCGGCGTGAACATCAACGGCACGGGTCCGCTGGTCGGCCCCTATCTCAGCGACTTCCTGCGTGGCGGCGCCGAATTCGGCCCGACGACGCTGTCGCGGTTCTACGCGATCCACATGCTGCTGGTGCCGGGGCTGATCATCGCACTGATCGGCGCCCACCTCTACCTGGTCGCCAAGCTCGGCACGACCGCGCCGCCGTGGAGCAAAGCCGAGAAAGACCCCGAGCTGCGCGAAGCGGAGGCGTGAACCGGCGATGAACCGTCGCGAGAAGGAGGAGTACCTCCGCGAGTACTCGATCCTGAAGGCCAAAGGGAAACCGTTCTTCCCCTACGCGGTGGCCAAGGACTCGATCATGGCGTGCATCGTGATGGCTGTGATCATCGCGATGTCGCTCGTGCTCGGCGCCGAGCTGGGCTCCAAGGCGAACGGGACGACGACCTCCTACGTGCCGCGGCCGGAGTGGTACTTCTTCTTCCTCTTCGAGCTGCTGCGCATCATCAAGCCGCCGAGCATGGTCGGGATGGCGACGATCGGGATCCCCACGATCGGCATGATCCTGCTGTTCCTGCTGCCGTTCTACGACCGTGGCCCCGAGCGCCGGCCGGAGCGCCGGCCGATCGCGATGTTCACGCTGCTGTTCGTGATCGGCGCGATGACCTTCCTGACGTGGTCGGGGGCGAGCACCGGCTCCCCCTACGGGCCCATCGAGATCGCCACCCCGAAGCGCATCGCGCAAGCCGGCGGCACGGAACTCGCGGAGTTCGAAGCGGGGCGCAAGGTCGTGGCACAGTCGGGCTGCCTGGCATGCCACGAGCTCGGCGGAAACGGCAACAACGGCCCCGGCCCCGTGCTGACCGAGATCGGTGCGCGCATCCCCCGCCAGGGAATCGCGCGGACGCTGGTCAACCCGACGGCGCCGATGCCCTCGTTCAAGTACATGCCGGCCAAAAAGTTCGAAGCCGTCGTCGACTTCCTCTCCCAGCTCAAGGGCGAATAGCGACGGACAGCTCGGCGGACATGCTCGAACGTGCGCCGGGGACGCTCGAGGCGAACCAGGTGCGGAGCATGTTCGACCGCATCGCCGGCTTCTACGACCTCCTCAACGGCGTGATGAGCGCCGGTCTGCACCACCGCTGGCGGGCGCGGGCGGTCGACCTCGCGGAAGTCGGCCCGGGCAGCCGCGTCCTGGACGTGGCGACCGGCACCGGCGACCTCGCCCTGGCGCTCGCCCGCCGGGTGGCGCCCGGCGGGGAGATCGTCGGCAGCGACTTCTCGGAGAACATGCTCGCTCTGGCGCGGCGCAAGCCCCGGCCGCCCGGAGCGGAGGTCCGCTTCGAGTGGGGCGACGCCCTGGAGCTGCCCTACGCGACGGACTCCTTCGATGCCGCCACCGTGGGCTTCGGCGCCCGCAACTTCGCGGATCTCGGCCGCGGCCTGAGTGAGATGGTGCGCGTCGTGCGCCCCGGCGGCCGGGTCGTGGTGCTCGACTTCACGACACCCACTCGCCCGCCGCTCTCGCTCTTCTACGGGGTCTGGTTCGACCGCATCGTCCCCCTGCTGGGCCGCCTCGCCGGCGACCCCGACGCCTACACCTACCTGCCGCGCTCGGTCAAGCGCTTCCCTCCGCCGGCGGCGCTCGCCGGGGAGCTCGAGCGGGCGGGCCTCGGCGAGATCCGCTACCTGTTGACGGCGGGCGGGATCGTCACGATGCACGCCGGCACCGTGCCGAAGGACCCCGCGCCGTGAGCACGGCGAGCGGTGCCGCCGACCGCGCGGCCGCCGACCGCGACGCCGTCGCCGGACTGATGGGGAGCGCCGGGCCGCTGCTGCGCGAGCGGATGCACCGGGTCGAGCGCCAGCTGGAGGCCGTCACCGCCGAGGCCGGCGTGCCGCTGGCCGTCCATGCCTCGGCGACGGTCGCCGCGGGCGGCAAGCGGTTGCGCCCGTTACTGGTGGTGCTCGCCTACGAAGCCGCCGACGGGGCCGCCGGCGCGGGCCCCGATGCGCAGGAAAGCCTCGTCCGGGCGGCCGCGGCCGTCGAGCTCGTGCACTCGGCGACCCTCGTTCACGACGACGTCGTCGACGGCGCCCAGCTGCGCCGCGGCCACCCGACGGTCGTCGCCGACGCTGGCCGTGAGGCGGCGATCGCGACGGGCGACCTGCTCTTCTCCTGCGCCTTCGCCGAGCTCGCCCGCAACGGTGACGTGGCACAGCTGCAGGCGCTTTCCGACGCCAGCTCGGCGCTGGCCGTGGGCGAGCTGCTGCAGCGCGAGGACGCCTACGCCGGCCGGGTCGCGGTGGCGCGCTACCTGCGCCGCTGCGAGCTGAAGACGGCAGCCCTGTTCGAGGCCGCCTGCCGGCTGGGCGCGCTCGTGGCCGGCGACGGCGCCGGCTCCGCCGAGCTCGCGACGCTGGCCGACGGCCTCGGCGCGTTTGCCCGCCGTATCGGCCTGGCGTTTCAGCTGCTCGACGACGTGCTCGACGTCTCGGGCCCGGTCGAGCGCACGGGCAAGACGCGCGGCACGGATCTGCTCGACGGCACCGTGACGCTGCCCTTGATCCTCGCCCGGGAACGCGATCCCGAGCTGGCGGAGGTCGATCTCGCGACCCTCGACGGGCCTGAGCAGGCGGGGGAGCTGTGCGACCGGATCGCCGCAACCGGGGCGTTGCGGGAGGCCCGCCGCCGCGCGCTGGCGCTCGTCGCCGAGGCCAAGCGGGAGCTGACGACGTTCCTGTCGGGTGAGCGCTGCGCGCTGCTCGACATGGTCGCCGACGCCGTCGTCGAGCGCTACCGCTAGGTCAGAAGTCCGAGGGCGCGATGAGATCGGCCTGCAGGGCGCGGACGAAGATGTCTATCTCCTCGGCCATGTTGGCGTGGGTGACGCGCTGCAGGTCGCTGAGCAGGGCGCCGGTGGCGCGGTCGAGCTCGTCGTCGAGGTCTTCGACGGCTGGCTGCTCGAAGACGCCCTCGCGGGTCGCCTCGCACTCGGGGCAGCGCAGCAGGATGCGCCAGCGCCCGGTGCCGGCCTCGGTCCAGTCGACGGGGTGGACGAGCTCGCTGGCGCAGTAGAAGCAGACGTGGAGGGGCTCGGTCGTCGGGGTCGGCTGCGCCGGCTCCGTGCCGCGAGCGCCGTCCAGGGCGGGCGGCGGGGGGTTCTCGAGGTAGACGACCTCGATGCGCTTGCCGCTGGGCAGTCGCACGTGGTGGCGGGCTCGGTTGTCGGTCTCGTCGGAGTGCATGGGGTTCCTCGCCAGAGGTCATCGACCTGCCCCCCGGCACGCTTTAGCGCGCACGCACGAATACCGAGCTTTGTGCAGCCCGCTGGCCGGATGGCCGATCGCCGCCTTCGGGTTTCCCGCGTTCCGCGCGCGAAAGCCGTGCGGCGGCGGTAAGGAGGGGCGCCGCGGGGGTTCCGCGCGGCCGCCGTCCTGCGCGCCGAGGCTGACCGGGACGGTGATAGCTTCAGAGGCGGATGGCCACGGCGATTCGCCCGATCCACTACGACGAGCGCCTGACGCTGGTCGAGCACCTCGACGAGCTGCGCACCCGCCTGATCATCAGCGGGATCGCCCTGGCGCTCGCCTTCGGCGTCTGCTTCTGGCAGAACCATGCGCTGCTGAGCTTGATCAACCGGCCGATCAACCACCAGATCCAAAAACAGATCGCGCGGGGCGACGGGTTTCTCGGATCGGCGGCGGTGGCGCAGCAGGGCATCCTGCACGTCGCGCGGGACACCCAGGCGCTGGCGGGCGTGCTGGCGGCGCCGAGCAGCCAGCTGCCGGCGGCGACGCGGGCGCGGCTGTCGGCCCTGATACCGCGGTTGCGCCAGGACGTGGCGAAGATCCCGCGCACCCCGAGCGGCAACAACCTGATCACGCTGGGCGTCGGCGAGCCGTTCACGACGACCGTGACGGTGGTGTTCGTCTTCGCCCTGATCTGCTCGCTGCCGGTGATCCTCTACGAGCTCTACGGGTTCGTCCTGCCGGCGCTGAGCGCGAGTGAGAGACGCGCGGTGCGCCCGGCGCTGACGGCGGTCCCGTTCCTGTTCGTCGCGGGCGTCCTGTTCGGCTACTTCATCGTGATGCCGGCCGCGATCCACTTCCTGCAGAACTTCAACAGCGACCAGTTCAACGTCGTCGTCCAGGCCAACCAGTACTACCAGTTCGCGGCCACCGTGCTGCTGGCGATGGGGCTGGTCTTCCAGGTGCCGGTCGTGATCGTCGGCGCGACCCGCGCCGGCCTCGTCACTCCGCGCCAGCTGCGCCGGGGACGGCGCTTCGCGATCGTCGCCTGCGCCGCCGTGGCGGCGTTCCTGCCGGGCGACGCGATCACGCTGCTGCTGGAGACGGCGCCCCTGTACGTGCTCTACGAGGCCAGTATCCTGGTAGCCGCATTCGTGGCGCACCGCGACGCCAGGCGAGAGGGAGCGCAGGCGGCGGCCGCGGCGGCGGGGGGTCCCTCGGGACATCCACCGGAGGGGCCGGCCGGCCCGCCGGCGCCGCCGTCCGGCGGCCCGGGCTCCCCGCCGTCGGGTGGGGCGGGCGAAGCGGGCCGGGCCGGTGGGACCCAAGACCCCTCGGTTGACGCCATAATCGACCACATCGACAGAAAGCTCTCCGACTGATGCTCTTCGATCTACGAGGCCGCGGCCGGCGCCGCACGGTGCAGGTGATCTACCTGGGTCTCGCCCTGCTCTTCCTGCTCGGCTTCGTCGGCTTCGGGGTCGGGGTCGGCGGCAGCGGCGGCGGTCTCTTCAACGCCTTCACCGAAGGCGGCGGCTCCAACAGCGCGAGCTTCGCCGGCCGGGTGGCGGCCGCGGAAAAGCGCACGAAACACGAGCCGAGCAACCCCAAGGCGTGGGCGGCGCTGATCGAAGCCCAGCTGCACGAGGCCGACGAAGGCGCCTACTTCGACCAGGCGACCGAACAGTACACCGCCGAAGGCAAGAAGCTGCTGCGCAAGGTCGCCCAGTCCTGGAGCACCTACCTAGCGCTGGAATCGCACAACCCGAGCGTGACGCTGGCCAAGTACATGGCCTCGCGGGTCTTCACCGAAGGCGCCCTGAACCAGCCCTCCCAGGAACTGGCGGCCCTGCAGCTGGTGGTGGCCGCCGAACCGCCCAGCTCCGCGCTCTACGGCCGGCTGGCGGAGTCGGCCTACAAGGCGAAGAACACCGGGGTCGGGGATCTCGCGGCAAGCAAGGCCGAGGCGCTCGCCCCGGCGAGCGAACGCAAGCGGGTCAAGGAGGAGCTGGAAGCGATCAAGGCGAACCCCAATCTCGGCTCGAGCTCGGCCAGCTCGGCGCCTCCGGCCGGGAATCTGACGACGACGGTCAACGGCAAACCGACGGTCGTCAAATCGAACGGCAAGGGGACGCTGACGGAGGTGCCGAAAAGCACCTCCACGACCGGCTCGGCCGGCAAGAAATAGGCGTGCGGTGTCCACTCAGCCGGGCGCTACGGGGCAGGCGCCTCCGGACCGAGCGGACCGGACCGGATTCGACGGGCCGCGTTCGGCCGGCCAGGGCGCCGATGCCCCGCGCTACACGGCGCGCCTGCTGGTCGGCTGTCCCGACCGCCCGGGGATCGTGGCGGCGGTCTCGGGCTTCCTGTTCGAGCTCGGCGCGAACATCGTCTCCTCCCACCAGTACTCCTCGGACCCCAGCGGCGGGCGCTTCTTCCTGCGCATGGAGCTCTTCCTCGACGGCGCCCTGGAGTCCGAGCAGGCTCGCGAGGATTTGCGGCGGCGGTTCGCCGTGGAGGTCGCGGAGCGCTTCGCGATGGACTGGGAGCTGCGTTTCTGGGGCCAGCGCCGGCGCCTGGCGATCCTGGTCTCCCGCCAGGACCACTGCCTCGTGGACCTCCTCTGGCGGCTGGGGCGCGGAGAGCTGCAGGCCGACGTCGTCGGGGTGCTCTCCAACCATCCCGACCTCGAGCCCGCGGTCCGTGCCGCCGGCGTCCCCTACCACCACGTGCCGGTCGAGCCCGGGCAGCGGGCGCGCTCCGAGGAGCGTCTCCTGGAGCTGCTCGCCGGTCGCGTCGAGGTCCTCGTCCTGGCGCGCTACATGCAGATCCTCAGCGGCGACTTCCTCGAGCGCCTGGGGGCGCCGGCGATCAACATCCACCACTCCTTCCTGCCGGCCTTCCCCGGCGCCGAGCCGTACCGGCGGGCGCGCGAGCACGGGGTCAAGCTGATCGGGGCCACCGCCCACTACGTCACCGCCGAGCTCGACGCCGGGCCGATCATCGAGCAGGGCGTCGAGCGCGTCGACCACCGACTCGGCGTCGCCGAGCTGGAACGCGTCGGGCGCGACATCGAGCGGGTCGTGCTGGCGCGGGCCGTTGGGATGCACCTCGACGACCGCGTGATCGTCGACGGGGGGCGGACCGTGGTGTTCTGAGGGCGAGGGGGGGGCGTGGGTCGCCCGCGGGCTTCCGGACGCTTGAGTCCCGACGTGGGCGGGTTGCCGGCGGGCGGCGGACGGCGGGTCTCGGCTAGAATGAGCGCCTCCTCGGGGCTTCCTCACCCCAGCCGGAGCCCCCGCGCGGGCCGTTAGCTCAATTGGCAGAGCAGGGGCCTCTTAAGCCCAAGGTTGTTGGTTCGATTCCAACACGGCCCATCGTCTGAATCCCCAGTAATCAAGCGGAAAACGCGGAGTAATGAGGGGTGTGATCAGAAGCCCTGTAGGACTTGGGTACCACCTTTGGGTACCAAACGAGAGGCGACCCCCGACCGTTTGGCCGTTGCCCTGTGTAATAATGTAAGCAAGTAAGCTACAAGGAGCGATCATGCCCGAGCGCACGACCAAGAGCATTCGCATCACCGAGGACGCCCAGCGTCTGCTGCGACTCATCGCTGCCTTTGAGGATCGCACCGAGGGCGCGATCGTCGAGGACGCGCTCGCCGCCTACCTGCAGATCCGTTCGCTCGGCTACGAGAGCGTGCTGCCCGAGGTTCGCGAGCTTGCCCACACGACACCCGAGGACGTAGGCGATACCGTCGCCAGGCTCACCGGGGCGATCGAGAGGGCACTGGCAGGCGGCCGCCAGGCGCCGAAAGCCGGAGCAGCCAAGCAACGCTTGCGCGAGCGCGCTAAGCAGCGCGCCGCATAGCCGAGCTGCGAATACGCCACGACCGCGGCTCTCCGTATCTTCCCGGCGTGCTCGAACGATGGCTGACCAGTCGCTGCTGGCGCGAGGATGTCCCGAAGCTCACTACAGCTCGCGGCGCGATCGTCAAGTTCCTCGAACAGCAAGATCAACGCTCATCCGGGACCGAGCCCTTTGCTGCCGCGAGTCGGCCAGACACCTTCACGTACCACTTCGGCAAGGGTCGCGGGGTTCGCTGGCACGACAAGCCACGCGGCCTGCTCTGGCTGTGTGCGTTCGACGATGCGCACAATCGCGGCTATGAGCACGCCGAGCGCCTACAGCGTGCGGGCATGCTGTATCCCGACATCGAGCAGCACATTGACTCGCCCGCGAGCGCACTGCTGCCGTGGGGAGCCCACGTCGACGAGGATGCTCACGAGTGGGCGCAGGCGATCTACGGCGCGCTGGAGACATGGGAGACGAGCAACGCGCAACTCGCCACTGGCCAGAGGATCAGCTACCCGTCAGCGCTCTACCTGGAGCTGTCCAAGGACGATGAAGACATCTGGACGCTCGTCATCCGCCGGCGCCTTGCGTATCTCCACGCTGGATCCAAACGGCGCGAGCGCTGGTTGACCAACGGCGAGATCCACGCCCTGTTCCGGCACCTCGCCGGTCAGCCCGCCGAGGAGGACTACGAGTTCGAGAACCCACCCCACCCGCAGGCGTTCCTGTTCGCCCAGGTCCACTTCCTCGGTGGAATTGTCGCCCCCGGCGCGTGGCTGAGGCAGGTATGCGATGCTGCGGTCGGCGGCGCTCTGCCCCCATTGGTCGCGGGATAGCCCGCATCACCACAAGCCGGGTACCTCGGCCAGCTCGTAGCCAAGTGACCGGTACGCTCGCATGCGCTTGGCGAACATCCGTCGTAGTACGGGCAGCTCTGCGTCGACGTAGTCGTAGATGAGTGTGTCGTGCTTGCCGGGGTGGGCGCGGTGCAGGCGCCCGGCATACTGGACGACGGTGCCCTTCCAGGCGATTGGCATGGCGAGCAGCATGGTGTCGAGGCGCGGGTCGTCGAAGCCCTCGCCGACATAGCGGCCGGTAGCGAGCACCACGCGTCCACCCGCGCCGTCATGACTTGCAAGCTGCTCCAGCGCCGCGCGGTGGTCTGATTTTCGCATGGCGCCGTGCAGGGTGATCAGCAGATCGGCAGCGCCGTCGAGGTGCTCGGCCAGTCGTTGCAGGTGCTCGCGCCGTTCCGTGAGCACGATCGGGCAGCGACCCTGGGCTGCCAGATCGAGCGTGTCCTTCGCGATCAGCGCGGTGCGTTGGTCGTCAACGGCGAGCGCGGCGTAGACCTCGTGGATGCTCGCTTCCGTTGGGAGTGTCCGGGGATCGAAGAGAGTGTCCCGACGCACGACGCGCAGCGCAAACGGTTGGGATGAGCGAGTTGCGCCGAGCTCTATCGTGTGGCGGACCGGGCCGCACTGCATGGCGACGATCGGATGGTGTCCGTCGCGGCGCTTGAGTGTGCCGGTCAGCCCGGTCACGTAGCGTGCGGGCGCGGCCTGAATAACACGCTCGGTAGTCACGGCGGCGACGTGATGGCACTCGTCCGCGATGATGTGGCCATAGCCCGCCAACAGTTGGTCGAGGGTCTTGTGACGGGCCAGGCTCTGAACTGTCGCGATGTCCACCTTGCCCGTGACCTTGGTGCGGCCGCCGCCGATGGTGCCGATCGCATCGGTGGGGAGGTCGAGGAACTCGCTCAGACGCTTTACCCATTGTTCGAGCAGTGGCTTGCGGTGGACGAGCACGAGTGCTGAGCGTTCTCTCTCTGCGATCAGCCGGGCGGCGATGACCGTCTTGCCGATACCCGGCGGCGCGTAAAGCACGCCGAGATCGTGGGCAAGCATTGCCGGCACGGCCTCCTCCTGGCGAGAGGTGAGCTTTCCCGTAAACCGCGTCTTGAGTCGTTTTCCCTCGGTGCGCTCGTCGGAGATGTTCAACGCGATGTTCAAGCCGCTCAGCAGGTCCTCCAGTTGCTCACAACAGCCGCGTGGCAATGCCAGGAAGTTGCCGGTCTGCTCGAAGCAGGCGATAACTTGGGGCGTAGTCGCGGTGGACTTGCGCATCGCCTGAAGTTCGAGGAACTCCGGATTGGAGAACGCCGCGAGCCGTCGCAGCGCGTCCAGCAGAGCTGGCGGCAGTCCGTCGCAGCGCACGTACAGGCGCTGAGCGAGCGTCGCGCTCACGGTGTCTGGCAGTTGCGCCTTGGCAAGGCGTTCGGTAAGCGTCCTGGCTGGTCGCCACGGCGCGTCGTCATCCTCGGTCTCCTCGGGCACGCCCAGGGCAGGGCCGGCACGGGTTCCGTGGGTCACCAGCTCTTCCAGACGAGCCGGAGTGATCCTGGGCAGCGACGCTAGATAGGACCACTGATCATCAAACGGCTCCAAGCGCTCGTCCACGAACAGCGTGTTGCCGAGCTCGCGTGCCTGTCGTTGGAGCGGCAGCGCGATGAGGTTGCCGAAGCCTCCCTTGGGCAGCGTGTCCTGGCTTGGAAACAGTCGGTCGTAGGAGGCCATGCCGAGGGTCGGGCTGCGCGCCATCGTGTCCGTCAGGAGCATCAGTCCCAGTCGCCGCGCCAGCGCCGCGTACACCGGCTCGCTGAAGAAGAACCAGATATGAGCGCCATCCCCCGATCGCGACCGCTCGACCGCTGGCACGAGCCCAAGCGTGTCGCATGTCTCACGCAACGCCAGCACGTCCGCACGCCATGAGTGTTCGTCGAGGTCGATCGCCAACAGCCGACATGTGTCGTCGGCCAGCAGCGGATAGACGCCCATTACCTGGCGGCCCTGCAGATGTTTGAGCAGCTCGATCTCAGTCGGGGCGGGGAACGCCTGGTGGGAACACTCTCCGCACTTCACACGCGGCTTGGCGCATATGCCGGCCTTCCACTCGTTGTCGCACCGCAGCGACCACCCGCTCTTGCCCTTCGTTGGTTTCTCCCAGCGCTGGGGGAAGACGTCCTCGCGGCCACGAAAGAGATCGGCGAACAACGCGAGCTTGCGCTGCGGCGTCCATGAATCCGCGTCCGCATGCTCATTCTCATCCGCGTCGTTGGTGACCGCTCGCTCCTGCTGAACACGAAGCTCGGCAAGCTCACGAGCTACGGCTTCCCGCTCCCCGTCAAGCTTGCGCAGCCGTGCTTCCCTGGCCCCGATCGCTGCGCCCAGCTTCACATCTATGGACACCCAATGCATTCTGCACGCCCGTTCGGGCCTATGCGTCGCGCCTCTTCTGGATCGCCTTGCGAGTGGCTAAGAACGAGCCGTTTGTCGAGCATGCCGTCGTAACTGGCGCTTGCCGATCTCGATCTCGTCGCTCTCGGCCTTGCGCGCGAACCTAGCAGCGAGGTCGTGCAGGTCAGGTTTCGGCGAGGACACGGCCCTCTGCCAGCGCGTCGTGGACCAGTGTTCCGGGGACATCGCCCCACCCCTCCGCGTATTCGCGCGGAACGACCACGACATCTGCGGCGACCTTCAGCGGGTCGAGCGCGGCGCGCAGGCGCACCATCTCCGCCGCCTTGCTCACGACTGACGGCTCAATCACGAGGAAGTCGAAGTCGCTGTCGGCGCCAGCGTCATCGCGGCCGTGTGACCCGAACAGGATCACCTTGGACTCAGGCGGCGCGTCCGCCACCAGGCGACCGGCACGATCAATCATCTCGGCTGTAGTCACCACCGTCATTATCGGCTGAGGGTCAGAGGTACCGCAGAGCTGGATGAGCTGGCGAACCCATCAGCGGACGTACACGAAGCTTGACCGACGATCGCACCTTCTTCGGCCGCCGTCACGAGCACTGTGAAGCTGTTTGTATCGCCGGGATTCCATTCGAGTTCCGTTTCGCCGTTGACCAGCTTCAATCGCTTTGTGAGTGACGAACCTCCAGTCGCGATCTGTTTTCCGATCTGTGTGTCCGTGAGCTTGGTCGAGCATTCAGGCAGACTGGAAGTCTCCGATGACGAGGAGCAAGCCTCCTCGACTTCGGCCTTGACTATCTCGCATTCTTCGGGTGCGCTGCGAAACGTAACGGCGCCGTAGGCGTCGGTCAGGCTCGTGCTGAGTTCAAGCTGCCATTCGCCCGATCCAGCCGCTCCGTATTTGTACGCCAGATGTGCGGTGGTCGCATACGGTTCGATCTGCTCCGCGTACGTTTCTGTCGCGCTCAAACTCCCCGAGCTATAGGTGACGATCACCTGATGCGCGCCGATGGCCGAATACGTCACAGGGCATTCGCCGCCCGTGGTCGAGCCACCAACGTTGATCGAGCACGCCAGCAGGCCGTCTGAGTACAAGTCTAGGAAACCGTCAGGGAGATTTGGTTCTGCTGTCGTTGTGCCCTCCGAGTTAGTCGTCGTCGCGCTCGCGCTGTAGGCGTAGGTGACGGCAAGTGGGTTCGACGGTGACTGAACGAAGCTCGGGTCCAGATGGGAGTGCAAGGTCACTGCCCGCGTGGGCGGAGCTGCGGGCGTGTAGGGCTGCGCATGAGTTGGAACCTTGGATTTCGCCACTGTGCGGACGCAGAACGTCTCCGCGACGACCCGGAGCTTTCCGTGCTCGCGCCGCTTGACCTTCTCCCGGCGCTTCACGTAGTGCGCCTTGCAGCGCCCATGCTTCAGCACGTAACGCTTCGCTGGAGCGGCCTGTGCCGCCACAGGCGACAAGCCCCACAAGACGGTCGCGACTGCGAGCCACGGTCCGATGTACGACCTCCTCGCTGCACAGAAGCCCTTTGCCTTCCCCATCGCCATCGTCACGCGCATTATGCCTCCTCGACCGAGTTCCGGATAGCCGCCGCCTGGCGCGCATGATACTTGAGTTCGACTCTATGGTCAGACTCGGCTCCGCCCGCGACGGTTGTGGACGTGGCTCCACGATCCGATCCCCAGACGGCCCTTGGGCAAGCCATCCGACAGATCAGGACTGCTCATGGTCTCTCGCAGGAAGCGGTCGCGCACGCAGCGGGCCTGCACGCCACGTGGTTGAGCCACATCGAGGCCGGCCGCAACCCTGCCTGGGGCACCGTCCGACGCATCGCCGCTGCACTTGGGGTCGAGGTGTCCGAGGTGGCACGTGTGACAGAGGAAATCGAAACCCAGAACCCGCCCCCGACACGCTCCAGGTAGTCAGCAGAGGTTGCCCGAGCCGGTCGCGCCCCTTTCGCGTGAGCTACGAGACGAGGCGACTACCGTCCGCGGCCGATATCGCGACTGGCTCGGTCGCCGCGTGATGCGCAAGCAAGCAGCAGATCCTCGACCGGACGGGAGATGAGCCGGAGTGGGTCGACGCTGGGTGACCAGTCGGGGTCGGCACGTTCCTGGTGTGCGACTGATGGTGTTTG
>Ga0335072_10003252_pt1 | contig 24538 bp, 23 predicted proteins | sample Lox_Sample_21_FD_206725 | JGI IMG/M metagenome (GOLD analysis project Ga0335072, IMG submission 206725) | Soil microbial communities from Loxahatchee National Wildlife Refuge, Florida, United States - Lox_Sample_2.1 | ecosystem: Environmental > Terrestrial > Soil > Wetlands | place: USA... | reverse complement strand
CGACTTTTATGTTAATAAGAAGCGATTCGGATTTTTCCGTAACCATCGCAAGACGTTTCAACTCTCCGTTTTCATAAATGCCATATCGACCTAATGGCAAGTTTTTGGCCAGGAGTTGAATCGTTTTCTCACTGCCATTCCAAGTCCTTAGGCTTATGAGCATCGCGCGGCTCTCGACATCCCAAGTTCCTCGAAGACAATCCACATTCTGTCCAAGATCGAGTCCATCTACCCATGGTTTTTGATTCACATCATCTCGTGTCCAGGGATGGTCCCACATCTTTTTCTGACCTTCTTTGACGTTCAATCGAGCGTATCCAATCCCAGCGTTACCAGTATAAGCATCTCCATAGGTGAAGTTTCCATCACCATCCCAACCCTTGTCGCATCGAGGATAATAGAGGCCTCCATCAATCCAAGATGGGTTGAGGTATTTATCTGCATGACGTAAGATAGCGTCGAGATCAGAACCACCAGCAACTTCGGAGATCCATTGACAGAGATAGCCGAAGGTTGGAGACATATAAGGCTTTGTTGTCAATGCTTGTCCTGCAGTCAATTCTCTGGCTTTGGCCAACGTAGCCTCTGAATTTGGATCTGCTCCCTCAAATTTCTCTAGAGATCTAATTTTGTTTGCCACTACCTGAGGATTCAAGTTCCATCGATCACCGGTTCTTCGGAGGTAACCATTTGACGTAGATGGATACATTGCTTGAACCATCTCAAAATTCCATGGCATAAACGCCATTGCCCTAGAGGAATCAGCATATTATCTCTTCAAGCGCGGAAACAACCATACCAGACAGTGTGAGATATATCGTCCGAGTCATAAATTTTGTCCTGACCTGGAGCGTACCATCTTCGGAAAAGACCATTTTCACCTACAAATCCATTTTTACTAGCCCAAGCAGCCTTATATTTGGGCAAGACTTCATTCAAGACTGTGGTACTATCGGTTATGTCGTTGTATCTCATTGCAACTAGCTGCTCAAAGTTAACAAAACATATCTTTGAGGATTGAGAGGCCATACCGGAAATTGGTTACAGATGATGAATATTGCATTTGGTTCGCAGCATACTCCCATCCAGTTTTCATGTTCCATTTGTTTGAGGATTGCTTCTTGGAGAGATAATCTGGTGTAACTGAACTTTTCCGGTCCAAAGCCCCAGAACATTGGATTCCAATTAAAGACGATGCTGTCCTTCTGATCAAAGCTATTATCAGCAAATAGCATTGTATAGAGTGACACCATAAGCAAAAGATGACCAGAGTACTGTTTCAGTATCAGTATAGCCAACAACGTCAACATGGAAAAATCTTACCATGATATTCTCTTTGCAAACAGGATCCGCCCATGGTTTTCGAAGTTCCTTAAGATCTGGGTTCATTTTGGTACCAGACTGACTAGTCAAATACCAGTATCCCCAAACTTCTCTTCGAAGCATTTTTTGGATCAACCTCGAAATTAAAATTTTGAATGTTGTTCTCATAGCAGGCAATCGATGATAATGTGTAGCACCTGCTGCGTAGGTCATTGTGGCAAGTTGATATCGAAAAGCAGTATCCCATTCTTGACCAGGTTCTTGACTTCCCATCAGACCCCATTCTCCATCTGGTTTGGAAGCGATATTGTAAAAGTGTCTCAGATGACCACATTGTTCTTTTGACAACTTTGGGAAATTGTCGAATGACTTATGAAGCTTGTCGGGTAAAGAAGTTGAAGTTTTGAGTTCCAAGTTGATTGCCGGCAACTCAACAGTGCGTTCCAGGGTAATGGTTTGACTCATGATGATCGTGATGAGTTCCGAAAGCTATTCAAAGAAGAGAAGGATCTGGCTATACTTATTCAACTCAAGCAAACTACCGTACCGCTTTGGACTTCGGGAAGAAACTTGGCTCACAACTCGGTCGCAGACAAGAAGATTAAATGGCCAGCAATGAGATCGGAAACTTTCCACAGCAGATTTATAGAATTATGTACCATGTACCATTGAGACTTTACTCAGCATTCCAAGCGGGGCATGGACCGGAAAGAGCAATTCGGCGTTGTCAGATCTTACGGGAGACATGCACGGCAAGCCAAGTTCGTAACAAATAGCTCATTTTAAAGCCAGAAGCAAAGTTTATAATCAATTAGAAAGCGACTTGACGCTTATTACGCCATCTGTGGTATGATTTGACCGAATCAACGCTAGAATATGCATTCGTGGTGGTTCCAATATGAAATGCACACATAAATCGTTGTATCTCACATGTTTGAATTCACCGCGTCAGAAACTGTTGTTCCAGCTGATATCTTCATCGAAGCTTGTGTAACTACATCTTCTGACTTCATTTGGGCGAGATGTAACCTTGAAGTTTGGAAACATTGTATGTCTTGCATACTCAGTACTGTAGACGCTCTGAGTTGTTTAGACCTATGACGCAAGCATAAGGTAGTTGTGAAGACTTACAATTTGAATGCAGAATCAACCACGACCAAGAACTTAAGCGAATATGATTAAATTTTGTGATCTAATATATTTAGTTATTTTGCTGGTTTCCATAGGAGCCACGCCAATACGATTCCAGCTTTCAATGCCACGGCAGACCATAATGAACCAGCCATCCCGAATGAACTTTTCGCCCAAAATCCCCCTCCAAGTACTCCTATCAGCAGAGCTATGGGAGCTATAGCACGTTGATTTCTTTCTATGTTGCTTGTAAGACCCGCGAACAAGTTGGCATCCGAGAACAAATCGCAGTAAATGCTTGTCAATACCACGCTCGTCAAAGCATTGAACTTAAGTGCTCGACTGGTTACGGCTTGTGCTGCGGCTTGAAATGCCATCAATGCTATCGGTATGAGGACTTGCCATCGTAGCGGATTTTGATTTGAATCTTCGGATTCCAACATGACGATGAGTGCAGCCACAATAATCATCAACATTCCGAGGAAATGTGACAGCACAAAGACCCAACGACGTCGTGGAGAGAAGAATCTGTGGTACCTCGCAAATACAAACGAACCAAGACAAAAACAACTAAGTGATGTCGCAGCTTTTATCCATCTGGTACCACCGTAAGGATCTGTAAGTCCTAAACCCAGATATACTGTGTTGCCAGTTTGCATACTGACGAAAGATCCCCAGATACTGATTGAAGACGAGTCGAGGAGACCAGTGATTGTGTAACAGATGAGAAGAATGATATCGCCATGTTTGGTGTCAATGTCGTTGGTCATATAATTGTAAAGCTTTTGAAATAGTGATTCCTTGGAACCGTTCGTCTCAAACAAAGGTGCATTTTCTTCATCACCAGAACCGGGAGGTTGACCATTTTGAAGGGTGTTGATTGCGTTGTAATTGGTCTGTGAGGATGAAGCCATGAGTGACAACGACTGGCCATTATCTGCTAGCGACGAAAGTTTATGTATGCGACCTTTCCGTCGTGCACTCTTTGATTTTTCAGGAGTTTCGAGATGATGACGTTGAAACTCTCGCGCGAGTGTGGAGACGACAGGCTTTGAACGAACAAGGTCAGTGTTTGTATTTATTTCCGCCACTCCTTTCGAATCAACAGGAACAAAGCAGCGCAAACTTACGGTACTCAGCAATTTGACATTCAGAAGACTTTTGGACTTCAATTTATACCTTTCTATTGTCAAGATGAAGTTTTCTTTACCTTTGGTATGGTCGTTGGTGATTATACTCTGTGCTGCCATTCCTCGACCCGAGATCAAGCAACACGTCATGACACCGATTGAGTATTTCAGAGATGATCCTTACACTCGAGAATGGCGGGATCCATACAACAAGAAGATTGATTCTTTTGGTGATGATTTACATCCTATTCCTTTTAGGAATGGTGATGGCGCAACAATTTTGGGTCCTCAGAACAAAGATCGACAGAAACAAAATCCGGATATGATTCGACCTCCAAGTACTGATCATGGAGATATGAAGAATATGCGTTGGAGTTTTGCTGACTCTCATGTTCGAATTGAGGTATGTAACTCGTTTATTTTGATTTCATTACTAACAACCATCAGGAAGGAGGCTGGACAAGACAAACTACGACTCGTGAACTTGCAACTAGCGTACAACTTGCCGGAGTTAATATGCGTCTGGATACTGGTGTCATTCGTGAACTACATTGGCACAAAGAAGCTGAATGGGCATATGTTCTTTCAGGATCTGTTCGTGTTACGACTATTGATGTTGATGGAGGTTACTTCATTGATGATGTGAATGAAGGTGACCTATGGTATTTTCCTTCGGGATATCCACACAGTTTACAAGGTCTTGGACCAAACGGAACAGAATTTCTTTTGGTGTTTGACAACGGTGAATTCAGCGAAGAAAGTACTTTTTTATTGACGGATTGGTTAGCACATACTCCGAAGGCTGTTCTGGCTGAGAACTTTCGACTAAAGCCACAGATTTTCAGAGGTCTTCCAAAAAACGAAAAGTACATCTTCCAAGGATCCGCACCTGGAAGTATTGATGAAGAAGCACCAAACGGAAAATATGTCAAGAAGTCGAAGCTTAAGTTTACACATAAGATGCTTGCACAAGAACCACTTCGTGCTTCTGGAGGTCTTGTCCGCATAACTGACAGTAGTAACTTTCCGATTTCGACTACTGTTGCAGCAGCTCATTTGATTATTAAACCAGGAGCATTGAGAGAAATGCATTGGCATCCAAACGCTGATGAATGGTCGTTTTTCATTAAAGGAAGAGCTAGGATGACAATTTTTGGAGCTGAAGGAAAGGCTCGAACTTTTGATTATATGGCTGGTGATGTGGGTATCGTACCACAGAATATGGGTCACTTTATTGAAAATTTGAGTGATGATGAACCAATTGAGGTCTTGGAGATTTTCAGAGCGGATAGGTTTAGAGATTTTAGTTTGTTTCAATGGCTTGGTGAAACTCCAAGGAGAATGGTTGCGGATACATTGTTCGCAGGAGATAAAGAAGCAGGAGAAAGGTTCTTGAAGGCAATCGAAGAAGCAGAAAAAGATCCAATTAAGAGTATATGATTGGATTTGAGGTTTCAGTAAGAGATGTAGTTGCGGAGAAGACCTTCTGACCGAAGCAAAGTTTTGTAGTTCTGTTTGAAGGAGTAACTTTTCGATATTTCAAAGTTCTGTTGTATATAGCTTTCAAATACTATACGCTATCTTTTAATCAGGATATACCGAAAGTTATTGTGTGCTTTTATTCAAATGAAGTGATCAGAGCCAACTTGGATTTCGTTCAGATGACCAGGAAGCTTTAGCCTCGAACATTTTTGGGCGTTGTTCTCATCATAGGTATTCAGTATTCCCGCAAAAGCAGTAGGTATCGAATTACCAATATTTGCTTACACTAGGTTCTCGTTCTAATAGCCTCCATAATGAAAAGCTTTCTAATTTCTTCAGAATCGCCTCCAGTGTCGACCGCACCTTTCTGCCTGCTTGGATAGTAGCTCGAGATGTTCGATGTCAATCGTGCGACAGCGACCAAATTATAACTCACTGAAATTAGCCAACCGGATACCCTAGCGAAAACGGTGATTCTCAGTCGTTCGTTACTGCGTCGTTCGATTTTTAGCATTACGAGGGGGGGTGAATCTCCTTCATTGACTCGGTGCTGAGTGGCTTGTACTAATCCAAACCTTTTCTTTGACTGATTAGAGACGTGTGACGCCGGAAAGCGGGGAATTCATACTCGGTTCAATCGTTCCGTCGTACTTTCCAAGCCCTCGGGGAATGCTACCGTACGGAGTATCTGCCTACCATTTGTGGCTTGGGCGTGCGTATACGAGCGGTAGGTCGCCTGTTGAGCTACGCGTTCTCCTCTTCTTCAAAGCTTTACCGAGCATCGTCAGGAGTTATCGTCAATCGTCAGACCTTCATCATGGAGATACTGGCTTTGAATGTCGCGGTAATTCTTCTCCATGCTCTTACTGTAGTGGCGATACCGGCAATGGTCACACCAATCAAGCGAGATCTTCCGTATTACACCGGCAATGACACAGCAAGTGAATCTTTCATTGGTTATACATATGACGGCGAATGTGAGACTTCTTTGATACTCACGACGGAAGCTTCTAATTTCTTGCCACAGGGATAGTGCTCGATTGTTATGACGGGGATTATCTTTCAATATCAGAAAACTATGGCGGGTGCATTCCGAATGGCGTATCAACATTGTACGGTATTGCGAAGAGTTGCTTGAGTGGTTCTATTCAAGTTATCACTTCAGGAGTGAGTTATACTTGGTATGAACGCCTTGATTTTTCATCTACGGGTTACGAGACTAACTCATCTGAAGTGCTACCGCCTGTGCGACTGTTTTGCTATATCCAAACCTCGACAAGTTGAATGCTACTACTTTCATTCCTTGCGATTCGATGCAGTATACATCAACCATCTATAGAGCGACTACATCATCTGGACAATTCTTAGAGCAGTCTTCAGGACTATCTACAGCTTCTATTGCAGCTGCAGTGACGACTAGCATGCCATCGCAAACAGCTAGTAACACCGCTATTACTCAAAGCACCACCACAATACCATCCTCACCGAATGATGGCAATGATTCATCAAATCCTGACAATGATAAGAGTGTCTATATGGACATTGGACTTGGTGTTGGACTTGGAGTTGGATTACCTTCGCTATTCGCTGCACTGACAATATGTTACATTTTCGGACGGCGAGAGAAAAAACCTCGAACGGATCCAAAATTTTCAGATAAACAAGTGGTATCAAATCATTCACAAAAAGAAATGATATTGAGTGAATTAGGAGATGGTCAAGGTATAACAGAAATGCCTTCGAGTGCTAAAGATAATTATACCTTTGAACTTGGTGATAGTACTCGAGCTGAACTAAGTGGATGAAATGAATCATCTACTATTAGAAAAGATATATGACACGGGTGTCGACAATACTCCGATTGTATAGCTATCATGACGTCCTATTCAGTAGAGACGTTGATAAGACTGATTGGCAACCTTCCCAACGGTGGACAATACTGGAAAGAATCCGATTCTTGATGATATATCTGACGAGATGATATATGTTCGGAGACCTAGATGTGTCATTTGACACGTCACAAGATTGGAATTGCTGTATTGGTTCTAAATTCACTGTACAGAACCTGTAAATGGTGTGGTGATATGTACGAAGAGCATCTTGAGGCTAACTTCTGTCGGATTTTGAAGCCATTTTGAACATTACTAGGTGAGTTCTCACTAGTACTGCGGTGAAAATGAACCATCTAACATGCAAAAGTCTCAACGAAGAATGTATACCGGCTTGTAACGGTCAACTTCTAGATCATCAAACATTGCCACAGCATTCCGCGCTACCAACGAGATATTTGCCGATGTTACTTATGCCATTCGGTATCCTGGCTTAGAGCAACGGTCTCTCTGTTTTAACAGCAATCATTGGGACGGTCTTTGAATGCAATATTTGGCTTGGGCAATAGCTATCATGGCAGAATAGGAATACAGCACGTAGGAGCCTAATTTCACGCAATTTGGGAGCGAAAGTTAGACTCCTGAAGTCAAGAAGGTAGCTGATTCATCCTTGATTGTAGAATGCGAACACAGAAATTATCTTCTGCTTCATTTAAGCTTCATCTCTTGTACGGTCCAACACCTGTAATATCCTGAATCATACTAGCAATTGGACTCCAACAACAGTACAATTTGAAGTCTTTGATCAACCCATCCGGCGAAAAAACTACAACTTCTGTCTCATACCACGGATCCAACACTTGTCCATGTAATATCAACCGCTTCGTAGTCTCACAAAAGACTTTTGATCGGTTTGGATCTGTCGTAATTGATGATGACAATACTTTTCGATCATCCAGCCGCCAATACCTGTCACCCATAATTTCCTTGAGTTTGTCAACGGTTGCCTGTCGACCGACTGCAGGTGTTGCATGTTCTCGCATTCCTTTGAGCCATGTCTTACAATCTGGAGTAAAGTATGCAGCAAATTTGTCAAATTCTTCCAGTGAAGATGAAGGAGTTAAGGATTTGATAGTTTCGTAAAGTTCGTCAAGTGTTTGGAGGTTGTCTTTAGTGACCATATTGAGAACGGTTGGTGGATGATAGTATGGGAGTGGAGCAACTGTAGATCAATTTCCGAAAGAATAAGCTCTCCGAGCTTTATACCTTAGTTTCGTTATGTTAGCACGATGTGGCTATCTTCGAGAGTTCCAAATCAAGAATGTACATGCGATTCCATAGTCGACACGAGTTTGATATCCGAACTACCAGTCATCGACAGGGTTTAAATATGTGTAATCCCTCAAAACGGGTTTCTACAATCCAAAACGACAGATGACACGTATTAAACAGTCAAGTTCGAGCATTGTTGGCCATGAATCATACGAGACTATGCGAAGATTTGTAATCCTGCGCAGCTCTCTTCACCAGATATGAACAATCCTGATCCGGTAATGAGAATTTTCCTTTCCAAGAATTCATCAATGTGTTTCTTTGGCGCCTTCACGTGTGTCTATAACTTTATATCGCCAGAACTAAGAGCTCTGGCATATACGGCCTAGGAGTTATTCCAAAGTCGAATATGTCCGACGAATGGATGAAACTCGATTCAAGAGATTATCAAGAATACATCTCAAACGTCCACTACAATTAAAGCTTGATAGGAACAGTACTATTCTTCAAGACTACTACATCATGTCCGTTAGTATCAGCTTCCGAAGTCAACTCCATAAGGTCACCTTTCTTCGCTTTCTTTTCAAGAACAACTTCTCCGTTATCGCATACCTTCCAAGAACTATCATTCAAGTACGGTACTTCAATATCAATTTCAAACTTCGCTATCATCGGTGGAGGATTAAGCCTGAAGGAACTTTCGGTGTTTATGTTGAAACCAAGCATCACAGTCAGTTATTTTCCACGTTCCGATGCGGCTGACCTTGGAGATCACAGATGGTGATATCTATATCCCTTTCCAGACTTCAATCAGTTCTACCGTAGCAGCTTCAAGAAATGTGTTCACCGCAAAGTTATGTTTGAAGACAGAATGCTTCTAGCTCTGATATACTCGTGAAATGATAGACCTTAAAAGCCTCTTAAAGATCAAGAGATCAATTTGTACGAAACTATAATTTCAATCCGTAGAGTTCTGCAAATTGATCCCAATGAGAGTCTGTATGTCGCACATACTCGATCCCATTAGCAATTGTTCGAGCCACATCTTCTCCATATACTACCGCAATCCATGCAAAAGTAACATCGATTCCCGCGCTTACACCTGACGAAGTCCAGATATTTCCATCAACCACCCATCTAGCATGAGCAACCCATTGTACATTTGGCGCCCATTGTGTAATAGTTGCCCATGCTCGCTTGTTTGTCGTGGCTCTTTTGCCATCCAATATTCCAGCACGAGCAACAAGTCCTGAGCCAGTGCATACAGTGATTAAGTATTTCAGTTTTGGATACACCTCTTGAATGTAAGAAATTGCTTCGTTCACTGCCGGAGTTGATTCTCGTGTACCAAGTCCACCAGGTACAATGAGAACATCCAGAGATGGTGTAGACTCAAAGGTATGAGTTGGGAGAATGGATTGACCAATACCATTAGGAAATTGCGATAGTTTTGTAGTTACAGATTCATTGGTCGACGCGAGAAGTGCCAGAGTTAAACTATGGCTTCTGGAGAGCACATTGAGTACGTCAAGAGGTCCAAATACGTCTAGTGCTTGGAATCCTGGGAAAAGAATCACTCCAATACGTAGCGTTTCTTGTTCAGCTAGAGAATCAATGTCAAATTGGGAATCATCAATGAACAACAGCGAAACGTACAAGGTGATATGGAGGACATTGGTTATCCAGCGATGAGCGTTCTAGTATACAAGATATGTGGCGATAATCGTGATAGAAGTTCCGATCACAATCTAGTCTATTGGTAGATGGACTTCGTAGCTTGTCCGAGCTAGAACAGTCAGTTATACGGTACTCGGATGCCTCCTCACCCAAGCCCAGAACCTACGCTATGCCGCGCACTTCCGAGACTACAGTCGGATTGTTAAAAAATATCACATATAAATAAATAAAAATACAAGGATTGAGACTAACTAAGGTAAAGAAAAACGTTCCAATTACGACGATAAATGCCTTTATCTGTTTATAACACCACAAAATCATTTGAATTGATACTTGTGGCCTCTCTAACTCCCAAGCACGATCCAAATCAGGAATTAAAACCTCATTTGAGACGCAAAAGCGTAGATACAAATCTACTAGGTAGTTTCAGAGAGAGTTTGGGCCAATTTTGAACTCGTGGATAAGTAGGTTTTAGTACAACTCCCAAGTCTCGTGTAATTGCGCCGCTGTCTTGATGTAGGAAGGGTAGGAACTGTTGACTGACTAAATGGGAGTGTCATTTAGCGACAAAGGGATTCGAAGGCTTAGACACGTATAACCAAACATACCGAGTTCATAGGTTTGGTTCAATTGTTTTCTAAAGCACCTAGAGCTTTCGTCCTGTACGCCGATCATCATGACTTTTAGGAATGTATTATCACTGGATCATTGCCATATGTTCTATTCAAAGTCTCTACTTGCGAGTCAGACTACGGCCTGCAATTTATACTTTTGGCTAGATCGATCCGCGGATATGAATATGTACAGTAAGGACGTTTAGTCCATGTGTGGCATGAATTCTGAGAACGATTAATGTAATTAGATTTCTAATAATCCAATTGCCTCTATCATCCCATATACGCATAGGAACAATCTTCAATCGTCCAGAGTAGCATAGTATCATCAAATGTTGTGAAATGTACACCAATCGACAGCTACTACGTCCATATCAAAGCTTTATGACCAACTAGATCTTGAACATGCAGAAACCGAAGTTATATTGGCTGTGAGAAGTCTTTTGACGATTTTTTTGGGCTTTGTTTCCTATCAACTCTTTTGGGGTGAATCAAAAGATTCGAGAATATAAAGTTTTGCGACGTCATTTAAAACTTCAGGAACCATTTCAATCCAGTAGAGTATCGTCAATTCCAGAGTTATTAGGAAACAAAAAAAACGGAGCTATCAGGAGACTAAAATGTAAAAGCGGACTGTCATCGTCCTACATAGAAATAACACGAAGCACAATTGTTCTAGAACTTAGAGATTGGGAAGCAAAATGAAGTTCTACCAGCTGTTCGGAACTATAGACTATGATTTTGGAACCAGAGCACCCTGTATTCGTTTAGTATCTGGTCAAAATAGCGTTTAAAAGTGTTTGTACCTTGTTCACTGCTTCAGCATTCATTCGCATACGTCGAGTTGCCTCTTCACCTAACCATTGTGGTTGCGCGGCATACAAACTGTCTTCGAATTCCCAACCATCGTTGCCTTCAATATAGATTGCTTTACCATTGATATTCGGAGTTGCTTCTAGTGCAACAACAAACTTTGCAACAGATTCAGGAGGTTGCCAAAACAAATTGTGATCTTTGAAGGCACCAATCACCGGAGCAGTCATAGGCGTGTCAGTCACACCAGGACAAACGGCATTTATTCTAATACCGTCTCTCTCAAATAGAGTCTTACGAGTAGATCGTAGAAGGCCTTGAATACCGTGCTTTGAAATCTACCAACTCATAAGTAGAGATTTCTATTATGGAACTTGTCCGTACCTGATATAGATAGAGTCCAGGACTATCACGAAATGCATTGACACTTGAAAGTAGTGTTATACTTCTATTTTCACCTTTTTGCATGCCATCTCGTATGAAAACTGCAGCAATGCGAGCAAAATTCAACGATCCCATAAGGTTGATTTCCAGGACCTTTATATTGCCAGGATTTTTGATCGTGTCGATGGTCAAAGTCGGATCGAACCAGTTTCCTTGTTCCAAAATGCCAGCACACGAAATAGCGTGATGAATTGTTCCATGTTGTTCATGTGCGAGTTGAAAGAGTTGATAGATGTCGTTGTAATTTGTCACATCACAGCGCGTAGTTGTTACTCCAGTTGTTTGAGAAGCAAGTTCTTCTGCTGCCGAAATATTGACATCGCCTATTACGACTTGTGCTCGATTTTTGGCCAGGATTCTGACTATAGCTGCACCGATTCCAGTTGCACCTCCTGATAATAATGAGAATTTGCATATTTTGCGTCATGGCTTGGCTTACCGGTGATAACGATGACTTTGTTTTGAAGGTTTGAGAACGAATTCTCATCAATGATGAACTGACTCATTTTGGAACTTTTGTCTATATTAGCTTTGAAACCTCGTAGGATGAATAAAATACAGAGTCGTATGGAACTAACTTGATGGAGAGTTTCTTAATCTGAGAATAGAGGATCCGGAGATTGAAGTTATTGTAAAAGTTCCGCTCGCACTGCATACCATATTGGATCTTAGCGTGTCGAAAATGTTCCACATTCAAAAGTAGATCCAAATGGTTTATATTGCGCCACTTTTCCGTTTTTTCCTTTGCTACATCTCATGATTCACATAACTTTGAAAAACTCACCTGAATACATGAATTTCTAGCGAAATAGTAAGAGCTACGGAGTACAACGTTCTGTCAACCACCTGACTACAGAATGGGCGAAGATCAACGTTCACCACCTCGAAATAATCCTCCACGAGTAGATGTTTGCATAGAATCAAAGTCATTCAAGATAGCCGATCGTTCAAGCAATATACCAATGGAAGATAAGGACGCCATTGAAGCTTCTCTTAGAAATATTGACAAGAGAGCCGTAGTCGAGGAGTATTTTCTTCATTGCCTCGCTTTCAACACCATGGATGATAGAGAAGAAGAAATTACCGCTGCACACAAAGCAACATTCAATTGGATACTCAATTACAACGAAAACACCGACGATATGAAATCCAACAACCTCATTTCTTGGCTCAGAGATGATCATCGTCAGAAAGTTTACTGGATCAATGGTAAACCTGGTTCTGGAAAATCGACATTGATGCGTTTTGTATACGAACATCCAAATACAACTGAGATACTGAAAGACTGGGCAAAAGACAAGCTTTTGATTTGTCCTCGATTTTTCTTCTGGACCAGCGGAACAATTGAACAAAAGTCAGCATTTGGTTTGCTTCGTTCTCTTTTATATCAACTACTTCAGCAAATGAGAGAACTAATTCCATGGACTTTTTCGGAGATCTGGTTGAAATACCAGGATGCCAGAGCAAGAGTAAGAGAGCCTATTGTTTGGTCTATCGAATTCCTATGGTCTGCTTTGATACGATTTCTCAAGCTTTCGGATGGTAAAGTCAAAATATGCTTCTTTATCGATGGACTTGATGAACTTGAAGGTAATCAAGAAGAGTTGGTGGATATGTTGCATTCCATAGTCGAATCATCGACAAAAGATTTCAAGGCCTGTGTTTCCAGTCGCCCATGGAAGATATTTGAACAAGCTTTCGCCAATATACCTCAACTCAAACTTCAGGATCTTACTCGAAATGATATTTGGCGATACGTGAATGACAGTCTGAATGACAACGAAAAAGTCCGAAGAGTTCTCAAGGAAAACACAAAGTTGACTGAAGAATTGAAGAGCCAGGTAACAGAAAATGCAGATGGCGTTTTTCTTTGGGCTACTTTGGCGGTCAGAACATTGGTACAAGATATCAATTCGACAAATTCCGTCACAAATCTGATAGAGAAACTTTCAGATCTACCGAAAGACTTAGATAACCTGTTCAGGTATCTTTTGTTCAAATTGAAGACGACAACAGAACTGGAAGAACAATCTCGCATTCTACAGATCATTCAAGCTCGAGATATCGTGTGTGATTTCACTAGACATGACAGTTCTAATGTTGTTACACTGTATCAGATGACCTTGGCGAACTATTGGAATCTGGAGGTCACCAATGAACCAATCAAACTACCAGATACGCAAATCTTGGAGAAATGTGAATCCACAAAGAATCATCTTCTGAATCGATGTGCAGGATTACTTCGTGTTCATCAAAGAAAACGTTCAAATCAAGAGGATACTGGTGTTCGATTTGGACGAAACGATGTTGATACGGAGACTTTCGCTCAAGGTCGAATTGGTTATCTACATCGAACAGTAAGAGACTATTTTGTGTATTCCGGAGATTTCGATAAGATCACAAAGCAAACCAACCACAGCAACTTCGATCCACATATTTCTCTCTTACGATCACATGTTTTGCAACTAATACATCCCTTGGAACCTCCAAAGAAGCACCGCAGATTGGATGAATGGTGGCCAGATATTGTTCTAGCAATGACTCATGCTAGATTTGTCAATCCAATGTTCAAAGATTCTCAGATCGAACTACTGGATCATTTCAAGAGTATACTTGATTGGTATTGGCTACCAAGACCTATGGATCCACTTGACAATTGGGCACGAAATACATTTTCAACATACGAAAGACGAATGAAGTATCGAACAGAGTATCATTATCCATTTTTATCGTTGGCAACAAAATTTGGGCTTCACCATTACGTGGAATCTAAGCTCGACACTGGAAATTATCCATATCAAGGTGGAATTCCACTGTTGACTTATGCTGTCGAATATCTTGTTAGTCGACGAAGTTCAGTATATCCACTTGCAAGTTCGGATCTTGTTCAGATACTACTGAATAAAGGAGAAGATGTCAATTTGATTTACAAAGATTTGGCCAACAATGACGAGACACCTTGGATACAAGTTCTGAAGCATATTCGTGAAGCTGATCGAAAAGGATGGATTGAAAAAAGTGAGACGGAAGAAACAAACGGGTGGATAAGAATTGTAGAGGATTTCATTCAACATGGTGCAGATCCAAACGTTTCGTTTTTGAAAAACATGTGGGATCCTGCAGCAACGGCAATGGATATTTTGATCGTAGTCCATGAGAAGTATAAACTTCCATCTCTTCAAAGACTACTACTTTAAACAAACCTGATGACAGATCAGCCAAGGTTTTGGGAGGTTCGTGGTGCCGTGTCCTGCAGTAAATCTGCCAACTTACTCCGTACACGCTAGATACCTAGTCACAGGCTCTGTTTAATTGCTGCATTGCGGCCCTTGAACGACACCAGGTAGAATGAGAATGGTTTGATCGGCGTACCGGAGTGTGGTCTGAGATTCGCTCAAACAGTTGGACACTTTGAAGGGTACTGTACGCAAGCGCTTCTTCACGTACGAGTAACGGAGAGAACTGTCCAGCAGCCTCATAACGCGAGGTATCGTAAGGTTATATTGCGGTTGGGGAGATATAAATGTTTGCAAGGAAAAAGAGTAGGATATTGTGCCCTTGAAGGGATATCCCGCGTGTAAAGCAGCACCGTCAGGTGTAGAGTAAGGGAGAACGCTTCGGGATGGTGTTAAACTCGAAGATAGCCATATATATGTGACATCACTCCTTGTAAGACCACAGACCTTCCTCGGCAGAAACCATTGCCATTTCAGAAAATTTATCAAAAACCATAGCCGAGATTTAATGAAATCCCTCGGAATCCTTTAATTCGTATACATTCATTAGTGGAATCCCTTGTGCGTTAAATACCTCTGCTATGCCTCCTCTAAGGAACCTTACGTTTACAAAACCAACCAGAGATGGAGAATACGAGTATTTATAAGCTGGCTGTCTCTATCGCCTTCTGTCTACATGTAGTGGCGATAATACCGACTGCTGCGTCTTTGAATACGCCTGCTATTCTGCTGGAACATGGACTTCACATCAGAGACACAGACACGACTACAATTGTAACTAGTCCTACCACATATACAATGCTCGTAAGCACAGTTTTACTAATAATCAGACAGCATGTTACCGGAGAGGGCGTATGTATTCTCATCAGTGGTGAGGAAGCTTGCTCGGACGGCGAGTACCATCCATCAAGTTATTGTAAGCGTTATCTGGCGGGGAACGTGTGGTAGTAGAATCATGTCTTTCTCAAACCAGGAGATGCTATGGGAGATCCAACCTCGCAGCGTTCGTTCCCATAACATTATACCTGCACTGTTTTCCTGGAGAGAATGAGACACCATGCTAACAACAGATATAGACGTTACGGGAGATTCAGAATCTGACATTTCCGCCACATTCTACGCGCTCTTTCCAGAGGACCCTTCTCAGATCTATGAGGTTCCCCGCTGTGGACTTATCGCAAAATGGCCCTCCAACGTCACTGATGTCTATTGGTATGATGATACTAGCCTCCGATACGAGTACAACTGTAAAACCTACTCCGAAACTTGTTTTGATGGATCATATACGTCGATGCTAAATCCTTACTTCACTCCGCCAGCAACTGTTGAACCAACTGCAACGCAATCACAAACACCTGAATCAACGCCAGATATGCAAGCAACGCAGTCCTGCCAGATCACACAGCACTTTTTGTGGTGTACTTACAGCATCCTAATTAGAGTTCCATATATTGGTCCATCGGACTGCGATGCCACATACCATGCCCTAGAAGATTTTAACGCTGCCAACGCAGAAATCTCTAACTGGCAATGTGTGGAAGAGAATGGGTATATTAGGCTTTGGTTTAATTCAGAGGGGTCAAGCGACGACATCAATAACGCATTGAAGAAGCGCTACCCAAGTGTTAACGACTTCAACTGTGGTGATTGCGATCCTTAGCGAACGGTGGTCGTGTCTTTCGCAACCAAAATGGGAGCAAGGGTAGGCGGAAACCACTTGCTTTCGGAGGTTCACTTGCCATCAGGACATGTACTCAATATAATTGTTCAACATGGAGCAACTCTTCGAGTTACAGGCGAATAATTTCGATTGAGAGTTGAAAAATTTGGTCGTGGTGGGAACAAATCGATCGGTGTCACAGAATAGACTGGCTAGACGGATAACGGGCTCCCAATGAAAGATTCTAGATGTCTTTTTGGATGAATTCGACGTTGAAGTTCCGGATCAAAAGTTTTCCATTCACTATTACACACGATCATTGCTACGAAATCTAAATATTTCAAAAAGACAGTAAAGACTCAGATAGATTGAATTCTTTCCTTGATCATACTATCTATGTCATTTGGTAACGAGTATGCTATTTCTCTACAATCACTCTATCACCAGTGGTCTTCGATAACGAAAAAAAGCCGAAAACGATGCCTCAACCACTTCATGGAAGTGAAGAAATAGAATATTCAAGTTAAGGTTAATCTCTTCAATTCAAATTTTCTAATCAGACCGCCAACAATGGATTTATGAAAGCAATGATAACAGAAAGATTATCATCTTGAGATCCGGCTAACCGCTGCAAGTGAAGACTTCCATCGCAAGAGATTATCAATTACAACGCCGGATTTGCGAAAGACTGTATTGGTATCTTCTTACTGGCAGAATTGTGATCGATCTTGTCCATATTGACGCTACTAGTAACCTCATCATCCCGATAGGTACTACCTTCACGGTTCAACGCTTCGAAGCATTCCGAGCTCTAGCACAAGTTGGTAAACAAGATGGTGGTCTCATGATTGGCCAAGTATTCTTTTTTGAGTTTGTGGACGCAATTGTACTACAGCTATGCAAGACACAAGTTTTCGTCACTAGGAGATTAAGAACGATGCCTAGTATGTGTAAAGTGTTGAGTAATGTTGTCGGTATTCGTCTTTGGAGGTTCTTCTGTGCAGAAACGTGCCTGGCTCACGATATTCTTGAAGGTCGAGTCAAGACTGAAGCCATTAAGCAAGCTATGGGCGAACAAGACCATGGACTTAAGATCACGCAACTTGGAAGGAATCAGAAACCTATGGATATAACACGTACCGACTTAGTCGAAGAATTTATGAATAGTGTACAGAGAATAGAGAAAGCTTTTGGCTGATCACGTTGACAAGATTATGTAATATGGTCATGTTGGCATGAAAGAGATCGATATCGAATCACATCAGCTTGACGTAGATGAGACTGTGAGTATAGTATAATACGTACGACTGAATATCGCGAATCTACGAGTAATTTTAGTCTTAAGCCACAAAGTCTTACAATAGCGGCATTCAATCTTTCTCTTCTGAGGATGAAACGAAACGTCTCCACAAAAACAATCGACCACATCTGTAGTTGGAGAACCATTGCGAGCACCATCACAAGTCTAGTGAACACTAATTTCATAAGAAACGCGTTTAATTAACAATACCACCATGAAAGTTATGGAAATTTGTAATTCAGACCCGATGTAACTACTCTGACATCATATAGTCAGTTCCAGACTTTGACTGCAACTCTTCAGGCTTATTCCACGGATCAGATCCTTGGCTACCTAAATCCATGCGTGGAGTGGAACATGTGATTGGTGAACTTTTTCGAGTTCGAATTCGTTTACATTCATTAAGCATTTCTGCTGTTGACTCTCCTACAGATCGTGCTGATGGTGTTGGATCTTGGTCAATCTGGTCTTGTTGTGGAATGTAACATGTACATTCCCACAAGTATGATTCCTCTTCTTTGAGATCTCCCATCTTAGGAAATCGTCGCAAGAGAACTTTGCCGATATATCGTTGAAGACGACGTCGCTTTTCTACGTCAGCATCTCTTGTTGACCAACATTTGAATGGTCCTGGACAGAGGACTTGACGTTTGAAATGTTGATAAAGTCTATCTCCATTTGATTCCAGAAGCCACTGAGCTCTTTCCGATGCAGTATGTCGAAGAATTAGTCTTCCAACCGACGAATCTTGTTGTTGAATATGAGCGAAGATATCATGTGGTATCGCATCAATCATGAGAGAAGTCAAGACTCGTAGTAGATTGGCTGCTGATAAACCCATCAATTCGTATTTGATCATCCAGGCATTTTCTATTGGATTGTCCTGCCATTCGTCCCATAGTAAGCAGAATATGTCGACAGAAGATATCCATATAGCTTGTGATCGATTGGTATTCAAGAGAATTCCGGTCATTTCTTCATCTTCGAGTGTACTCCTAGCTGCTGTCGATAGTATTTGATGGCACCAACGCAAGCAATTTCGAATTACATCAGTTCTAGTGGAGCTGCTCTGAGACGAAGAAGGTGCCTTGAGTATTGTGTATAGGTGCTCAAGTGTTGAAGTTATTTGACGTTCTGGTAATCTCCAACCACATACAAGTGTACGAAGGCTATAGAGGAAGTGTTGTTGTAGAATTGGATAGTGAAATAGTTGTATCATCTCTCGATACTTTTGAATTTCCCGCGACAGGACTGGGTAGTAATCTGTGAGCTTTTCATGCGAACATTCGCCGCAAGCTCCCGGGAGGAGAGACTGTTGCGTCTCGGATTCCGTTTCGGATACAGGTACAGTTCCAAGATAGGCGAACAGCGTGTGAGGAATGAGCGTTTGAAGAGAGTTGTTGACCTCTTGAAGGGCATGTTCCCATTTAAGAAAAGCATTGTGAAAGAGCCCAGCATTGAAGAGGTAATCCGTAACTATTGCTATGTCGCTCTCTGGACGTGGACGAGCATCAAATTCACTCTCCGAACTGTGTGAAGTCGTTGATTCATTCTCGTCAGAGATTGGTGTTGGTCCATTATCCGAGAATAATTGATGGTTCTGTTCCCATTCTGCTTTGTCTTCCTGTTGGCTGTTCAAGTCGCTTGGCTGGTACGTAGCTGTACTTGCTGATGTCTGGTTTGGAAAGGAAGGACCGGAAGTTGAAGATTCGATTCCAGGCTTGGGTCTTCGCACACCCCAATCACTCATTTTCATGTAGATCGAATTCTCGCTAGAAAAAGTTAGTAAGAAGTTAAGACAGCAGTTTGGACTCACGTAGCATTGATCGCTTTCTCTGCCAGAAAAGATTTGACGCCTTTTGCACCCATTTCTTGATACAATTGGGTAATTTCCAGTCGATGTTCTTCCCATTCCGAACTACGTGTCAATTTTGGACGGTCATTAGACCATTCAATGATCGTCGGCTCTTTGGGAGATTTGAATTTTCTTTTCATGTTTCCACGTAGATAGTAAGGAGTCTTGAATACAGTATGATCTTCTGATAGTCTGAGTTTAAATGTTGCAAAAGACTTGAACTTGGTTATGCATTTGATATCGACAGATTATATTAAATATTTTTTACACTCCGCCCACTACCACCAGATCAGCTGGGTGGGAGTCTTTCCGTTACCCCATTTAGACAAGCGAGTCAGAAGTGAGGACGCAAAGGGTTGGCTTAGACGCCCATCGTTTCATTTTCCAACCTCCGCGCACAGTTAAGTGGGAAAAGCAACTTCTTTGAATACCTCCCCCCTCGCGTGTCTCCCGCACGCTGTGGCGGGCCGTTGTGGTCGCAAAGTTGCCTTGCGATATGGCTCTCTTTCGCTGCCAAGCTTCGATTCTTTTGCACAATTTCGCGTTTCCTATAGCTCAACTTTGGTAGATGAAAGTTGGCAGGGTTCCAAGAAGTATTTGGTAGGTCCTATACAAATTTTTATGCGCTAAACCTCAGCAACCACCTTTGATCGCGATACACTTTTGTTTTTTTGTTGAACAGACCTGCATGTTTGTGTCGCCAGCTTTTGCTTTTTGAAAGGCATACCAACCAGTGGGAATTTGTCCTTCCAGCCACCCAATTTTACGAGTCCCGAAAGGCGGGTTATCCACCGCAGCCCTGTCGACAGCTGCCACGCATGTTTTAGACAGGGATGTCGTACAGCGGAGACCGGAAGAGACGTTGATTTCCAAAAGCAGTAGGATAAAGACAAGATGCGGAGCAGGAATTTAGTAGATTAAGCTTAGTAGGTTGAGCGGTGAATAAGAGTGATGATAGAAATACTATCACTTTAGAACATATTTCATCCTCAGTGGTATTCTCCTTGCTCCCAGAATCGAGAAGACGTATTCTACGTTCATTTACTGATAGTCTACTAAGAAAATGAATGGAATGAATTCCAAAGCCGCTTCTAGGAATATAAATGATAACAAGACGCTTTTGAAGACAGTAACCGGTGAGCATTCGCCTTTTACTTTATATACCAACTGAGAATATTTGCTGATTGATGATTCTAGTTCACGCCGTTCATAATATCGAGTTGACTCTGCCTCAATTCGATTCGAATACAAGGTTGAATGATTCTCTATCTCTTCAACGCTACATGATGGAAAACAAGGAGGAACAACCTTGGAATCCTTATTCTCTACGATCCGATACATATGTGGAAGTCCGTGGTAAAGGAATTTCGTCCATAAAGGAAATGAGTGGTTGATGAACCAATTACAATTGAGGCACCACAATCTACACTGTTGTTTGTCAAATCTTTAGGAATAAGATGACCCGTCGTTATCATAATAGCTAGATTATAGTTCAATTCATTCAATGGAAGGCTGTTGAGACACGTTTTAGAATGTTCCACTTCTGGTAGAACCTTCTTTCTTTGCTGAAAGCGAAGTTTTGAGTCCGAAGACTATTAGATCTAGTTATCCTGCAATACAAGAGATTATACGGATTATAAAGGTAGTGATAAAACATCTCAGTTCATTTTTGTTGCGGCTTGAAGCGACAGATACCATCAAATACAAGTTGTCACTAGATGTAATCGTAGCAATAGGACTATAGCGTCCATCAAGGAGGTACCATGCGATGTAGGAGGTTTATTGCGGTGTCGTATGCTTGTCGTAACATTTTCCAAGCTCTTCAATACTTTTGAAGAATGTCTCCGTCTCATCTTTGCCTTCTTCCATCATCGAATGCCTCTGTATCTCTTTTGGTAACGATAAGATGTTTGAGTCTGATATAAGTCTTGTCGTTAGGGAAACTATTAGAAACTTGGAACTACATCAGTGTTACCATTATGAGAGGCCTTCATTTGTATCGAACTTCAAAGTGGTTAAGCGAACAAGAATGAATACTAAGCCAAACACTACTCGTTACAGCACTTCTCAAACCAGATGAAAGCATTGATACTTTCCTAAGTACAAATGATTTCATCCACTAACTACGATTTAGATAGAGGATATCATCCAAGGTGAAATTGTTTGGTGTATTGTATACTATGTAAGAAGACGAGAGGCGATATCCAAAACTGTTAGGATTCTGCTGGTTGTGTACTTAGGCTTCCTCACAGTATAGCATTTCGTGTGGGATTCACACCGTTAGGAGATATGGTTCAACTACTCTCTCGTTCTCATATTCGGAACGACGTAGATAGTTACCACTTGCGATAACTTTTCGCAAGCTTCAAGAACAGGAAAGCATCTTTCCTGTACTGAATGGATGGCGCTAGACAATGTAGGTGGTTGGATATGTCACGCGAAGGGCTGCTCAGGTCTTCAGTTAGTCAAAACGTAATTGTGGCTTTGCGGTTCGATTGCCAAAAGAAAATGACAAGGACACAGTGTTTCCCAGTGACGCTGGCACTGTAAATGTCGCAAATGTCTTTGAATGAACAGATGTTGCTACCTCGAACTTCACACATTAGATCAAAGGATAGACTCGTGAATTCGAGAAGGGTCATTGCAATGAGCACAAAGCATGTTTTTCCCAACATTAATCATAGGTTCGACGTGTCGTATCTACGTAAGGTCGGAGTTGAGTGATCTGTACCTAGTTTTCTGCTCTGTACCTTTGACACTTTTGAATAGCAATATCGTATACTGCTGTAGCGCCAGGCCGAAATAATAGACAACTTGCCTTGTATTCGTACCTACTATCGTCAGTTATCCTTTATGGACGTACTGGGACAGAGCATACTCCGTACATTGAGCAAAAGGCTGCTTGCGAATCCTTAATCTTGAGTATGGATTGCTGTGCCGTAGTCCAATAACCAATAGCTTGGGCTGCTCTACCGCATGACCGCATATTGATTAATGCCTTGATTTCGTACATAAAAGACTTCTGGCTGTGTATTCAACTACTACAGCTCATCAAGTTGTGTTACAGAGTGCAAACTTTACCTCTTTGACCCTTTCAATGCCTCTTTTAGCATTGCTCGTGGCGACATTGAATGAAGTGGAGCCATGTCTGGCGTCCAGCCATAGTCGAATCCAAATCACACGATTGGAAAGCTTCGACGCAGAAGACAGCGCTCTGGCTTGATAATGAAGCAAACCCCTGAAGTTGATACCCCTGTGGCGTCTCATACCTCTCTCATTGGCATTCTCAACGTTTCCATTGATTTTTTAGTCTCCACAGTTTCTCATTTTCGGAACATAAAGCCTTCCATCTTTCTTCGCTTTGTCGTTTTTCTCAGGTCTTTTCACATATCAATCAGCCATCGTCTCTTTCAGCATGTTGAATCATTGCCTTCACCGTCGGTAATGCGGCGCCGTAGACTTCTGTTTTGGTTTATAGCCGTTTTCTCCGAAACTCCTTTCCTCGCTCTCGCTGTCACCCCGAGTAACTCAGAAAACTTGTCAATTTCGCAGTGGAGCCTTCCAATGTCAATGATCTTACGCCTCTGCTGTACGGGAAGCCAACTAATCCGCCATGTGTCTTCTCGTTTCGACCTTCACATCTCCGGTCACAGCAACTATCTACTGATCACGTTCCGCTCGCTGCCAAAGGTGAACTACTAGATATGGTCCGAACACATAGGTCAGTCATAAGATGCATCGTTAGTGCTGAACAAAGATACCAGAGTGCATAATATATTAAATCATGTGACAAGACATGCTGAATACAACTGTATCTTATTTATGTGGTCTCGCCTTCATGACCCTCCACGTATTAGGAAATATCGCCGTCAGAAATTCAATGTAACTCATGATGTGTCTCAACTTTAGTGATATCGTAAGCCAAGTTACGTACGGAGACGCGGGCCAAAAGTGTAGCCCAGGCATCAACCCTAGCCGTACGACCCTAACCCTAACCCTAGACGCAACCCTACTTTTAATACTAGATGCTTGGCCATTTGACAGGGCCCGGTCAAATGTCCTGAGCTACTATTCTGAATACTATTCTCGCGGGATTTAAGCCGTAAGTCACTTTATACTGTGTGGGGGGGGTGTTTTTTGACCCCCACTTATACTTATTAATAAAAAAATGGGCCACCACCACCCACTGCCACCGGGCGCCCTAATTAAAAAGCCAAAGCGCGTCGACGTGTCTAGGAGTCGCTATTTGTACAAAACATGGCTGCTGCTATACTCTGGTTAAGCTAGACGGTCATTTGAGATAAGGTCACGGTGCTGACACACAGATTCGATGTTAATTGATGGAAAACAGGCAAATGGAGGATATTTTGGCCAATATGGAACCTATGGAACGGTTAGGGAACGTATGGAAGCGGTATGGAACCGTTAAGGAACCGCTATGGAAGTGGTATGGAAGCGGTATGGAAGCGGTATGGAAGCGGTATGGAAGCGGTATGGAAGCGGTATGGAAGCGGTATGGAAGCGGTATGGAAACGGTATGGAATTTGGAATTGTTATGGAAGTGGTATGGAATTGTTATGGGACCGCTAGGGGAACCGCTAGGATAACCGCTAGGAGAACCGTTAGGAAAACCGCTAGAATAACCGGTAGGATAACCGGTAGGGTTAGGGTTAGGGTTAGGGTTAGGGTTAGGGTTAGGGTTAGGGTTAGGGTTAGGGTTAGGGTTAGGGTTAGGGTTAGGGTTAGGGTTAGGGTTAGGGTTAGGGTAAGGG
>Ga0335072_10003251_pt1 | contig 24548 bp, 15 predicted proteins | sample Lox_Sample_21_FD_206725 | JGI IMG/M metagenome (GOLD analysis project Ga0335072, IMG submission 206725) | Soil microbial communities from Loxahatchee National Wildlife Refuge, Florida, United States - Lox_Sample_2.1 | ecosystem: Environmental > Terrestrial > Soil > Wetlands | place: USA... | reverse complement strand
AAGCTTCTAGACATAGTCGCTTCGACAGATCGCGATAAAGTGTACCGCTTGCAACGTGTCTTCGAAGACGAGCGACAAGAGCGCGAACCGAATTATCTTCCACCCATCTATGGTAAAACTGAAGAGGATAGAGTGATTCAATCGATTCCCCTCGACCTGGATGAAGGTGTGCCATTTCGAACCGAACGTCAGGAACTTCTTACTTTCCAAGAACCAAGTGGCCAGCAGCGGAGCTATCAAGTGCGCTTGGGATTGGCGAAGAGAGAATCAACTTACTATGTTGTTCTTATTCTGGCCATACAGGCCCCGCCGGCCACGTCGCAGGAGATGTATCAAATGTCATCGTCTCCATACCATCCAAGAGAAACGAGTTATGGATTCCGGACGCCGCAGCAATCTTTCGCGCCACCTCCACCAATATCACCGTACTCGCAATATTCGACCCACTACGCCGAGACCCGAGGACATGATCCTCAAATGGCATTTCGTCAACCCCCTCTACCATCGAATTCAAGCTGCACTCCTGGCCCGGCTCCGAGCATTCCCTCCTACGTGCAGCCTTTTCCTAGAGCGGAATATGGCCAGGTCCAAAACCCACGTCAGATTCCACGTAGTGAAATATCACATGCCCAACCTACGCAACAAAGTGAATTCAGGCTCCCACCACTGCAGCGTCCACCAGGAGTCCCTTCCGCACAGCCACGTGGGGATGAGCGAGGTGGTAGAGTGGACATCGAAGGGCTCCTAGAGGACCCCGAAGCTCAACGAAAGTCGTCTTGATGAAACAAAGGCTCTGGATAGCTTTGGAGGGGGAAGCCGCCAACCGGAAAACCGAGCTAGTCACTAATCCAATCGTTAAACCCACTTGATCCTGGAGACATCCAATTATCATTTCAAAATATGCATACATGTCCGTTTATAAGATCAGTAGCATCTGAACAAACCTGTCACGGAGGAAAAACAGACCTCCAGCACTGGATCCGCAGTGTCTTTTTGTCATCTCATAATGTTAAGCGAATGATCTCTGTCCTGCATCATTTTGAGATACCACCTGTATTTATATCAAAAATTTTCTGCATTCCCGGAGCCTCGCATAGTCGGGATTTTGAGATTTCTTCTTTTACGCGGAGTAGGGAGGCGCACATTTCCTGATACCTTTTTCTTTCTGATTGATACCTTTCTCAGGCGCAAATGGCAAAAAGAATTATGTAAGATAGATCCGCGAGATGAGCCGGCGATCTTGAGATGACTGCGTATGAACATGAAGATGTTATGTCTTGTCATGGCTTGTATGAAAAAAAAACCGTTGTTATTTTTCTTTTATCTTTGCGTGTTGTTGCTGTCTGTGTCAACGCTAGGAAAAGGAGGCTGGGGCGAGAGGAGAATAAGGGAAAAGTCTCCTTCGTGTCGTTGTACGGAGGGATATTCTACCCCAGTGTACGATATATATTAAATTGCCTTTGTCCATCCAGTTTTTTTCCATCCCAGGGCTGTGCATGTGCATGTGAGACAGCCTGATTGGCGGCGGCGGCGAATTCGGATTGCTTAACGGCTGATGTTGGTATATCCTGCCAGATGCGCTGCGAATTTCTATATCTTTTAGAATTATCGTTTCACGTCTCGACTCAATCAGAGAGGTAGGATTCTCTCATCCGGCCCATTTTGCCAGTCACTTGCCTGAATCGCTTGATGGGAAACGCCATCCATGCTGTTTGTGATGTGAAGCGCTAGTCAAATCGATGAGCTACGGGCAAGTGGACATGATGGCCCCTTCTCATCAAGTCTGGCCTGAAGTGTAATCCGATGTGCGAGTTCCTTTCACGGACGTTCTCATCTTGGAGACTCCGCCATCAGCTTCGAGACTTTGGAAGAGAGTTTGGTCCGAAAGTGTAGTGGCCATGGAACCCTGCAGTGTTATGTTGTTTCCTGACGTGAGTCGATTCTTGGACGAAATTTGGTCCCAGTAGAGGTCCGTTCTTGATCGACGGCTGTCTTTAATCGACGCCCATGTTTGGTCGGCGTTCGAGTTTGATCGACGTCCGTCGTTTCCTTACGTCGATTCTTGATTAGAGTCTTTTCCTAATGGAAGCCGTATGGTCATTGTCGAGATAGGAGAGTTCGATTGTTTCGCTCACAGAAAGCATTGAGCGCAATAGCCTTGTTGCGGATGCAGATAGTGAGTATTCATTCCGTTGACTGTAAGAGATTCGACTTTGTGAGGCGTATTGCACTTCGTTTAGGTTGCGTGAAGTGTTTGTGTTGATTGAGAGGATGAGATGGGGTTGCTCTTTAAACGCGATTGCTCCGTGATTTCTGACGCAGCATCGAGGTCATTTCTGGGCAGGTGAGCATCAGAGTAGATTTTCTTGGGTTCAAGGCCTTGGTGTCAGACGCGTTGCGTTGTTAGCCTTGCTCATTGTGTGGCGTAGTACTTGCTCGAGGAGTTCGTGATACGCCGATGATGATTCGAAACAAGAGATTACATGTTCCAACGCAGAAATTGGTTATTGTGTGTTTTTGGTCTGTTACATGACAACGATGTACGTGTTATCTGAGAAAGAAAAAATTTTGAGAGGGAGGCAGGTTTGTTTTGATAGTGATCGACTTATATAGCTTAGAGCGGCTTGATATTAATCTCATCAGATATATAACGAGGCAATATAGCCTAACTTAACACGGTCTCGATAATTAGCCAACAGCAACGAGCGTAGATAAAAACAGCTAATTAATCATAGATTATAGTTCATATGTCATGGATTGTAAAAGCTCTAGTGACATGTGTTTAGTTGTGCTCTGCAGTACTACTGAGAAACACCCCCAGCATCTAATATACCTTCTAACGCCATGTGCGCCACTAATACTATAATAATAAGAGCGTCCGATCTAGCCTAGCGGTTTAACTTTCTTCTTCTTCTTCTTCTCGCTGCCCTTCTGGAAGTCTCTCCAGCTCCCAATCCTCTCCTCCCTGGTCGCCTCCCAATCCTGCTCATGCTGTCTCTTCCTCTTTCTAGCCTCCAATTCCTCTTCCTCCTTCTTCTGCTCCCGTCCTTCCTCCTGGAGCTGCGCCCTCAATTGTCGCCGGCGCCTGTTCTCATTGTCCATCAGCACGAACTTGGTCTTCTCCCGCCAATCCTTAGCGAAGGCCTCAGTCTTGACTTCCGGGCTATCTACAGTCAATTTGTTCTCTCTGATCAATAGCATTCGCGCGTCTGCTATAGCTTCATCAAGCCGCTCACGATGCTTCTCGTCCGTGAGCTCGTCGATAGCCTTTTTCAGCCGGTCGAAGGCATCCGGTGCTTGGGGATTCTTGGTCTTGTCCGGATGTATTAGAAGTGACTTTGAGCGGTATGTTTTCTTGATGTCGGATTCAGGCACGCCGGGTTGGAGGTCAAGAACTGCGTAGCTGTGTTGGATGTTAGTATCTATGCTGGCAAGGCTAAGTGTCTGGAATATCTTACGCATCAAGCCTGAAAGCTTTCAGGATACGATCAATTTCAGCATCCTAGGAATAAGACGTGATTAGCAGATACAAGATTACAGTTCGAACAGAGAACAATGCTTGCCTTGATAAACTCCTTCTCTTCAGATTCCAAAGCATCAAATGCATCGACATCATCGTCAGCTTTCTCGGGTTTTATGGTCATGGCTCACCAAGTGGATTGCAAGCCACGGATTGCTTGCCCTTCACTTCTCAATCTTCAAGTTCTGGAAAGGCTGCTTATGCACAACGTTGTCAAGGTTGTTTGTCAATGAAAGAGGCGAGGCTGCACTGAGATCGGCTCAGCCGTGGCAGCCTTAAATTCATGGGCCAAAAATCTTAATGTCACGTGCACCTTATGGGTGGCCATTTACTGCATTTGAGCAAGGTATAAACCGCAGATGAAGTCTAAGAGATGTTCTCTACATGATTGTGCCTTAAAATTCCAGAGGAATCACCTCAGCCTAAAGCGTTGAGTTCGTGGCTCCAATCCCCCCTTTTCTTGCAAGTCGGTAAACGATTTCGCCAGACAATATACATGCACAACACACTCACCAATGACCGCATACGTATCTCCATCTGGCCTTAATATGTAGGGAACGATACCACCGAACGGGAAGACAACAGCATCGTCTTCCTTCATTGCTAAAGGGCCCAAACCCGTATAACCATCTTTTTGTGATAAAGAATCGTGGTCGAGAGTAGATAGTGGCTGGCAGCAGGGAAATAAAGAGAGAAGCCTCGTATCTGCCTCGACAAACCTAGAGTCTAAATGATAGCAAACTATGCTTTCTCTGATTATATCTACTGTATCTTGCCACAAATTTTTAGATCGAATTATATAGTCCTTATAGTTTGCTAGCGTCAAGGTCGTGATTTCCATGATGGAGGCACGTTCAGCAAAGATTTTGGTGATGGACGATAGGCCAGTACAGCTTCGGTATGGACCTCTAGATGGTGCCAGAGGCACGAGGAAGATTGGTACTCCTGTGCTTCTTGGTGAAGGAAGTAACTAAAAAGTATTGCTATGAAAATTTGCGAAATGGAGGAGAATCTTGTCGTGCCGTTGCCCTTCTTGGCAGTCTAATGATTCCTTTGAAGCACCCAGAGAAGTACATTAGAAGAGACCAATAAAACTTCTTGGATAATCTAAACCCGTTCGAAGTATGGTACAGTATAGAGTTGTCTCAAAGCCGTCCATTGTAGGGAGGATAAAATGGGCAGATTTTCTTCCTGCAGATTCACTTCCGCAGTCTTTTGCAGATAATATTGCCCCGCCGGGCTCTAACCCATATATATGAATTCTTTCGCAAGGCCGCAAGTATCTAGGCCTTAACCAGATAATGACTTGCTTTGCCTGCTTACAAATTGATCCCATCATATTGACTTGCTAAGGACGTTCCACAAGGTTACTCTGATTTGTACAAAGTTGGTCAATCCCGAGTGAATCCCAGAAGAATAGTAACATAGACAGTTATGTGAGTGTGGCTTCAAGATTCCTCGTTACCATCAAAAGTCCACCATCACACTGTAATTCATTCGTGACGAAGGTGTCGCCCATGCATAGCTAAGTGCAAGGCATTCCGCCGCTTCTTTAAAAGTAAAAATGAAGATACAAACAGCGTAGCTTTACGTCATTGTCTGCATTCTGACGGTTTACGAGACAAAAAAGGCGAATTGATCCTAACAGCAGATCTGTGTGCTCAAAATGTGCAGGCATACTTAGTAGAGATCAACATGAGATACCATGCTAGTCATAAGTGAGACTGCGCTAGAGAGCATTACGACAAGTAAGTTTTCACGCAGCTACCTATGGGAAATAGCTTAATGGGCGTGAAGAGTTTCGCTGAAGCTACGCCACGCTGTACGGATTCGGCTAACCTGGAATAGAGCAGAGTAAAAGCGGCGCTACCACAGCTCTCTCCGCAACGGTCGCCTCCTCAACTTAACTTAAGGTAGGCACTACATTTTCTAATGTGATTTCAACAGCATTAGAGGTATGGATGTGGATGAGGGCGAAGCCTTGCCAAGGGGCGTCAAGAGAAAGGCAGAGGATGTTCCTCTGACAGTCACTGCCCCTAGAAGAATAAAGGTAAGAACATCTTTGTACATGCTAGCTCGCTTCTAACATGCTCAAAGAAACTTGATGAAAATGTTGTCAACAAGATTGCAGCTGGCGAGATAATAGTTGCCCCTGTTCATGCCCTTAAGGAACTGATCGAGAACTCCGTCGATGCTGGAGCCACTTTATTGGAAGTTTTGGTCAAAGACGGCGGCCTCAAATTACTCCAGATCACAGACAATGGCCACGGAATTAACGTAAGTGTTTCATTGCAACTGCATACACATGACATCTAACTTTTATCCAGAAAGATGATCTGCCCATCCTCTGCGAACGGTTCACTACTTCCAAGTTGAAAGCTTTTGAGGATTTAACTTCTATTGGTACCTATGGCTTCAGAGGCGAAGCACTTGCCAGCATCAGTCACGTAGCCCATTTGACAGTGACCACTAGGACGAAAGACTCGAATTGTGCATGGCGGGCATGTTATGCCAGTGGTAATCTTGTGCCTGCTAAACCGGGCCAAAGCCCAGAACCTAAGGCTGTTGCAGGTCGACCAGGAACTCAGATCACTGTCGAGGATCTCTTCTATGACATTCCTTCACGCAAAAGAGCTTTCCGGTCTGCATCTGAAGAGTACAACAAAATCTTAGACGTCGTTGGCCGATATGCGATCCACTGCTCTAGAGTAGCCATCAGCTGTAAGAAGTACGGGGACTCAAGTACGACGATCTCTACGCAGGCCAACGCATCTACTGTTGACCGCATTCGTATAATATATGGAAGCTCTGTCGCGAATGAGCTCATAGAGTTCAGTTCATCAGATGGCCGCTTTGGGTTCCAAGCGACGGGATGGACTAGCAACGCAAATTATCATGTTAAGAAAACAACTCTTCTTCTATTCATTAATCATCGGTCTGTTGAGTCATCAAACATCCGAAAAGCTCTTGAGCAGACCTATTCAACATTTCTACCGAAAGGAACGCATCCATTTATCTACTTGAGTATCGAAATCGACCCCCAGCGTGTTGACGTCAATGTTCATCCTACCAAGCGTGAAGTCAACTTTCTTAACGAGGACGAGATCATTGAGGTAATATGCAATGATATCCGTGTCAAACTCGCAAATGTTGACAAAAGCCGGACCTTCATGACCCAAAGTCTCCTGCCTGGTGCTCAAGTTCCTTTGACAACAGTAAGCGCGGATATCGGCGTAGGAGGATCTGGACAAGCACCAAAGCCATATGAGAATAATCTTGTTCGCACAGATGCTAAGCTCCGCAAGATAACAAGCATGCTTCCGTCAACAACCAAGCAAATTTCTGTAATGGACAACGAGTCTCCGGCGCCCGCTGGACCTGCAGACGATGACATCGTGTACGAGTATACTGACCGAGAGCCTGTCATTTGTCGCCTCATGACTATCAAAGAACTCCGAGCAGAAGTCAGAGATGATATGCACAACGAGCTCACCGAAGTACTGGCAGGCCATACTTTTGTCGGCATTGTTGACGAGCGGCGGCGCCTTGCCGCTATTCAAGGTGGCGTCAAGCTTTTCCTCGTGGACTACGGCATGTTCTGCAGCGAATATTTCTACCAAGTCGGTCTCACTGACTTCGGAAATTTTGGCGCAGTATACTTTAAACCACCACTAGATCTCCGAAGCATCCTTCGCATTGCAGCGGAAGAAGAGAAGGCTGGAATTCTCTCACAAGGCGAAGAAGGTAGCTTTGAGGTCGAGGAAGTTGTTGAGCTTGTATCCAACCAGCTGATTGAGAGGCGGGATATGCTCCTTGAATACTTCACCTTCGAGATCTCTCCTGAAGGAGAGCTCATCAGCATCCCTCTGCTTATGAAAGGCTACACACCAAGCCTCGGCAAGTTGCCGCGATTTCTGCTCCGCTTAGGGCCTCACGTCAACTGGGTCAGCGAAAAGGACTGTTTTAGTTGCTTCCTCCGAGAACTAGCCGATTTTTACGTTCCGGAACAACTACCGCCATCACCTGGGCCTGGTGAGGATGAGCCAAACCTCGATGCAGAAATCAAAGCCAGAAGAGCACAGATCAGGAGAGTAGTAGAAGATAAGATGTTCCCCGCTTTCCGTGCCAGGCTGGTTGCGACCAAAAGGTTGATGAAGGGCGGGATTGTTGAAGTCGCGAACTTGAAGGGGCTATATAGAGTATTTGAGAGGTGTTAGGCAGGCTTGCGGGCTACAGGGCAGGGCCAGATGATGAAAATAATTATCGCTATATTGTGAAAGTGGATAAATAATGGGCAAGGTGGAAGCTTATATTGCTTCTCTACGTATCTTAGGTGCTGCCGCATCGTTATCTCAGAGCTCCCTTGCAGGGTGTATGACAGCACACGAGGGGTTAGTCAAACATATATGAATTATAGACATCGAGTTTTTCTAGGCTTCAGAGAGGATAATATTTCACGAATAATGAAGTCACAGGTTGTGAGCCACCGAAAATGACATCCAAAAGGAAATAGAAAACAGAATGAAAATATCAAGGGACACCAGGACCTCCTCGATGGAGGCCCTGGCCAGAAAATGCACCTTAACAGATTTTACTTTCGCTCGATTTACATTCGCGTTGGCGTGTGTGTGTGGTTTGTGCGACGTGTCGTACTTTATGTCGTTCGTACTCTATTCCTCCTCTCAAGTACGGAATAAATTTAAATGCTTGAACTCCCAAACCGCTACGCTGCTGCATCTGTTATAGTGGAGGTGCTTATTTTTAAATTATACATTTGCTAAGTAAAGGTTAGTGGTGAAGGGTAGCAAGAAAAGGTTTCCCCAAAAGAGGAAATTGTTCACATGGAATCGCTAGGGTCAGAGCTGGCAAGCAGTAGTTGATAATGGAGATTATAAATCGATAGAAGTTAAATTCCACAAACTTAAACCTGACGTAGGTATCCTAACCTCTATATCCCATGCTAGATATGCAAATAAAATGGCCCAAATCAATCACAAAACAATACGATTACAACGAATCATCAGGCGGTGACTGCGGCCGTGGCGATTGCAGATACACAGCAGGGACCTTCGGCACCTGCGGGCTCTTAGGAGGCTGGCTAAAGCCTTTCCTCTCCGCTCGCAGGATGTCCCTCTGCCTCTCGTTGTCCCTGCTCCTGCCGCCCGTCAGCCTGCGCATTCCCGATCTTGTTCCCTGAGTCAAAGGACGAATCATGTTTTCCAGAAAGAAAGAGCCCTCGCCGGTCACGGGGACTCGCTCGTCGTCTCCGTCTGAGAAGACTCCTTCGGTATATTCGTCGTCAGACAAGAAGTCTGGGATAGAGGTTTGCGAGGATGAGACCGGTGCTGAGGGCGAGGTTACAGAGCGGGCGTGCATGCTGGGCCGGGAGGAAGTAAGAAGATTAAAGGCGGCCGGGTTCACGGCATGGAGGCTAGAATCTCGGAGCATATATTGTGGCTGCTGCGGTGGGCGCGTGTCCGCAAACCCGTTTTGGAGCGTTGTGGTATTTGATGTTTCACCTAATGATTGATGTAGAATGGGAAGAGTTTGCTCATCATACAGCTGGGCTCCGGGTTCGAATTCTCCCCCGAGTTCTGTAATTGTTCGAGATGATCTACCATCGCTTGTTGGGCTGTGCAGGCTGTCCTCGAAGAAGTCATCGAGGCTGTCTAGTTTCATGACTAGATCTCCAATGTTGTTGTCACCACGCCCGTCATCGGACATCATTGTATCAGCGCGGTCCTGAGGTGTGAAGTATCCATATTGGAAATCGTCCACATGGAATTCCACATCCGGGGTTTCGGCAGCGTTTGAGTCCATACTCTCTGCACTTTGGCACATGTAGAATGCTGCGTGGACATTTGCTCTCGTGGTCTCAGCATGTTTAGCTGGCATTGGAATTGACCAACCAGAGGCTTCTGGTATTCCAAACAAGCTTTGTGTTCTTTCGTATTCCTTACGAATGGACCTAGATGACGCGCTCGTCATGCTCATCCGAAGATGGTGCTTATCCATTGGTGTTCCTGTCATGATCATAATATGATCAAGCACTTCTAGAGCCTGCATACAGAATTCCGTTTGCAGAAGCCGCAGAAGTGGTGAGATGAGGTCTGGGCCGTGAGACGCAATTTCGGGCTTCCGCATATTAATATCAGGTATAATCACGCAAAGTATGCGCATCGTCTTTATCTTGAACCACGGAATGCTATTGGTAAGCAGACCTACTAAGAATACGAGACTCCTGAAGTCCCACATCGGGAAGAATGCTTCGCTAATTGCAGAGACTAATTGCGCAAGAAAGTCTTGTCCAGTCCGGTACCTTGATGCCGTAAAACCCTTTAGGACGTAAGAGATAGTAGTATATCCTTGTGACTCCGCGACTTCAGCGAGGATACTTGCACTGGTCATGCTGGCTGCATCTATGGCATCCTGGTCCATTGCGTGCAGAAACCTTGAAAAATTGGCCCAAATACCGAAAAGAAGGCGGCTGTCGTCCCCAACAAGATCATCACTAGGAAGCTGGATAAGTTTATCAAGTGTGGCTAGGGTCTCGTCGAGACACGACGAAGACCGAAGGCCTTTATACATTAGAGGTTGGAGACCGTCGAATGGACCTTCCCATCTCGGTGGTTTGCCTTCCAGTAGGAGCCTTCCAATCTTGGGATCCGAGAGGTCTAGCTTCACTAAAAACTCCTCTAACATACCTCGAGCCTCTAGAAACTCGCGCTCGTTGATAGTGTCCAGACACGCACACGTCGTCCAAAAAAGTTGCGGGAAAGTGATCAGATCTGCGGGACCCAGCTTATAAATCAAAGTCTTCAGTGTCGTTAGGATCTCCATGGAAAATGTTTGGATTTCGGTGTCTTCATCAGCGACTGTATTTGACAACCGCGCAAGCATGTCTGCTAGCATTGCCTGATCCAGAGAGGTAAGAATACAGCGGAAAATTTGGAAGGAGCGACATGCCAAGTGCCTCACGGGACAAGATGTCGCCCATGTTAATGATAATTTTCCCCATTGCTCTTTGATTCCCGGATAAGTCACTTCGAAATTGTTTACAACCTCTGTAGTGAGGTATTCCATGCCTGCCGGGACTTTATTCTCACCATCGTCGACTTTCCCATTGCTATCCTCGTAAGCCCAGATAACCCCGGGGTCGTGCTTGCGTATAGAGTCAATGAAAGTCTCAATTGTCTTTTTTGTGGGCATAGTAGTCTCGTCCTCAATCTGAGAAATAACCAACTCATGGATAAGATGAATAAGCATTTCACGTGCTTGGTCTTGCACAAGAGGGGTGTAATGATCCCATAACACGGTAACAACTTGAAGAAGTAATGGCACATCTTCTGCTTTTGGCTGGACGGGTGAAACCATTAGATCAACAAGTAGTATAAGAGACAGTTGCCCCAAAGAGAAGCCTGCCTGCTTAGCACCGATCGGAAGCGCTTCCGAGAGCTCTGCAAGGTAAGGAAACTGACTAGTATCAGGTGGAGGGGGAAGGCTCTCTCGCTTTTCATTGGGTATCATTGCTTTTGGCGTGATTTGCATGAGAAGAAACTCAACAACTTTCCCTCCTGACGGAGTACTGGATAGAAAGACAACGATTTGTTTGGCATACTCCACGAAATTTTGCTCTCGACGATCGAGACAGAGAGACATGATGAAATCCAAGACCAATTGAACGTTGCCAGGATGAGGTCCAGTCGCCAAAGCCTGCCACAAAGCCTGAACTTCATTATGCAGAGCGCTGCTAGATTTGATTGTGATCTCAAAAAGATTGACCAATAGAACATAAGACTGTGCCGTAGGGCCACCATTAGGATCCACCTGCAACTCGATGATCTGAATCCAAGGAAGTATTGCAGCAACCATATTGCGTTGTGCCGTGGGCTGTAGACCATTGAAGTAAAAGGTAAATTCAGAAAATATGTGAAAAGCAAGTTCTGAATGCTGTTTGGATAGGCGTCTAGATATCTCGAATTGTGCCAATTTATAAACCGCTTTAGTCTTATCGGAAATACTGATGTCAAAGTCCTGGATCTTGGAATTCCGCTGCTGGCGTTCTTCTAATGCTCTTAGTACGCTGGCGGACTTTGATCGAATCTCGCTCTGCTCGCTCCCCAAAGTATACAGGCCGATCCCTAATAGTCTCCAAAAGGGCATTGGGTAGTCAACGTGTTCGAGTAGTACTTGCGTAACCACTCCGAAGTAGCTCTCAAGCGCCTTCGGAGCTTCTGCAAGGTAGCAGCGTGATATAGAGTGCTCAAGTAGATACGGATATTCCTTGTTATGAGTGATGAGATTCTTCAGTGCGCGTCTCCCAATGACATGCATTCGATCGCTTTCAGTGTTGAAGATAGTGTCAATCCACGACAACATCCTCCGAATATCGAACTGTAGATTAGCTCGACTCTCAGTCGTCACACTAATCGGCCCGCCACACAATGCTGCCATGGCACTTAGAGCAGCCGTCCGCAGATTATTTTTCTCCTTTTCCATGGCCGCAGTGATTGTACCTCTTTCGCCAATTGCTTGTTGATCAATCATATTCTGTCTCATACTATCTTCTCTCTGTCGAATCTGTGCTTGATTGGGAGAGTACCCACACCAATCTTCCATCAAGGCAAAGGATGATTTACGGGATTCAAAGGTCATCCACCGCGAGGGATCTTTCGTGCGATTGATGCCCTCGAATAACTCCTCCATCAAACCACAATAGTGACGGCGAAGTTTTTGGAACTCCCAGTCCATTTGGACTTCGTCATCCATGAGAAACAGCTTCAGGTCTTTCGTATAGATGACAAGATTGTTCAAAATCCAGTCATCCTGATAAATAATAGGTTCCCTAAGAAAATGAGCCGTAAGACGATAAACGTGCGTAATTTCTGTACGAAGAATATCCATTCTTCTATTTCGTCGCGGACTGCTCCCAGTGCGTTGGTGTATTCGAGCCCTTGCTTCATCATTGCATCGACTGACTGCACTCTGGAGTTCCTCGAGCAATGTTTTATAAATATTGATGTTGATAGAGCCAAGGGCTACCACTACTGCTTCTCTAATGGCAGGCAAATGGCTTGGCAGTAAGGGAACAATATATTTGAGAAGTGTTCTTGCAGAGGTTATTTTCTCTGGTCCTTGGTTTGATTTTGACCCTTTTCGCAAGTGCTGTGCCGGTTGAGGACCTGGTTGCAACTGCCCACCCTTATCTGAGAGAGTGGTGCACGCGAAAATGAGATACAATTTCCACTGCTCAATCATTACCTCTGGCGGCGTGGTGGTGGTTCTAGAGAACATGCGAGCTCCGTTCCCATCAAAGCGCTCGGCACCACCATATTGAGTGCCTCGCTCTTGAAGGAGTACAATGCTTTTGTACATCTGAGTTATCCGATTGCAGATCAGTTCTCGACCAATGGTAACAGCAAAGGGGCATCTGTCGTAGCTAATCCTCATCAGATTCGGAAAAATCTTGAACCATAAAGTGGTATCATATGAGACGTCACTGCTGCAAAGCTCGATTAGAGCGCTCTGCGAATTACTCTTCCGCATACCTCTCTGTAGTCTGCTTCGTTCTGCGACAGTGAGATGCTCATCATTGAAGTCCATCACTCTTACGGAATCACCGTCCAAGATCCGGATGAGTCTGGCATTGTCTTTACCAAGAGCAGTGTCGAATTCTGTAACGAGACGCAGAACTGTGATAGCAAACGAGCGAACTCTCTTAGACTGCGAGCACAGGAAGAAAAGACCATGTGACTCCACCTCATCCACGTAAGCCCAGATACCTGAAAAATCGAGCTGCTGACCCCGTTTGTCTAACTTTGCTTCTCCTGTAACGTCGGATGCTGCGGATGCTGCTTCTTTCGACTTTTGTCTGATTTCCTCTATCCAAATATGGACCAACTCAACATACAATTTTAAAGTGCTCTCAACATGACCAGGGCCGAGCATACCACCATCCGACATGGTGGAGTACCTGTCGTCAAAATTAAATATGAATCGAGCAAAACCAATGGTCACTTGCTGTGCATGAGACTGCCGAGCAATGGACTTCAGTGACTTCGCGGACGATTCTGCGATATTGTACTGTACATGGGCTGTGCCTGTACAAAGAAGGTTTACTAATGAATTGAATTGAATATCAGCCGAAAGGCAACGTGGCAAGGCTTGTACAGCTACATGCAAAAGCTCATAGAAACCCTGTCTCTGATCCGATGGACTTTGATGGTCATCGCGCCGAGAAAAGTTGAACGTTTCGGCAATAGGAGTCTTAGGTGTTGGCGCACCGAACTTCTCATCCAGAACAGCCTGGCCACCAAAGGTATTATCGCAGATAATTGTAATCTTTCCAAGAATCTCACAAAACCTTTGGTAGTACTCCTTAACAACATCGCTTAATGCGCTGGTTAGAACAGGCCGAGAGAATTGTTCCTCAGATTCAAGCGTTCCTGACGCCCGATCTGGAGCATGCCTCGGAGCCGTCATGATTGGTGATAGGGGAAGGCGATCAGTTTGTGAAGAAGACAGATAATGTTGTGGAAATGGTGGCCTGCCTTGATCCCCTTTCTCAAGATCCGATATTATAACTAGGAAAGCTCTAATGCCAATGACCATCCTTTCGGGTTCAAGATTTTCGACCCTGAGCTCCTTACCCGACGTAAATAGCTCGGCATTGATCAGAGGGAAGACGACTGTTCGGAAGCAATAATCTGGGTGCTTGTATCCTATAAACCTTATTATCTCGATCAATGGATCCGCAACTGACGGATCAGTCGATAGATATGTTTTCTTTCCAGTGGGCAAAACAAGTCTTATAACTTCTTCGAGCTTCTTAGCTGTTGCGTTGACAGAGTCATTGCACCGATATAAATATGTCCAAAGAAGCCTCGAGATGACCTGCAGGCAAATTGCCCGTGTGAAGCGGTCCTTGAGCTTCGGTTGGAGAGGAAGAATTAGTTGTAACCATTGAGTAGAAAAGGTTTCTACGGGAGATGCACATAATAGTGTGGCAGTCAGAGGAAAAGCTGTAGACCAGTGGCGGGGCTTCATGAACATCGAAGCAAGCCTTGAGCCAATGATACTAAGTACTTCGGTCCATCTGGGCATATTGAGTTCGGTGGTCGCCGTTGCAGCAATGGGCAGCAATAATGTCTCAAGAATCTGGCAGTAAGCGTACTTAAGTCGCTGGCCATGAGATTGAGCAAAGCAGCGGCCTAGGGATACCATGAAATCACATGATTGATCCCAAGCTTCTTCAGGATATGCCTTGAGTCGCAAGTGTTTCATGCCGCCCAAGACAAGCTCCATTCTACCCTCTATCTCTCGATTTCCTGGAGTTTTGCTGATGAGCTCTTTCTGGGACTTCTCAAGGTCTGCAATGAAACGATCGGCAACACTCGCAAAATTGATCTCGCTCATGACACCTAGCAATTCACTGAAAAGAAACCAATTCGCCAGCTTTAATGGTGTCACCGCGAGCTGTTCAGGATCAGCAAGCTTGAGCTGACTGAAAATTATCCCCTCCAGCTTTTCCTCCATTTCTGGTGTGATGCATGCCAATGTACTCTGACCAATCACTTCCACAAGTACTCTACATAATAAGTATATTGAGACTGTGGATCGGCGTTCAGCTTGTGCAACAAACTCCTGCCTTTCAGCAATGGAAGTGGATCCTCCCGTGACCGACGATTCGGGGAGATCTGAAATTGTCTGCGCTGGTTCTGTATTTCTTCTCGGCATCTGTCCATGTCCACCGACTGGCGGTGCACTACGAGACTGCGCTACTTGTCATTAGAGCTCGATATTATTGGGATGGAATAAGCTGACCTGTTGAAGCTGAACCCTAGCTTCGTTTGCGGCGTCGCTTTTATTCTTACGCCAAAGCATAAGAGTATCTATGAGAGGCTTGGGTTTCTGAGAAGCAATATGGCCTAATGCGGAGATGAGTTGGTCGAAAGTTGGGTCTACGCCAGGCCCACAGATGTACTCTATTTGAGGTTCAGGATCGAGAGGTACTGTGATGCATTGACTTATTTTTTCTTCCGCGTAGGCGATGAACTACATCGTCATTAGCTCGGGAAATCCAAGGTCAAGATGTAATACTGACTGATGTGAACAAGACGTGCAAAGCATATTCACTGACGTTCTTGACCCGCTCCTCATAATGGTGCCGGGAATGAGAATGGTGACGGGAATGAGAATGGTGATGGGCTGGTTCGCGACGGCTCCTCCCACTTTGCATTCTCTCTAACTTCTTCTGTGAAGCAACACTTGCGCTATTCTCTGGAGCCGTTGTTGCCCTATCAGGAATCAGGGTCGCCGCCGAGCTGAAAGACGAGTTGCCTGGAAGACTTGAGAGAGGAGATGCTAAAGACATGTCATTCTCAGCCCGTGCCATGTTGAAGGCATCAGGGCCAGGGCCGGGGCCGCCGCCAGGCGTAATTCTCATTGGACTCAAAGGGCTGGAGGAAGAGCTAGCAATGCTGCCGTTTCGGGAGTGTTGAAAGCCATGAACAATAGAGGTCTGACGATGGTGGCCGTACGGCATCGACTTTAGTTCAATGAAGTTGTCTGTACCTCCACTCCCAGCCCTTGTTCTACTGGGCGGAAAACGCGGCGAAAGCGCTGCATTCGTCAAATATCCGGATGCTGGTATCTTGCTGAGGGAAGAGTCTCTGGAGTGTGTTGGGGACCTCGAGGTCGTCGTTTCGTGGGAAGGTTTCAGGGCGGTAACATTTCTGCTGTTCCAAACCTCCGGCTCGACCAGTTGTGCAGGCCTTGGGGAAACCCTCTGCTGCTCCTGGAAACGTTCCGATGGTGTCTGGGACGACAATGCTTCAATAGAACGTTAGCACGGACGCTGTAACATGTGCGAATGATGCTATTGAAACGTTCCGCTTCGGACCTGACACTCGTTCAATGGTCCACGAAGCTAGAAAAGTGCGGGATACGATGGAGCGCACAAATTCCGCGATTGGCTAAGGTAAGGTACGAAGTACGGCGAGTACTCACACATTTCGCAAGCGCTCTAACTTCATGACAGTCAGAGCAGTGGCAATCATGTCAACAAAAAGGCATCATGCATTTGACTCGCAGGAATGCTAGCATTGCGGAATTGGCATTGAGTGTCCACCGGAGAATTTTACTAACAAATTAACGGCCCTAGCCGCCAACAACCTAGACAACATGAAGACCCTTTTGAGCCGTCAGCAGCTTATCCAGGGGTCGACATGCCGATGGCGTTCCTGCGCGGGCATAATGTTTGACTGTTACTCAATTACAGATCCACAGTACATATTTAAAAGGGTACTTGATGAGCATTATGAATTAAACGGCGATCTGTAGAGATGCACAAATCTTTCTCTAATTTTCGACGTGCATTTTCTTTTTTTAATTCCCAAAGACACTTTACAAAATAATCCGACCGCCTTCGGATCCGGCAAGGTGTATAATTGTCGGCGGGAAGTGCCTCTGATTAGCCGATGCATATCTAAGACCGACATTGTGTCAACTTCTAGATCTTTTTCTCTTCTATCACAATATACCTCGGGTGAACACGTTACTTCTGTACCTCTGGCTTACGACCTTGGAGACGGCTTGACTCTCCTGTGTTCAACATAACTTGGTGGCGCCCTTTAATTCTTGACTTCTTGAAGGCTATGTAGGTACAGTGGTCCTTTATTGTTTCCTTCGGCGTATAATTTGGTGGGAGTCCTCTCCGCTGCTGCTCCCCTTACAGATTCAGCTGCAGTACCTGCCAGAGGTAATCATGGCTAATTTTATTTTCAGAAATACCAAATATACTGCTGTCCAGTGGTGCACACGTTCTAATACTACTGCCTTCCTCGGCTTCCTTATCGCCTTGAGGGCTTACGCATATGGCGCAACTCGACACTCTAGATATTCTCGTCCTTGCGATCCTAATCCTTGGAGCTGCGGCATATTTTACCAAAGGTACATACTGGGGTATTGTGAAAGATCCATATGCCAGCGTCTACTCTGCTGCCAATGGCGCCAAAGCTGGTAAGACGAGGAATATTGTCGAGAAGATGGAGGAATCCAATAAGAATTGTGTCATTTTCTATGGTTCACAGACAGGAACTGCCGAAGATTATGCCTCTAGACTTGCAAAGGAGGGCAAGAGTCGCTATGGATTAGAAACCATGGTGGCTGATCTCGAAGATTACGATTTCGAGAACCTTGACGCCATCCCAGAAGACAAAGTTATAATGTTTGTCCTCGCCACCTACGGCGAGGGGGAGCCTACAGATAATGCGGTTGATTTCTACGAATTTATTACTGGTGAAGACGTTTCCTTCTCAAATTCTGCTGATCCGGCCCTTGGAAATTTACACTATGTCGCATTCGGCCTGGGAAATAATACTTACGAGCATTATAACTCGATGGTTCGAAACGTCAATGCGGCACTTGAAAAGCTTGGGGCCCACAGGATAGGGACTGCTGGTGAAGGTGATGATGGGGCAGGAACTATGGAGGAGGATTTTTTGGCGTGGAAAGACCCGATGTGGACTGCACTGGCAGAAAAGATGGGTTTAGAAGAACGCGAAGCCGTATATGAGCCTGTTTTTAGCATCACCGAGAGAGAGGGTTTGACAAAGGATTCCCTCGAGGTCTATCTCGGCGAGCCGAACAAAATGCACCTTGAAGGGAAGTCCAAGGGGCCATACAACGCCCATAACCCCTACATTGCACCTATCGTCGAGTCCAAGGAACTTTTCACTGTCAAGGACCGGAATTGCCTTCACATGGAGATCGATGTCAGCGGCTCAAACCTGTCTTATCAAACCGGAGATCACATTGCCGTCTGGCCCACAAACGCAGGCAAAGAAGTGGATCGGTTTCTCAACGTTACTGGGCTCTTAACAAAGAGAGATAATGTCATCAGTGTTAAAGCGCTCGACCCCACTGCAAAGGTCCCATTCCCTACACCGACGACCTACGATGCTGTCGTCCGTTATCACATGGAAATTCAAGCCCCTGTTTCACGTCAATTCCTTGCGACATTATCTGCTTTTGCGCCTGATGAGAAGAGCAAAGCAGAAATGACGAGACTTGGAAGTGATAAAGACTATTTTCATGCAAGGGTCAGCAATAACTATTTAAATATAGCACAAGTTTTGGAGGAAGTTGGTGGCAACCAGGAGTGGACGAGCGTACCATTCTCAGCCTTCATTGAAGGACTCAACAAAATTCAACCCCGCTATTACTCAATTTCATCTTCATCCCTTGTACAAAAGAACAAGATTTCAATCACGGCGGTTGTCGAGTCGATGCACATACCTGGTAGATCTGATGTTCTGAAAGGAGTAACAACGAATTATCTCCTAGCTTTGAAGCAGAAGCAGCACGGCGAACCAAATCCGGATCCTTACGGATTAACTTATGATATCGCTGGACCTCGAAATAAGTACGATGGTATCCATGTCCCGGTGCACGTACGCCATTCAAATTTCAAGCTTCCATCAGATCCCTCGAAACCTATTATCATGGTTGGGCCAGGTACAGGCGTGGCGCCTTTTCGTGGATTCGTTCAGGAGAGAGCCGCTCTGGTGAATGCGGGAGAAAGCGTTGGAAAGACGATTCTGTTCTTCGGGTGCCGGAAGAAGAATCAAGACTTTCTTTATGCCTCCGAGTGGGACGTCAGTTTAGCACTTTTCTGAGCTCTATTAGATGCAAGTAGCTGACTTTGTGACAGGATGCCAAGAAAGCTCTTGGTGACAAATTTGAACTCATCACTGCGTTCTCTCGTGAAGGCCCAAATAAAGTCTACGTACAGCACAGGCTCAAGGAGCACGCAAAGGAAGTAAACGAGCTCTTACAACAAAAAGCTTACTTCTACGTCTGCGGTGACGCCGCAAACATGGCGCGGGAGGTCAACACCGTTCTTGCGCAAATCATAGCCGAGCAACGCAACGTTCCCGAGTTGAAGGCGGAGGAGATTGTCAAGTCTATGCGTTCAGCAAATCAGTACCAGGTAGGTTTTACAGCTGCACTCCATGCACGAGAGATAAGACAACAGACGGCTGGCTGCATTCGGCATGGTCCAAGGTAATATCTAGGATGCACGTGCAATTCATAGGCTATGTCCTTGTTGTTGTCATGCAATGCCATGCATTCAGCCTCTACGTCATATCAAGGCATATAAACAAACAAACAAGATCACTAATCATTTAATAGGAGGATGTCTGGTCATAAATCCTAAAATTGCATGCAAATACCGCTCAGGAGATGATAACGGAAGACTTGGTTCTAGACTCTCCACACTCTTGCGCTTATGAAGTTTACGATATGATGTCGCATATATCTCAACTTTCGGTACCGCGCCTTCAGCTATTGTTTCCCGCATTTTGGCGAAATTCTATTAAGGTTGGGTTTCCCATCGGACGGCACTATCGGGTTCGGCCCGAGGAATCAGTGGTTGAGACTTGGGTGTTTTTACGTTTCTTCTGTTTGTATTTGATGCTGGCATAAAAGATCTCTGGCGTTTGGGCTGCGAGATTGTCATATAGAGAAGGAATGTTTAGTCTGTTTTGCATCGCCTGTGGCTTGTTCCTGGCTGATGTGATAGAAGGCTATTGCCGATCTAGAATTTGATTCATCTAATATTCATCAATCACTCTTGACTCTCACTATATTATCCGATGTGAAGGATCTCTTGTGACCTCGCCCGAAGTCCAATAAGGATTATCCAAGCAAAGAGCAAACGAGAGGAAAGTAGCTAGGAGAGGTCAGAAAAGCTTTGTAGAGGAAAGCGATATGTGATGGCGAAATCACCGCATTTGCTCGGGCGGCTATTGCGGCGAGTCACAGTATATGTGCGGGTGTGGGGGTAGGTATCGAGGGCTGTTGCCGAGGCAGTGAAGGCCTAGTTTGTCATTTTGAGGTAGCACATAGCGTTATTAACATCACGGACTATGAATTTGGCACCTCGACAGCCGAAAATGAATCTCGCCGCGAGGGTGCGTTCGTTCATTTGTGCCGGGTAGAAGTAGTGCGCACATATAGATATATATAGCCACATTATGCAGGGACTGCAGCGACTGCAGGTGTCTAACAGCGATCAGTGCTCGAGAACTTGCAAACCAGATCTCCATATCCTGGGCAAACTTTGCATGATTGGGACTGTGATTGCGGCCTTCATTGGACAGTATCTCTGATACAGTACATGGTTCAGGGGAATGCGATCAGTCGATCGTCGATCATTTACAGGCACAATAAGCAGATGCTGGAAGGACTTCTACTGTAGTGGGGCTAGTTGCACGTAAATGTTACCGAATGACAGGATTGGTGGGCGGTTTTGAAAAGGGACTAGTTCGTGGCGGGGAAGCCGGAAAGTCCTATGCGTCCTGGTGGATGCGAGATCTTGAACAAAGTTGCAGAATCTCTTGCGGCTCCATGTTATATACGCTTCCCATTGTTCTATCCTCATTGGCCATGTGCTGGTCAACTGAACCCTTTGATAATGGGAGAGTTTAGACAATTGCGAACTATCTTACTGACCATCAAAGATCCCGCGTCAGTCCCAGTATGTTGAGCCTGCTCGCGCAGGTGAGGTTCTCCCACGCCGAAAGCAGGAACAAGCAAGTAGTAAGGGATGGACATCCTTTAGGCACGAGCTGTAACAAGCTTCAATCCCCTTGCTCGAATTTGTCATCTTCCAACTACCTGCGGCGTAATATGTTCGATACCTCGCGAGATACTCAGAGTTTCCAGGCCGAGGACTATGATTCCCGGCCCGTGAGTTCAATCTGGGAAGGCGAATCACAATTACAGAGATCTTAACAGAGGTAAGACCCCGTCACTTCTTAGCTGAAATGTGATCAGCCTTCTAATGCCTGCCTTCCCTGTTCATTTTCTCCCTTTGTCGCGTGGCTTGGAAGAGCATTGGCTGAAGAGGGCATGCAAACGCCACTTTCCAGGCGCCAAAGCGGCTTTTCAACAGCTCTCGGAAGTTCACAGCCTTGCAGCACATCTCTTGTGACACATGCACTGCTTGCCTTCTCCTACCGACCCGTAAACCTAGTAGCAAACGGATTCCCGGAAATGTGTAGGTACGTGCAGCATTTAGGAAATAGTAAGTTTCGGTGCAGGACCTGGATGCACCTTTCTCTACTCCCACCATAAAATCTCTCATTCCTCCCGCTGTGTCTGCCCTTCTCCTCTGCATTGGTTGCTAAAAGAATATTAAATTGCCGTAATTGTGAGGCTTTTATCAGCAGATGACCCTGTTGTGAAGTGCTCCTTCTGTGTTTATCTGTTTGGTCGAAACTCAGTCCTTCTCACTTACCACGCTGGCTCCTCCCTCAGTATTAATTTCCTCACCTCACTTAAAGCTCTGCTCAACTAACCTTCCACCCTTCCCTTCCATTAACAACTCACCAATCTATCACAGTCTCTATAATACATCTGGCTCGATAGCTCTCTATCCTTGAGCCCCGTTCACTCGCTACTGAACTATCAGTTGCCATTCATTGCAACAACTTTTCTTACTGCTCTGTGAAGCTAAACTACTCACTCGATCTGCTAAGTACGAACCTTGCCGCGATAGTGTACAGCCGGTCTGAGTACTTGTATAGTAAGTGCTCTAGGTGGTGCACCATCTACGAGCAGCAGTTGATTCTAATCGTTACAACTGGAGCAGATCATCGCCTGAAGCAAAGCACACTGCATCTGATCGTATCATCCATCACTTTGGAAGCACAGCTTTGACAGCGTAAGTAATTGAGCAATAAAAAGTGTTACTGGCTGAGGCCACGCTCCCGTCTTTCCAAAATCTGCTCAAAAATGACCACGAGAAAGCTCTCGGAGTTCAATTTCCACTTCTACATCACTTTTACATAATCATTGTGGCTCCGCTAATCGGTTTACAACCTTGCCCCCCAGGTTGTATACCTTACAGCTGAAAGCTAACGAGATTGAATGCAGACTATAATGGCTTGCCAGATACCCACCGTGCGTGACGACCGGTATGCTAATCATGCCTCTTCCTCGTACGGCCAAGCTCTCCCACAAATCCATGCACAACAAGTCTCTCCAGCTCAGGCTGCTATGTACGCGCAAGGTGCTACACGGGCCTCTCAGGGTGACAATTCTCTGGCCTCAATCATCACTTCTTTTGGTCAGACCCATCTTGGTATCCCTAGTACCAATATGGCAAGTACCGGAAGCGGATTAGCCACCAATGGCAACCAGTATTTCTACATGGCAGATGGTCAAGTGGTCTACGCACCTACTGCTGGCATGTATGCCGCCCGTGCAATGGCTCCTACGCAGCTTCCTGATGGTAGCTATGGCAGCTACCCAGCAGCTCTTCAGTATTTACCGCAGGGTGCGTACCCTGGTTATATTCCGGGTTACCCCATGCTGCCGTACACGCCGGGTCGCTCAGGCTATTACTCTGATCGCTCAGATATTATGCATAAGGCAGTCCCAGGTCTCGAGAATCGTCGCGGTTCATACTCGACTGATGAGTCAGCTCCTGGTACGCCATATTATGGATCCATGGACCTGCGCGATCATGGTACTCATATTGCTGCTGTCGATCGCTCCCCAGCCTATTCCACCCCATCCCCGCAGCTTCAGATCCCTCACATTGGCCAGCAGGTTTCAAAGCCACTGCTCTACAAGAATATCGCTCACAATATCAATGCCGATGTCGATGCCTTGCTCCAACAGCACCCTGCTATTCCTCATGCTGTACCTGCCGTATTTACTCCACGTGAGAACATGAGAACACTGGAGCAGTCACTGTCCAACCCAATCTTCGGCAACCGCAATGTCTATATTCGCGGATTTCACCCAAATACAGATGATATAACTCTTGCTGCTTATGCTGCCCGATTCGGCCAGGTCGAGACTTCAAAGGCAATCATTGATACCTCCACGGGAGCTTGCAAAGGGTACAAACCCCCTTCTTTCCCTATAATCTTTCCGAGTTTCTGACCTATGAACAGCTTCGGTTTTGCCAAATACTATGACGTTCGTGACTCAGAACTGTGCATCCGTGGCCTTTATAAGCTTGGTTATGAAGTTGGTTTTGCCAGAGTATGTATACCTTGTCGTAATGAGCCTGATATCCTTGTTGATAACTTTCCAGGAATCATTCAATTCTCGCCTTAAGGCCGAGGGTGATGTGACCTCTACTAATCTTTATGTTTCTAACCTTCCTCGAGATATGACGGAGGCTGTAAGTGATTCTCCTTACAAAATTATCTTATCATATGCTGAGAATTGCAACAGGAACTTGGCGCTATCTTCATGGACTACACTGTCAGTTCTAGTCGAATTCTTCGTGACACTCAGGGACAGAGCCGAGGGGTTGGTTTCGCTCGGTGATTTTCTCCTCACGTACGCATTGTGATTAGACTCTCTAACGCCTGTACCAGCTTCGAGACCCGTGAAATTTGTGAAGAGATCATCAAAAAGTTCCACGGCCAGCCCATTGGTGAAGAGGGTCTGCTACTTCAGGTTCGCTACGCCGACACACCCGCTCAAAAGGACCTCAAGAAGATTACTACTGAGCGCCGCCAATTCCGTACCAACGAGTACAACGTGGGTGCATATGGTGACCCCACGGTCATTGCCCTCTCTCCGGTCTTGCGTTCTCCTGTTCTTCCGCGTATGGCCCAGATTGCGCGCCACCTGCCGCAGTCTAGAATTGCAGGCTCATGGAAGGGGGAGTCTCCTAGTTCCACTGGGTATTAATCCAGCTCTAGATTGAATTAGTACGCCTACTGACTTGTCCAAGTTCTAGTGGAAGCGGTGCTAACCAAAGCACATCCAAGCCGATGGTGAAGTTTCCTGAGGCTTACGGCCAGTTAACGGACCTTAAACACATGTGAGCTGACAAATAAAAGCCAATTGTTGCAAAATTTGACTGATATCCTGCAACAGGCAGCCAAAAGTCTCTACTCCTACTATCTCCGAGAATGGATCTGTAGATGAAGGTGCTACAATCCATGGCATTTCGCCTATTGGAACTCGTGGCCACACTAGCACCTCTCCAGCTGTC
>Ga0335072_10003249_pt1 | contig 24548 bp, 30 predicted proteins | sample Lox_Sample_21_FD_206725 | JGI IMG/M metagenome (GOLD analysis project Ga0335072, IMG submission 206725) | Soil microbial communities from Loxahatchee National Wildlife Refuge, Florida, United States - Lox_Sample_2.1 | ecosystem: Environmental > Terrestrial > Soil > Wetlands | place: USA... | reverse complement strand
GCATGACCGGGAGGCGGTTGTCACTGGCAAGGGCAACAAGCAGCGCACCGTCAAGTACACCTACGACACGGCCCGCGCGCTTGACCGGTACACGCGCGAGCGCGCCAAGCACCCGATGGGGCGGGCCCCTGCGCTGTGGCTGGGCGTGCGCGGTGGCCCGATGACATCCAGCGGCGTCTACCAGATGATCGGGCGCCGGGCGTCCCAAGCGGGAATCAGGCTTCACCCGCACATGTTCCGGCACACGTTCAGCCACAACTGGCTAGACAAGGGCGGCGCCGAGGGTGACCTGATGGAATTGAACGGCTGGGAAGGCCCGCAGATGCTCGCCCGGTACGGGCGCAGCGCACGGAGCGCCCGCGCTCGCCGCCATTACGACGGCGTCATGGGAGCGTGACGCGATGACCGGTACCGGCAGGGCAATCAGGTGGTCAACCGCCGTCGCCGTCATCGGCGTGGCCGTAGTCGCGGCGGTAGTGTCCTACGAGCACGCTTATGCCCTGGTCCACGCGCACGGCGAGACCGGGTGGACGGCCCATCTCATCCCACTGACCGTGGACGGCCTGATCTGGGCCAGTTCGATGGTCATGCTCGACTCGGCCCGCCAGGGCGTGGCCGTGCCGTCGCTGGCACGGTGGCTGCTCGGCCTGGGCATCGCGGCCACGCTTGCGGCGAATGTCGCCCACGGCCTAGGGCACGGCCCGGTCGGTGCCGCTGTGGGCGCGTGGCCGGCAGTGGCGCTGATCGGTTCATACGAACTGCTCATGATGATCATCCGCGGGACACAGCAGACCGCGGGCGACGCATCACCCGAGACAGGGCAAGCAGCGGCGGGCATGCCGCATGCACTACAAGCCCAGGCCGCCGAGGAGTTCGCCGGCGACGTTGCGGCCATCGATTCGCGTTATACGGGCGAGGCTCCATGTGGGACAGCCACGCGCCCAGCTGGTGCGCGCGTACCTCGCCACGCTTGCGGCAGGCTAGAGCACTGCCGGGGAACGCTGGAATCGGACAGCGTGGTTGATGTCAGCTTGCGTTCTTTCTGGCACGGCGGGGTGCTGCTGACCTGCGGGGCGCCACTTACGTTCATTGCGCCGGGCACCGGGTTCTTCTCAAGTATTGTGGCGGATTCCTGAGCGACGTGCCCCGAGAGGTACCGAGAGACCCGGAGCCGTCCCTGATACGGGGGAGGCGGTCGGGCGCTAGCGTGTCCGGAGCCTGGCCACCTCAAGCACGAGCAGTGGCTTGCCGTCGTCCCCCTTGTCCGAGACACGGGACGAGATCACGTCGGCCACGGTGCCGCGCTCCAAGGGCGGGCTGAGCTCGATGATGTCCCCGGGGTTGGCTGGCCGGTACTCAGGCAGCACGGCAAGGGTCTTGCCCGACTCGCGCCCGGTCACGAGTGTCCGGGTGGGTAGCACAGTCCGCATCTCATTAGTCACATATGCCACGCTATCGGATCGCGGGCGGTCCTCATCGATACCCGCGATTGGGAGCGGCTAGAACGGCGGCTCGTCGCTGTACCGCCCGGGAGTATCAGTCGCCCAGGGGTCTTCATTGCGCACCGGGGTTCGCGAGACGGGCTGCTCTTCCAGGGCCTCGTCCCACAGGCGCCGGAGGTGCTGCCAGTTGGTCTCGCCCTCGTCGTCCCTGTAGTTGTCCCAGCGCATCCCGTCCGGGTCTACCCCGCCCAGCTCGCAGAAGATGATGAACACCGCTCGCACGCGGGCCACCTCGACCGGCAGCACCTTGCCTGTGATCATGCGGCGCACGGTCTCCGGGGTGGCGGTCACCTTGCTGATCTCGGGGTCGGCGTGATTGTCGATCATCTCGGTGATCCGGCGCAGTGGCGGACGGTCGGCGCCGCGGTAGTACCGGCGCAGCTCCTCCACAAAGTCACGCCGGGCACCCTTGGGTAGTTCACTTTGGGATGGCATCGGAACAGTGCGCGCCACGGCGTCTCCCCCGCGTCTAGTTTTGTCACACGAAACCTACTACGGGTTGCCGCTTGTCGCACGCCGACACGCGGAATCTCGCGTATATGCCATCCTTGTCAACCATTTGAGATGCGGTTTCGCGAGCATCAACAGTGAAACGAACGATCTGCGGAGCCACCAGGCTAGAAGCGTGGATGAATTTGCAAGCAAGGACCCTGGCGGTGCACCGGCCGCGCCAGTACCCGGTGCCAGGTCCCGGCCCGCCCGCCGCGCTGTGGCCGTCAGCGGGTGGTGCGGCTCGGCCAGCCTGGTCGGCTACCTGCTGCACGGCCCGGTAGCGGCTGTCGTGGCGCTGGCCGCTGTGGTGGCCACGGTATGCGCGGTCGCCGTGGTGCGGCCGGTGCTGCTCGGTGACAGCGACCCGCGCTCGCCCTTCGTCCGGTTCATGCTGCTCGTCTGCGTCCTGCTCGGCCGCCCGCCAGGTGACTACCTTCCGCCCGAGCACCCTGAGCGCTGATCGGTAGTGAGAGAACGACAATCGGTTGGGAAACGATCAAGTCAAACTATGTCCCCACCACGGAGGCTTGCCAAGAATGCTGAGACATACCAGGTCACCTGCACGTCCAGTAAGAATCTGACACCCTCGCTGAGACCGGGGACAGTCATGGCGCCCGCCGGGCCGCACGGCACCGGCGCTGCGCCAGATCAAATGAGAAACCTCCAGGTATGCCGCCAGTTCGAGTGCGGAGGTGCCAGATCAACTGTGAACTGACAGATGATGGCGTCAGCGATGGGTTCCACAGGTGAGGCAGGCGAACCCGGGTGGCGGGTAGCCGCAGCAGTGGGCGCACCGGGTCGTGAGCTGTGATGTCTTGACGCCGAAGATATCGGCTAGCCGCTATACCTCGTCGGTGGTGAACGCGCGCTGTCGGCCGTCGCGGCGGCCTTCGGCCGCGCACACGGTTGAGTTGGTGGGCCACTCCATGAGTTCCCCGAGTTGAGCTTGGGTCCATCCCCTGTCTCGGCGCAGGGCACGGATATTCGCCCCGATGATGGCTGCCTGCTCACGCGGGACTTCCTCACCTGCCATGCGTCGCCCGCGCATCATGCGCCCGCCTGCCAGGTGACGACGTAGGGGGAAAAGTTGCGAGGACGACGCACGTAGCGGTTCGCGGCTAGCATCTCCAGCGCGTGCCAGACGACGCGCACAGACACCTCGTGCTCGCCGGCTAGCTCGGCGGCGGGGAGTGGGTGCCCCTGTCGATACTGGCGAGACTCGATCTTGTCGCGGAGGATGCGGGCAAGCTTGACGTACTGAGGTGTGTAGTCGGCGTCCATGTCGTGCAGCATGGGCAGGTCGGAGATGGCCGACATGGGCTCATGCCACCCTAGCCAGGATCGCGTACACGGCCTTGCCCGGGGCCTCCGGTCGCCATCCCCATCTAGCGGACAGGGCATCTACGACGATCAGTCCACGCCCGTGCGTGATGTGCTCGTCCGGGTAGCGCTTGACCGGGGGTTGCGGTGAGGGATCGGTGACGATGACTGCCACCGCTCCGCAGCCTTCCAGCCGCATGATTTCCACCCCGAATCTCGGCGCGCTCGCGTGCGTTATCGCGTTGCTGACGAGTTCGCTGGTGACCGTCTCTGCGTCGTCGGCGTAGTCGCCGAGGTCGTGGAAGGTGAGTGTCGCTCGGACGTAGAAGCGCGCCATCTGCACCGAGTACGGGGTACCCGGCATCGTGAACGCGATCAGTGACGAGGTTTCTGTTGCGGCGATTGTCATCGACTTGCGGTCCCTTCGTGCCTGCTCGACGGCAGCCTGCACGCGCGGGAACGCATTCGGTAGTCATTACATCGCATCTGGACACCATTGCCACGTTTGGCAAATCAGTCCTGCTGGAAATGCCGCGCTTGCGTTCGCGCGGCGCTTACTTCACGGTCGATACAAAGGCACGCCAGACGCTAGCGGGCACCATCAGCATGCCGCCGTTGCGGTTCTTGGTGTCACGCACGATCACGACATCGGCTGTGGTGGCAACCTCTATGCACTCGCCGCCGTCCGCGCCTGAGTAGCTGGACTTGCGCCAGTTGCCTGCCGTCTCCACTCGCGTGCCACCTCTTCGATAAGGCGGAGGCTTTCGGTGCCTCGCAACGCTTCGGTCCTGAGCGCGTCGAACCTGACTGACAGGGTTCGCACGGCCTGAGCGTCTTCGAAAACCTGACCACCCAGCGCAGTCTCAATATACGCTGCCGATCCCTTCGCCTTTTCTGCGATCGCAAAGCCTCCGGTAAGCCCGGCATGCCCGACGTTGGGCACCACCTGAACCGTGACGTTCGGCAACTCGGCAAGCGCAAGAAGGTGGTCAACCTGCTCAGCCATGACAGGCGCGTTTCCAGTGCACCGACGAAGCCCGGCCTCATCGACCAGGAACCACGCCATGGGCGCGGAGGGCTTGTCACGGGTGAGAACCGTCTTGCGGGACATCCGCGCGGACAATCGCTGTTCGATCTGCTCGCGTGTCGCGCCGGGGAACGTCCGCAGCAGCGCCAGCGCGAACGCCTCAGTTTGGAGCAACCCCGACAACGAGGACGGCTGCCAGATCCGGAGGCTGACCGCGCACCGCTCATGCTCCTCGACCCAGTTGCGCAGCCATGGCGGGGTCGCGGACCATTGCCGGCTTTCCTGGTAGAAGCCGTAGAACCACCCGCCACGCCCAGGAAAAGCCCTGTCGCACCCCTGGGCGAACTTCTCGGAAGGTGTGCGCACACCCCGCTCGACACGCGACACCTGGCTGGCGTGGTACCCCACCACACGTCCCAAGTCGGCAAGGGACATCCTCGCGGCCAACCGTGCCCGGCGCACCTCGCGGCCGAAGTACCGGGCGGGGTCGCTCGCGTCGCCGCTCATGCGTAACCCCTCGCGCAGCTGGCGGTAGGGACCGCACGAGCGCGGACCCGGTCGACGCCCGGCAGGGCCGTGGGAAACGGGCGACTGAGCGACCGAACGGCCCTGCCGGACGGCCACACTCTATATGAGGTATGCATATGTCGGCAACGTTGGCATAGGTAGGCGACATTAGCGCAGGTCAGGGGACGTGGGACCATGATCACCTATGTCTCTGCCAGACAAACGAGACCGCATCAACCACCGTGCGCCGAGGTTGCTGTGGCAGCAGGTCTACGACGACTTGATCGGCGACATCCGCACAGGAGCGCTCGCCGTCGATGACCGACTGCCCAGTGAACTGGACCTGGCAGAGCAGTACGGCGTGAGCCGGGACGTGATCCGAAGGGCCAAGGAGGAGCTAGCCGGGGAAGGATGGCTGATTGTGCTCCACGGTCGCGGTACGTTCGTCGCTCATCCCGCCCAAAACGATTAGGGCTTCGCGATCCGACCCGCGCGGCTGGGCCATCTCCGGTAGTTGCATCGGGCCATCTTCGGCGCTGCCGCAGGCCTTTGCGAACCAATGCCATCTTCCGCCCGTATCAGTTCGTAGTGTGAAATGCGGCGCACACTGACCGGCAATAGGCGAGCGACCAAGGGAAACGGGCGCGCCAATGGCAGTCAGTTCCGCCGACGTGCGGACAATCGTGGACCGCGTCTGCACGCGTCCAGACGTACTGGACGCGTGCACCAGGCGCGACCTTGGCGGGGTCATTTCCTCCCTCGGCTCCGCTGGCATCACCCAGGGGCAGATATCCGCGTTGACCGGCGTCCCTCAGGGACGGCTCAGCGAGTGGAGGACGGGTAAGCGCGAACCAAAGGGCGTCAGCACCTTTCAGAAGTTCGCCGATGGCGTCGGCCTTCCGGCTGCCGCCCGCCGGGCGCTCGGCTTGGACCCCGCTGCGGTAACCCCGGCAGCCGCGATCACGGGAGCCGACACCACGCTGAGCTATCCGGACGGAGCGGCCCAGGCGACAGAGAACGTTGCCGCGCTGTGGCGCGCGGACCTCGCTGACGCGAGCGCGTTCCTGCACGGCCGGTTCGATCCCCGGGCATGGGGTGATGCCTCGCTTCGGTGGCTTGTCGACCCCGGCCGTGTGCCAGAGCAGGAACATGCCCGCGGCGCCCTCATCGGCACGGGAGACGTGACGCGGTTCCGGGCGACGGTAGACATGTTCGCTGAGCTCGACAACCGGTTCGGTGGAGGCCACGCCCGCGAAGCACTCGTCAAGTACCTGAGCGTCGATGGTGACCGCCTCTTGCGCGGCCGGTACTCCGACGCTGTGGGCCGTGAGCTGTTCTCGGCTGTCGCCGAGGCAACGTTGCTCGCCGCGTGGATGACCTATGACAGCGCGCCGACAAGCGGCATGGCTCAGGGTTATTTCGTTCAAGCGCTATCACTCGCCCAAGCGGGCAGTGACCGGGTGCTCGGCGGAAGCATCCTTGACGCGATGAGCCACCAGGCCACATTCGTAGGCCGGTTCACCGACGCCGCGAACCTCGCCCGCGCGGCGCTAACCGGCACCCGCGGGATAGCCCCACCGACGCTGACAGCGCACTTTCACGCGATGGAAGCGCGAGCGCTCGCCCGACTGGGCGATACGAAATCCTGCAGTCGCGCCCTGTCGGAGAGCGTCTCGGAATTCGACCGGGCCAACCCGGAAGACGCCCCGGTCTGGATGCAGTATTTCAACGAATCCGAGCTGTCCGCCGAGTTCGGGCACTGCATGCGCGACCTGGGCCGCACATCCGACGCCGTCCGGTACGCGGACAGCAGCCTCAAGGCGTCGGAAGCGACGTTCGGGCGCAGTGACTTCTTTGTCTCGCTGGTGCTCGCCGATGCCCATCTCGCGGCCGGGGACGCCGAGCAGGCATGCGCCACGGTTCTCAGGGCGATTTCGTCGGGCGATCAGATCCGCTCGGCGCGATGCGTGAGTTACCTACGCGAGTTCGCAAGGAACCTCCCGGCCAACGCTAACGGCCCGATCGCCGCATTCCGCGAGGAGGCAGGCAGTTCACGGCTGTGGCGGATCGCCTCGCGACCGGATAAGTCCGCCGGATAGCATTAAGACATGTTGACGCATATGTTGGTGCAGTATCTCGTCGGCCTATGTTGTCTACGAGGGAACCCGGATGCGGTTCAAGTAGAACTAGGAGACCTAGTTCTCGATGACGCGGTGGGCAAGAAACGAGATGTTGATGTGACCGTGACCGTTCGTGACGAGAGCGGCGAAAGCTGGGCATTCAAGGCATTTGAAGTGAAGGACGAGAAGTCGCCTCTCGATGTCACCGTCATTGAACAATTGTGCGGAAAACTAAACGACATGTCGTCAATAACTTACCGTGCAATCGTATCAAGCTCGGGATTCAGCGAATCAGCTAAGCGAAAGGCAGAATATCACGGGGTCGATCTATATGCGCTAGAAACATCGCCAACTCCAATTGAATTCGATTTTCCGCGATTCGGACTTGAAGGAGTGCCAGAGAAGGCATTTCGCATCTCCCTATCACTTCTAGTCTGGCTGAGTCCGCGGGTCAAGATAATCGCCCCACTGGCAAAAGGGGACTTTAATGTCGAAGATACAGATCCGATCTTCGACTCCAAGGGCGCTGTTCACGGCCGCTACAAAACATTCGGTCAATACAAAAGCGAGATAATTCATCGCTCCACCGTCGCCCTTTTCCCACTCGAGCCCGCCCAAACGATGTACCGCACCCTCCCAGAATTCCATGTATCCGGCCTCTCATTCACTGGGGAATGGCCGCACAGCCACACACTCGACGTTTCAGCGGATGATGTCCACGTTAAATCGGGCGATCTACTCAAGATCGAAACGATTACGATAAGTGGGTTCATGCGATGGCAGCGAGCGCGCGAGAAGCCAGACTTCAAGGTGATGCGCCGGGTCCGCGATGGGAAACCATTTGCTGGAGCATTTATCGCTCTCGGAGATCACGAAGGGCACATGTTCGCATTTATTATCTCCGATGATCGGACCATGGATATTCATATAGTGCAACTCGAAGATAAGCACCTGAATATGATTCGCGAACTAAGTCTCATCCGGAAACAAAGCGAAACATCTGGGTCCTAACTAATCCATGCGTCCCAGCGGCATTCTAAGAACCCTGGCTGACTTCGAGTGGATGCTGGGGAACCGACTCGTCGAACAGGGGGGCAGATCGTCTCTCGCGAATCGTCTAGAAAGGGTCCCAGTCCCTACGACTGCCACCTGCCCGTAGCGCGTGAAGCCGCTTCCGCGCCTCGGCGGACGTACGATCGCTCTCAGCAGCCTTTAGAACCATCCACGTAACCATGATGAATTCGCGGATAGCGGCCAGTACGGGGTAACCAGGCCACTGCAGCAGGTTATAGCCGTACACGCGGGTGAAGGTCTCGTATTCCTCGCGGGTGTGCCAGCCGAAGCGGTCATAGAAGATGGCCGTCTGGATGAGATCCCATTCGCGAGGACCGGTGGCGAAGTCGTCTAGGTCGATGACTACCGGGTTACCGCGATCATCGCGGAGTACGTTGCCGATGTTGGCATCACCATGAATGACGCCTCGCGGTAGCGCGAAGTCCAAGCGAGCGTACTCGGCCTGAAGCCTCCCCAACTCTCTTGTCATCCAGGCCCGGTCATCCCCGGTAAGCCAACGGCTCTCGGCGATGCGCTGCCCGGCATTGCGGAACGGTTCCAGCGCAGGCAGGCACAGATCGTCAGGGGCCGTCATCTTGTGGAGCCGTGCTATGACCTCTGCAACTTGCCCGATCGTGGCGTACTGGTCGCCGTCGTCCGAGACTGCCTCCCAGAACGTGACAGCGTGGCCGTCGAGCACAATGGGCTGATCCAGAGGTAGGGCGCGCACCGCGGGATAGGCAGCCGATTCGAGCCACCGGGCGACCGCGACCATGCGGCGCGCGTCGGTGATATCGGCCTCGGGGCGCGCGATCCTCGCCACCACCGGGGCAGCCAGGCGGTAGACCGCGTTGGAGCCCAGGCGTAGCAGACGCGCGCTGTCCGCGCTCAGCCCGACTACCTCGCAGGCCTGCTTGAGGATGGCGCGGGTCCCTGCCTCGCTCATGGCGTTGGTCATCGTGCCGACGCCTAACGCACGTACCCGATAGCGGGCACGGCGGGGCCGCATGGGCTTGCTGTAGCGATGATGGCGCGCGGGCGCGCCGAAATGGCCGGTTTCATGGCGTGTGCTTCCCGTTTCCCTTGGTCGCTGCGCACGCTTGGCGCGGTGCCGACCGCAATGAGCGGCACCAGGAACTAGTCAATCATGAATCACTCGATTGTTAAACCACGAATATCTCACTGTGATATCTCACTGTGATATCTCACCGTGAGATTGAAGTTCAGCCCACGTCGTGCTATGCGGGCAGGTCACGGCCACATTATCTCACCGTGATATATCACAGTGATATTGGTTCGGGCGCATCCGACAACTTAATTTCTCGATTGCAAGGCAACCGAGAAATGAAATGGAGTGATGTCGGATGACCTATTACGCAAACGACCAGGAACGCGCTCGGCTTATCGCCGGATTGCGTGACCTCGCAGAATTCCTCGATCGGAACCGACAGGTTCCCGCGCCACGCTATGCCGACCTGCTCGTGTTCCCGTCAAGGGGTACCGACGCGGAGATGTTCGCGGAAGTCGACGTTATCGCCGAGCAGATCGGCGCGACGGCCCGGCAGAACGACACGCCAGACGGGCATTACGTCGCTTCCCGCTACTTCGGCCCCGTGCAGTACCGCGCGGTCGCGATTCCCCGGGCAGCACGGAACGACCGTAACGAGAAGGCGGAATAGCCATGCTCCACCTCATTCTCTGCTCCGCCGTCTTCGTAGCGGGCTTCCTGACAGTCGGCCTGACCGTGATCATCATCGGCATCCACCGCAGCGAGCACGGCAAGCGGCTCACCTGCAGGCCCGACGGCCTCAGCGAATCGATCGCCCGCAGGCTGCTCGTCGGCTCGCGCGGCTGCGACCCGCGCGACGACGCGAGGAACGGCCGGCGATGAGCAGGATGACCGACCTTTCCGCCGCCGTGGTCATTCCCGCCGCCCGGCACTGCACTGAGCCCGGCTGTGCCAAGTGCCGCGCCCGGTCCCGCTGGCTGCGGCGCCGGGCATGGCGCGCCCGCAAGTCCCCGAACCGTTCCGCCCGCGACCGGAAGAGGTGATGTCAGATGACCGTCTCGATTCCCCTGCTCACCCTCATGGTGATCACCGTCTACGTCACCTACCGGCACTACGGCCTGAAGGCCTGGCACGCGATCGTGTGCCTGATCCTCGGGTTCCTGCTCGCCTCAACCGGCGCCGCCCCGCAGATCAACAGCCTGATATCCGGCATCGTCCACCAGGCGCAGCTCTGGCTGTCCGGCGGAAAGGGCTGATCGCGATGACCGACCACAACAGCCCTGCATCGAGCGCCGAAAACCAGCCGTGGACCCTCTACGTCGGCGACGCCCGCACCGTGCTAGCCGGAATGCCCGGCCAGTCCGCGGACTGCATCGTGACCAGCCCGCCCTACTGGGGCAAGCGGGACTATGGTGTCCCCGGCCAGTACGGGCACGAGGACAGTCCCGCCGCCTACGTCGACACGATGCGCGACGTGTTCCGCGAGGCGCGGCGCGTGCTCGCCGATGACGGGACGTGCTGGCTCAACCTCGGCGACTCCTACTCCGCCAGCAGCGGCGGCGGCGCGACCGGGATGCACGCCTACCTCGGCGAGCACATCACCACCCACCGCGCGACCGGCATCCACGCGAAGAACCTGCTCGGCCTCCCGTGGCGGGTCGCGTTCGCCCTGCAAGAGGACGGCTGGATCCTGCGGAACGCGATCGTCTGGCACAAGCCCAACGCGATGCCCGAATCGGTCCGCGACCGCCTGTCGTGCCGGCACGAGCTGCTGTTCCTGCTCGCCAAGTCACCCGGCTACTGGTTCGACCTCGACCCGATCCGTGAGCCGCACAAGACCGTGCATCACGGCGAGCCCGGTACCGCCCGCGGGCGTACCCGCCCGCCGGGTAGGGCGGGTAGCCGTACCCGGCCGCCGAAGTACGGGCCGGGTACGCCCGAGGTCACCACGGCCAGCCGGTACGGCGACAGCCGCCACCGCCGCGGCCACCCAAACGGGCGCAACCCCGGCGACGTGTGGTCGGTTCCCACGCGCCCGTACAACGGGCCGCATTTCGCCGCGTACCCGATCGGCCTGCCGCTACGGTGCATCGCCGCCGGCTGTAAGCCGGGCGGGACCGTGCTCGACCCGTTCGCCGGCAGCGGCACGACCGGGCTCGCCGCGATCCAGCTCGACCGCAGGTTCAGCGGCATCGACCTGTCACCCGACTTCGCACGGCTCGCGGCCGGGCGGCTCGCCCAGGCCGTCACTGCGAGGACGGAGGACGCGCGATGAACGCCACCTCCGCCGCTGAGATCACCACCCGCAACGACATCGCCCGCGACATCATCGCCGGGTTCGCTGCAGTCACACCAACGCTGGCGGGCGCGTTCCGGCTGATCGATACCGCACTCGCCGACCTGCCCGCCGTCCTCGCCGAGCTCGGCCGGGCACAGGCGGAACTCGAGGCGGTGCGGTTGGACCGCGCGAACCTGCTCGCAGCGATCCGCGCGACACTCGCGGCCGACGCTGAGGACGAGCCCGACCCGCTCGGCTACCTGCGCGATGAACTCGACTCGACCGCCGCACCGGCGAGCACGAGGAGGCGAGCATGAGCACTTACCGGCAGATCCGCAGGCAGACCCGCCGTGCTCGCCGCGCCGGACTGCAACCCATCGTCGTCATCGACAGCGGGCTTCCGGTGCCCGCCGGGGTGCTTCTCGCCCGGCTCGTGTGGCGGTACCGGTCCGAGATCGCGCCCGCCACCACGGCGGGCGCGGTCCTGGTGGCGGGCTGGTGGCTCCACCACGGACACGCCAGCCAGTGGCCATGGCTGCTCACCGTCTCCGACCTGGCCGCAGCCGCACTCTTCGTACTTGGCGCGCGGATCGGGCTAGCGCGTCTCTCGGAACGGGTCTACGCGTCTGTTGTCGTCCTCGCGGTCGGCGGATGGCTGGCGGTCGCCGCGCTGCTCGGCCCGCTTACCACGCCGATGCCGCAAGTCCTGGGCGTCGGCACGTTCCTGCTCGCCGTCCCCTGGTGGGCGCATCGCCGCCGCCGCGCCCGGGCACGAGTACAGCGCGCGCTTTCCGCTTGGCCCGACATCTCCAAAGCGATCGGCCTTCACGGCTCCAAGATCCAGTCGGCGGGCGTGGACCTGTGGGGATGGCGCGCCCGCGTCAAGCTGGCCCGCGGGCAGACCATCGCCGATGTGACCGCGCGGATACCCGGAATCGAATCGGCGCTAGGCACCTACCGCGGCGCGGTGCGCGTCTACCCGACCGGGGACGGCAAGGCGAACAGGTGCGAGCTGCGAGTGCTGGACACCGACCCGCACGCCGAGGCCATCGGATGGCCGGGGCCCTCGGCGCGGTCCATCACCGAACCGGTGGACCTGGGGCCGTTCGAGGACGCCGAGCAGTGCCGCGTGTCGTTCCTACGCCGGCACGCGCTGTTCGCCGGCACGACCGGGTCCGGCAAGAGCGGCGGACTCAACGTCCTTATGGCAACCCTCGCCGCCTGCGACGACGTGGTCATCTGGGCGATCGACCTCAAGAACGGGATGGAACTCCAGCCATGGGGACCATGCATCGACCGGCTGGCCACCACGCCCGGGGAGGCAGCCGCGCTGCTCGCCGACGCGGTCACAATCCTGCAGGCCCGCGCCGCGCACCTGGCCGCGTCCGGCCGCCGTGTATGGGAGCCGTCCCCGGACATGCCCGCACTGGTGATCATCATCGACGAGTACGCGGAACTCGCCGACGAGGCACCCGACGCGATGAGCCACACCGACTCGATCGCCCGGCTCGGCCGTGCGGTCGCCGTAACCCTCATCGCCGCGACCCAGCGTCCGACCCAGAAGGCCATGGGACAGGGCGCGGTGCGCTCGCAGATGGACACTCGGATCTGCTTCCGCGTCCGCGAGCGCAAGGACGTCGACCTGGTCCTCGGCCAGGGCATGCTCAGCGCGGGATGGCACGCCCACACCCTCAACGCGCCCGGCAAGTTCCTGGTCTCTGCACCAGAGCACGTCACGCCGAAGCGCGCCCGCGCGTATCTCCTGACCGATGATGACGTAGCCCGCGTCGTGGCGCACTACGGGCCACGCCGGCCGCAACTCGACGCAGTGTCACGCGGCGCGCTCAACCTTGGCCTAGTGGAGGCGGAGCCCGTCCCGTGGTACCTGAGGAACGCCCCGCGCGTCGCTGGCGAGGCCGACGACTTCCCGGGTACTGGCAACACGAACTCGCTAGAAGACCTGCTCTGGGGCGCGCTCTGCGACGCTCCCGAGAACGGGGCCGACATCGCCGGACTCATCCACGCGACCGGCATGCGCCGCTCAACGGTCTACAAGTACCTCGCCTTGCTCGCAGACCAGGGCCGCGCCGAACAAGTTGGCTGGGGCCGCTGGCGCGCGGCCGACCCTGGCGATGATGACGATGAGTAACTGTCTACGGCAACTGTCTATGTCTACGCCTCGCGCATGTCTGCACGTAAGGGCGCGTAGACAAATCGGTGGACAAATTCGTAGACAAGTTACCCACAGGCTCTGGTGTTGCCGCAGGGATAGCAATGTCTAGCCGCACCGGCCCGCGCGGCGAGATCGTCGGCCGGGGCTTCGCGCGCAATCTTGATGCCGGCCCGTTGCAGCCGATGATCGGCAGCTTCGAACTGCACCTGCGCGCCGAGAAGAAGTCACCCAAGACGATCCGCACCTACACCGAGGCCGCCCGATGGCTCGCCGCCGAGTACCTGATTCCCAACGGGATCAAGTTCTGGGCCGACGTGAGAACACGGCACGTTCAGGAGTGGACCATTACCCTGCTAGACCGCTACTCCGACTCCTACGGCAGCAACCAGTTCCGCGCACTCCAGCAATTCTTCAAGTGGCACGCCACCGAGGACCCCGACGAGCCACGCCCCAACCCGATGGCCAACCTCAAGCCGCCCAAGGTCGCCGAAAAGCTCGTTCCCGTCTTCACCGGCTACGAGCTGGCCGCCATGCTGGCCACGTGCAGAGGCGGCGGCTTCCAGAACCGCCGCGACTACGCGATCATCGCGCTGTTCAAGGACGCCGGCATCCGACTCTCCGAACTGGCAGGGCTGCACCTGGACGACGTGAGCCCGGCGACCCGCGAGGCGACCGTCACGGGCAAGGGCGACAAGCAGCGAACCGTGCGATTCACCTACGACACCTCCCGGGCGCTTGATCGGTACTCGCGCGAACGGATCAAGCACCCTACGGCGCGCGTCTCGGCGCTGTGGCTCGGCGTGCGCGGCGGGCCCATGACGGCCAGTGGCATCTACCAGATGATCGAGCGGCGCGGCCGGGAGGCCGGCGTTGCGGTCAACCCGCACAAGTTCCGGCACACCTTCAGCCACAACTGGCTCGACAACGGCGGGGCGGAAGGCGACCTGATGGAACTCAACGGCTGGTCAAGCCCCCAGATGCTCGCTCGCTACGGCCGAAGCGCACGCAGCGCGCGAGCACGCCGTCACTACGACGACGTCATGGGAGACTGACCCGCTCATGACCAAGGACATCAACAAGCGCATCGCCGCGGAAATCTCGTGGGCGCGTACGCACGACCGCGAGGCACGCACCCGCCCCGCACGAGAGACGTTCCTCAGGCGATTCGAGAAGCAGGTGGACCCCGATGACACGCTACCTCCCGAAGAGCGCCGACAGCGCGCCGAGCACGCGAAGCGCGCCTACATGCTCCAACTCGCAAAACGATCGGCAATCGCACGTAGGGCTAGATTGCCCCAGTGCAAGAGTAGGAAATCGGGATACTGAGGCGTATTGATGGCGCAGCGACGGCTAGCGCACTGATCCTTCGATCTGGTCTACCAGTTTGCCCCAAAGCAAGTTGAAGAAGCCGTCATATGTGCCATCAGACGTCTCCCTTCCAAACGAGCTATAGTCGGTCACGTCAACTACAGCCTGGCCGCGCTCTTTGTCGAATTTCGGCGTGGCGAAGCCGTTGGATGCGTTGGTTCCAAAATGCCGGTATCCGACCAGCCAAGTGATCTTGTCATCACCCATAGGACTGCCCTTATTGATGTTTATTCCTGCTACGGTGCTGCCGCCGTGCTCGACGCGTACCGTAATAGAGTCATCGCGCACGCGTACGTTGGTCATGAACCCTTTGCCGTCCAACTGCTGGGCACCTGCCTGGAATCGTTCGGCTAGATGGTCGAAGATGCGGTCCAGCTCGTTGTACTTGCTATAGACCGAAGGCGTCGCCTTGGGGAGCCGGACCTGTAGTGCGTCGCCGACAACCTTGCCGACGGGAGCTTCCGGTTGGCCGGTGCGCTCGGCAGCCTTGACCTTCTTGACGAGTTCGTCCGCTAGCTGATCTGGCGTAAAAGCCTCGGAACGCAGATACCCGATATGTGGGTGCAACAGTTCCGCGGGCACTTCCGCGTTGCCCATTATAACCGGGAGAATGTAGCCGTCTCCCAGTTTGACAGCTGTCATCATGGCGGAAGCGAACTCGTCCATCGGAATGGGCTTAGCGAGATAGCCTGAAGATAGAAAAGGGACGAAGAAGCGCGTCTGTGAACTGTAGGTGCGCCGTTGCTCCTGAATGAAGTTCTTACCCCACCACTCATTGGTTTTGTCTTCGTCGAAGAAGACGCGCAGCCCTTTCGCCTTGCACGCGGCGACGGTCTCCCGCACGTACCCGCGCTGCTCTCCGGCGAACGAAACCGCAATATCGTAGATTTGATCCGAGTTCATAAGCCTACTCTATTATCTTTGGGGCTGCTGCTCATGTGGGGCCTAGTCCGCCTGCAGCCTATCTGTTTACATGAATCCGCACTCATGCCGTCAGACTCGTCAGGCGAAACGCCAGCTTCCCTGCACATTTCGTTCGGGCATGTGCGGAGGACGCCTCAACTGGCTTTGGGAAGCTTCAGCCAGCCAGCCCGCCCACCGGCCGATGAACTCATTCAGGTCTCCGACGTCAAGCTCTGTGAACGGCCACGCGACCTGGGCATTGTAACTGCCCCCAGGCTTAATGGCGGCACCTGAGTCGCTACTTGGATTCAAGGCGAAGGGCTCTTGATAAGCAACAAACCGCTTCATCGGGTGCGGCATGAACGCTGTCTCGTACCAGTGGAACTCGCCCTTGCGCTGTGCATCACAGTACCAAAGCGAGTGACTTCGACCTTGGTAGTCATCTTGCCCCGCCGCCGGTATCTTCAGATTCAGCGATGAAAAGGCGATGACGTCGACGGCAGGTGGCGGTTCGCCCCATGGATTCGTGGCGACGGTTTTTGGCGGGTCGAGGTGTAGTTCTGCGGTGTTGAGCAGTATAGTCCAGCCGATAGGCAGTCCGACACTTCCACTCGCCGAGGGGGCGTAGGACAGGATTGCGTCTCGCAGCAGATCGCCTATTCGGGAAAGCCCCTGAACAGCGGCATCGGCGATGGCCTTACGACGCTCGGTTTCTGATTGACGCACCGACGCCTGTCGGCCCATCTCCCCGATACGCGCTATATTTGCTTGGTCAGCTTGCTGGAGCCGAGCCAGTCCAGCAGAGGGCGGCGCTTCGACCGCCCGCTGAAGGCGAGCAAGCAGATTGTTCGGAGTCGGCCTTGTTTCGGGTGCTTTGTAAAGACACTCCTCTACGAGTGCCCTCAGCCCAAGCGGAGCGCTTACCAGGTCTGGTACCTTATCTTGCAAGTGCTGTCTGCGAAGATCGTCAAGGTCAGCGAACGGCAATGCCCCGGACAACAGCTCATAGGCGATAACGCCGACCGAGTACACATCCGTCGCTGCCGTTGGACGCTCGTACCGCCAAGTTTCGGGAGCTGCGTAGAGCGGCGTAAAGGAGAATCTCCTGGTGTCCGGAGCTGTGGAAGCCTCTGCGTAGCGGGATATGCCGAAATCAGCAAGGCACCAGTGTCCGTCGTGCAGCAAGATGTTCTGGGGCTTGAGATCACGGTGAACCACCCGGCCATCCAGGTCGACCAGGCAGGTGGCTATGTCCAAGAGGATCGTTACGACATCCGCAATGGGCCGTGGCCCTGGGTTTTCATCCAGATACCTGCGGAGCGACTTCTCGGCCTTGGGCATGACCAGCACCCAATACTCATCGGTTTCGCCGTCATCGATGACCGGGATAACGTTGCGCACATTGGGCAGGCTCACAAACAGAAGCTCTCGTTGTGCGCCTGGCTTCTTGGGGATCAGCTTAATAGCAGCAGTCTCGCCTTCAGGGGAAACTGCCTGATAGACCTGGCCGAAACCGCCTTCGTCGCCGATTTGATCGCCGAGTTGCCATGTCCGCTTCAACTGTATCTGCATCATCGAACCCAAACATTTCCGGAAGCTGTAACTAGCCTTATGTACCGGTATATCGACTCAACTTGCCCGAGGATACCGGCGCATGCCCCGTGCCGCCCATCCAACACGCCGAGCATCGCCGACGTGCGGCTGGGTCTCCGGGTGAGTCCTCCTTTCGAGTGATTAGGTGAGTGGAGCACGGCAAGGCGCTCCACTCACCTCTGGCAAGGCCCGCCGCCCATGCAGGCGACTACTTGCCCTTCCCGGGCTTGCGCGGCTTGTCCGCGTCGCTGCGCTTCTTGCGCCAGGTGCCGTCCTGGTTGCGGCTGCGCGGCTGCTTGCCGCCACCCAGGGAGGGCACGTACGGGCCTTGGCGAGGCCCTGCTCGACGATCAGCCATGTTGACCGCCTCCTTTCGTTCCGGGAGTCCGCCCAGCGCGGTCGCTCCGGTATGGGCGTGACTCCAGTAGGCGTTTGGGGTCTGACAAAATAGGGACAGCTCGCTTGAGGGGTGTACGTCAAGAATGTACGGCCGCACGCGTTTCCGCTCGTCGTGGCACTGTTCTGGTTGTACTCGTGCAACCGGGCGGAAACATGTAGGTCAGCGGGGTGCGGACCATGCCGCCGCTCGCGAGCGTGCCGGGCGACTCCTTGGCACTTCCAGTTGTGATCAAGTCACAGGCCGGAAGCCGAGCCGACCGCTACCAGAAGGCTGTCGGCTTCCCCGGTCCCGGGGAAGCCGACAGCCTTCTCCTTCCTGGCCGGGGACGCTAGCCGAACAGCTCGGTGCCCAGACGCCATGCCGTCTTGCCCGAGTGGTACACGCCGTACAGCGCGCCCACGAACATCAGGAACTTCACGAAGTTGTCCATCGCTCGCTGGCTCCTCCTTCCTGGCGAGTGCTCCTCCGGACGGTTGATGCCAGCACTCGTCCGGCGGAAGAGCTTCCGGCTCCCCCATAGACAGTCTTGTGGCTACTGAACTGGGCTACGGTCAATCTGACCATCTGAAAGCAGGCGAGTTTCGTGTAATCTCCATGGGGTGATCACGGAACCGGGCACGATCGACGACCTGGTGACCGACGCGACCGCCGCCGGGTACCAGGCGAACGCGCGGCTGATCCGCGACTGGACCCAGCAGGGGCTCCTCGACTACCCCCAGCGCCGCCCGGCAGGCAAGGGCCACGGGTCGGCGGCCGCCCTTTACCCGGCCAGCCAGCGGAACCTGCTGTTGACGCTGCTCCACCACCGGCCTGGCAAGAGCATCAGCAGCCTGGCCCGGATCCCGGTAGCTATCTGGATGTACTGGGGAGATGAGTACGTGCCGCTCCGCCAGGCCCACCGCGCCCTCCTCCGCCACCTGGGAGATCCGCAGTCCCGGGCCTACGCCAGGGAGGCCACCCGGGCCAGCAAGGACCGTGCCCACGCCACCGCACGGGCCGTGCTCCGCCAGTTGGACAATCCGCGCGCGACGCCTGCGGCGCGCCGGGAGTTGCTGGACGTCCTCACGGAGACCGCTTGGACCGGGCGGCCAGACTTCGGCATGCTCGAGCGCGCCATCACCGCGGTCTTCGACGCGGGCAGCACTCAGATCCGCCGGGTCATCGGGCACCCGGTAGCCCCTGTCACCACCGAGGCGATGGTTACCTCTGTCAGGGCGCGCCTCGCCGCAGTCAGCGCACTCACCGCCGGGCAGGTGACCGGCGAGATGCTCACCCAGGCCCGCGACGCCCATCTCTTCAGCTACGCCGAGTACGTAGCTATGCAGTCTGCCCTCGCCACCGCCGCGCCGCACGGCGTTCCGCAGCTATACGCGCCGGTCACAGCGGAGGACACGCTGGCGAACTGTTGCGGGAACCTGCTGTCGACGCTCGGGCTGGAGATCCTCTTCCCGCAGCAGGCCGAGCTGATGCGCCAGGCCCGCGCCTCGATGCGCCGCCCCGGCCCCGCCGACTTTGGCCTCACCTCTGAGGCCATCGCAGCCAGCCGGGGACAAGATGGCGACCGGGGGCGCGGCTAACCTGGAGACACGGCAGCTCAGAATGCCGTCGGTAAAGGGCGGATGCTCCTTACCCGGTAGAGAGAAGGAGGAGTATGACACAGCTGCCGGTCCCGGTTCACGTCGGGTCCGAGCCTCCAGAGTCATGGGACGACGTTGAGGCGCGGCAACGCGAGTTCGGAGAGGACGCGTCACCGTGGCTCCAGGAGAAGCGTCGTCCGGCGGTCGCTAGGGCAGACCTGGACTGGGGTGCCCTTGGCTTTGAGCCGCGCTGGGTGGGGTTCGACACGGCTGACTGCGTGGCGGCCTTGCAGCCGAGCACCTTCGCTGGGCAAGGTGCCGATGAGTTCGACCGCTTCCGCCTGGGCGCCGAGAGCCGTGCCGAGATCGCGCTGGTCATCAGCCCGATCGGTGACAGTGACCCAGACGACCAGCGCCGCAACGTGTTCGAGCAGCACGACGACTCCGTCTATCTCGGCAGGACTAATTCGAGCATCAGCAGCCGGCCGCTCGGGAAGGGCGCGGGGGTCCGGGCAGCAGCCGGCCTCGTCGGCGCCGACAGCCAGCTCGCGCTACGCATGCTCACCTGCAACCCGCCGCCCCTTTGGCGCAGCCTGTCGCTCCACGGGATGACGGCGTACCAGGTATCCAGCAGACGACAGATTCACCATCCCTCCCAGGGCACTTTGGTGTCCATCGTCGAGACGGACCTGGGCGAGCCGGTGGTCGCGGCGTGGGTTTCGCCGGATGGCGCCGAGAGGCGCTACGTGGTGCCGGCCGAGACGCCGTGGCCGCTGCTATTGCAGTGGCTGCTGGAGCAGGCGCTGCCTGAGCTGGTGCCGGACGCGATGCGAAGAGCCAGGCGCCAGCTTGCGACGGACCAGGCCCTCATGACCCGCCGCGAACGCTCTGCGCGCACCGCACTAACCGAGCTTGAGACCGATTACGCCGCTCGCCGCCGTGAGCTGGAGCACGAGCTTGGGGAGGCCGAGACGGCAGCATCGGCGGTACGGGACGGCCTGCTCTTCGATAGTGGCAAGCAGCTGGCTGACATGGTCCGGTCGGTGCTGGAGTGGGCCGGGGTGGCCGTTGCCGATCTTGACGACCAGCTCGGCGGCACTAAGAACGCGGACCTGCTCTGCAGCTACGGCGGTCACTCGCGGCTAGTGGAGGTGAAGTCGGCGAGCGGCAACGCCCCGGAGCGGGCCTACGATGACCTGATCCGTCATCTCCGTGAGTGGGAAAGCCTGTCAGGCCGCACGCCAGTGGACGGCGGCGCGCTGGTCCTGAACCACCAGCGCCGGGCTGCCCCGCACGCGCGGAGCGCCAAGCCGTACGGCCGCCCGGAGTTCCTCGCAGCGCAGACGGAACCGGTCGTCACGACCCTGGACTTGTTCCAGGCCTGGCGCGAGGAGGACGCGGACGCCATCCGGCAGATGCTCTTCGGGACCTTGAATCCGCCGGTGCCCGGCCCGGAGCAGCCCGCCAACGGCATCGAGTCCGCTGACCTCAAGCGTGGTTGGTTCCGGCGACCCTGACCGATGCCCGCGCGGAGCACTTACACACGCCGCGGATGTCCGTCACGGATGCAGGCCACGCGCCTTCCGCGGGTTGCGGTGCTTGCATACGTTGCAGTCAGAAGGCACGTGAAAGTCAACAGGGTCCCGGGAAGGTCTATCACACCCGAGCGCTTCTGAAGTGCACCGTACAACCAGACAGGTCCCGCCTGACCAGCCCGCCAGCAACCTACCCACTGGTCACCTACAAAACTGTCGTGCACCCGCTTAGGGGATGCACGACAGGATTGTTGAAGATGATCTTGCCCAGCCACTGACCGGGCCGAGTCTGAGTCGCCCAGTCTGTCAGACCCTCGGTCGAGCGGGCCTGGCGGCGACTTCAGTACCTCAGAGTTCCTCCGGTAGTTCCTTCGACAGGGCCGCAACCCGGAGATTTCTGCATCTGGGTGACAAGATCACTCGGACGAGTCAGATGACCTGCGCAAATCAAAACGCCTCGCAATCCTGTCGTGCACCCAACGGCCACCAAGGTCGGGTGACCCGTCCCGTCATGCCTGGTAGACAGGGCAAATCCGGCCCTGCTAGCGTATGTTTTGCACCTTCCGCCTAGCGCGGTTTCGCTTGTCAGTGACGTCCGTTTTCGCAGTTCCGCACAGCGCTTAGCGCGATTGACCTCCTAAGCGGTAGGTCCCGCGTTCGAGTCGCGGTCGGGGCGCAGGTCTTGAGCAGGCCAGGAACCCTGGCGATCGACAGAAGCAGGCTGTGAGCGGCGGGCGCGTGCCCTTCGCGTGCCCGCCAGCTCCGCCGCCTCGCGCGGCCTGGACCTGGCAAGCTCAGCGTCCCTGGCGACACGCTGATCCTGGAGTACAAGATTCCGACCTGGCCCTGACGCTCTTATTGTCTGTCAGGTGGTGGACTGACCCATGGCAACGTAACTTGGCTCGTTTGCTGGGAGGCTATCGTCATGGTCAATGAGATTCCAGGTGGTGTGCTCACCGTCCGCGAACTCGGGCAGGCACTGGACCGGGCTCACCCTGAGCAGGTCGTCACGTTCACGCTCACAAGCCGGGACTTCGCGGACCTGGAACCAGCCCTCCGCAAGGGCCTGGGGGTGTCTTTCGCAGTGGGAGTCGACCTGGGTGTCACCGTAGGTCCAGTCTTCAGGCTCGTACCGGCGACGCACCACAGCACGCAGGCCGAGTAACACAAACGTGGGAGATCGTGGCAAGGCCATTGCCGACGCTGCCTAGCTTCACTTGATGTGCGCCGGATTGACTCCGCTTGATGTGCGACACACCCTAGGTGCATTGGGGACGTGACTGTTGCAGGCGATGTGTCATGTACTGGCTAGGTTCTGCCATCGGCGGTGAGCGGGCTGGGAGGTGAGACGAGTGCTGACACCAGCGGACTATGAGAACGTGATCGTGACCGTGGCTCATCCTTTCGGCAACGTGGACGCGACGTTGCGGCAGTGGATCGAGACCGGCCCCGGGCCGCGGCCGTTCGTGACGATCGTCGCGGCGCGCTGGCGTGACGGGGACCCGATCACGCTGGAAGCTATTCCGCTTCAGTACCGCAACAACCCGGAAAGCCGGAGACTGCAGCGACTGGGACTGCTCCCGGCACCTTGGGGACCGCCTCCAACCGAAGAACCGTGGGATCTTCGGTAGCGGAGCCTCACAGGGACGGGCCATTGCCGACGCGCCTGACGCTCTCATTCCTGTCAAGCGGTGCTGCCGAGCAGCAGCCCGAACGCGTGGCGGATGGCTGAGGCAGAATCTTGGGCGTGGAGTTGTCGGGACATTGGCTTGAGCGGTACCGCCAGGGCGAGCACGAGGTTGTCTGGCATGAGCTGCGCCAACTCGGCAGCGCGGTCCGGGAGCCCGGCCGCTTTGAGGAGGCGCGTCTGGTCTGTGACGAGATGGCCAGGCGGGCGCGCTATAACGTCGAGGTCATCACCAGGCGGCTTGCAAGCGCGGGATACCGCTTCCACAGCAACGATGACGAACAGGCTCCGGTTACTCCCCATGTCCCGCCGACGCCCGCTGCGGTGGAGCTGGCCGGCTGGCTTGAAGAGCGCTTCGAGTTTGTCCCGATGACTTTGCTCTCGTGGTTGCGGCTAGTGGGCGACGTCTGGCTGGTCGGTACTCACCCGCACTGGGCGGCATCCTCGGCCGGAGATCCACTGGTTATCGAGCTGGAGGGCGCGCACTACCCTGGCGCGCCGATGCAGCGCTACTTCGAGGGAGAACTTGAGGTATGGCGCGAGCAGGCCGAAGCCGGTCGGATGTTCGTCCTGCCACTTGCGCCGGACAGGATCATGAAGAGCAACGTGAGCGGCGGCCCGCCTTATGGGGTAATCGTGCCTGACGGCTGCGCCGACGGGCTCTTCGTCGGTGAGACCGCGATGCCCTTTGTGTCATACCTCAACTGGGTCTTCCGCAACGGCGGGTTCCCATGGCCTACCTCGCCCGACAACCAGTGGCAGCTCAAGAGGACGCTCGCGAAGGACCTTCTGCCCCTTTAGCCCGATGTCGAGGTACTGGAGAATTCGCGCCCGGTCCGCTGGCTTGACCCGACAGCTAGATCGTCGCCGCGCTGGAGCAGCGCTAGGACGACGGGAACACCGAACCTGACCAGCGTTGCAGCAGCCAACGAGAGCACTCGAAAAGACCCCTATTAGGTTGGACGGGAAAGGCTCGCGAACTTATTATAACACGAAAACACGTGGCCCGAAAGAGCTATAAACGCGATATTGGACATGGTAGGATTTAATTATGTCCAGTCAGGCCGATCCCGTCGACACTCCTCATGCTGCCATCGCGGCCATCCATGCGCTAATGGATGGCGCCCGGAATACTCAGCTCGTCTACGTCGCGGCGAAACTCGGCCTAGCCGACGTGCTTTATGACGGACCGCGATACTCTGACGACATCGCCGCCGAGCTGGGCGTTAATGCTCTCGTGTTGAGACGCCTCTTGCGTGGGTTGGTCAATCGCGGACTGGTGGCTGAGGAGAGAGCGGGGGCTTTTTCCCTGACCGCGGTAGGGCAATATCTTCGGGCAGGCGCGCCTGGCGCGTTGCGGGAACATGCGATCCGGTCGGGCGAGGTACAGTACCCAGCCTTGGGCAGCCTGCTCTATGCAGTGGAAACAGGGCAGTCAGCGTTCGAGCACGCGCACGGCACCGATTTCTGGGACTACCTGGCCGCCAACACGGAAGTGAACAATTCATTTAACGAAGGCATGACGGTCAGGGCTGAAGCAATTGTAGACGAGATAGTTTCCGCATACGATTTCTCGCCGTTTGCCAGGATCGTAGACGTAGGCGGTGGCGCGGGTGTTCTCCTCAGCAGGATCCTTGAGGTGCACTCAGCTTCGACTGGAATTGTGTACGACATCCCGGCTATCACGCAGAAAGCTTCGGCCTACCTGGCCAGGAGAGGACTCTCGGGACGTGCCGAGGTAATAGCCGGAGACTTTTTTGCCGCCGTACCAAGGGGCGACCTTCTTGTGCTCATGGCCGTACTGCATGCCTGGGACAACGAACGAGCCGCCCTGATACTCCGCCAATGCCGTAAGGCGCTGGAGCCGAATGGCCGCGTCCTGATCATCGAAGATCTCCTCCCCGGCAAGGTTGACGGCGGCATGCGCCTGATCGAGACTGACTTGTCGATGCTCGTGATCCACAATGGCCAGGTGCGAACCCTCGCTGAACACGAGGAACTTCT
>Ga0335072_10003248_pt1 | contig 24551 bp, 22 predicted proteins | sample Lox_Sample_21_FD_206725 | JGI IMG/M metagenome (GOLD analysis project Ga0335072, IMG submission 206725) | Soil microbial communities from Loxahatchee National Wildlife Refuge, Florida, United States - Lox_Sample_2.1 | ecosystem: Environmental > Terrestrial > Soil > Wetlands | place: USA... | reverse complement strand
TGGCACAGGTCACGGGTGTAGCTCAGCGGGATGCCCTGCGACCAGTCGTGCACCGTCTCCGGGTCTGGCCAGCGGGTCCGGCGGAGCCGCTGCCGCAGGTCGTCGAGGTCAGCTTCGGGGATCTGGACGCGAAACGGGATGATCTCCGCACTCATCGCGGCAACCTCACTTGACGTAGTGGTCGTTGGCGTCGGCACCGCTTACTTCTGCCGCTGTGAGGAGCGGGTCCGTCGCCGAGATCTGCCGTGACGCACACGTGTCAGGCGTGCTGTCGCACCGCCGTCCCGCGACGATTGTCGATCAGGTTCCGCCAGAGTCCATCCGCGCCGCGCCGGGCGACATCGCTTGCCGAGCCTTCGACGTGCACGTGCTCGCCGTCCGGACCTGTGCCATCAATTGACCAGTCCAGCACGATCTCAGCGATATCACCGGCAACGAACACATGGCGCGCCTTGGCCTGCAGCGGCAGGCCGAGGCTGAGATCGCGCTCGAGTTCAGCAGCAATCTGGGCGCGATCAGTGACGGTTCGCCCGTCGTCTGCGATTAGCACGGCCTCCGGCTCGTACAAGCCCATCATCGCACTGATCTTGCCGGAGTTAAATCGCTCAGTCAGCGACGCGGCCATGCCTTCGGGTTCAGTGGGAAGTGAATAGGATTCGGACATCGCCGTCTCCTGTTGGTGTTGGTTGAACTGCGATTCGCCCATCATACGCGCCAGTTACTAAGCCGTTCAAAAGTGAGCCAGCTAGTGTAGGTGATAATGTAACAGAGGTTAGGTCGGCGAAGAAATCCTAGGACTAGTTTAAGTTTTCACCTGTATTCCACTCTCGTATATCTGATTGCCGTATGCACAACGACCGTTTCCTTCACTCTTGATATTGCGATACTTCCAAAGAGAGAGGAAACGACCGTGCGGCCGGCCCGGCATGCCCTGGTGCCGGGCTGCCAGTCCTGCCGGGGGAACCCGGCGCTCGGCGCGCTGAGAGTTCCCGGAGCGACCGGGCACTGTCAGCGGTGCCGCCCGCAGGCCAACCGGGTAAAAGAGCTATAAATCGTGGAATGGTTGTCGTTGGCGATTCATGGTTTTAGCACGATCGCCGCTCCATGAGTGCCGCGCCGGATTTCTGCGAGCGCGGCAGCGCCCTGGTCAATGGCGTAACGCGCGCCGACGGAAACCGTCATCAAGCTCTGCGCAACGAGCTGGACAAGCCTGCTGAGCCGTGGCCCGTCGGGGGCGACCACAATCTCCTCGACAGTGATGTGCCGCTCCGCCTGAGCCGGGTCGGAGGTGATAGTAGCCAGCTTGCCGCCATCGCGCACGGCTCGCAGCGCATCCGGAGCCCCCGATGGCACCGCGTTGACCGCTGCGTCCACCCCGCCGTCTGTCAGCGTTTGCAATTGCTCGGGCCAATCCGGCTGGCGATAGTCCACGACCGTCGCGGCACCCTGCGCAGCCACCCGGCCGGCACTGCTCTCGCTCGCGGTGGCGATCACAGTTGCTCCCCGGTAGGCCGCAAGCTGGACGAGCAAGCCTCCCGTGACGCCGCCGGCGCCGTGTACCAGCACGGTCTGGCCGGCCCCGACGCCCAACGCGTCGTTAACCACCTGATCGGCGGTCAGTGCAGGGACCGGAAGCGCTGCTCCGGTGTCGAAAGACACCGCAGACGGAAGCACGGCGCAGTCCGCGCCGACCGCGATGAACTGCTCTGCCCAGGCGCCCTGATCACGCAGCGGAACGGAATGAACAGCTATCCGGTCGCCTGCGCTCACCCCATCGACCCGGTCGCCGACCGCCGCGACAACCCCCGCAGCCTCGACGCCAAGCGCTAGCGGCGGACGGGCGCCCAGATCCCAGCCACCAGTACGGACGATATCGTCCCAGTTACCGACCCCGCTGGCGCGCACGTCGAGCAGAACCTCATCCGGTCGAAGCGCGCGTGGCCTTGGCAATGTGAGCAACTGGACGGTTTCCCCAAAACGGGGAATTCCGGCTGCTTTCAACCAGATCACCCCCTTCGCTACGCCCTACTGGCTGAGCTCGGCCGGAGGATTTGCTCCGAGGGCAGTTAGAACGCGGGCGAGCTTGGCGTCTAGGAGACGGCCGACCTCGGCCACGCGCGGGTCGCCGAAGCTGGCGAACAGGGTGCTGGGCTGGTCGATGACGAGCACGCCATCCCCGTTCTCGTCAGCCTGGATCAGCAGGCGCAGCGGGGCGTGCAGCATCACGGTCGGGTCGTACCGGTACATCTGCTCGGCGATGACATGGTTCCCCATCAGGTATTCGGTGCACTCCCACGAGTGCCCGGACGCCTCCATGAACGGCGGCACGTCAGTACTCCAGAACCGCATGAACCCCAGCGGCATGACCTCGTCCGCCTTGGCCACCACCGCGCCCCAGTCCGGCAGGCCCGCGAACTGCGAGCGGTCCAGCACCGGAATGGCGTCCTCGAACGCGCGGATTGCATCCGCGTACGGACGGCCGAGCGGTACCGCGAGCCGCCGGACCTCGTGCGTCGTTGTGCCGACTGAATGCCCTGTCGCCGTAGCCATGGTCGTTCCCTCCTCGATCTTGAGGGTTGATCCTGATCTCACGCTGAGCCCGGCGCAGCGCCACCGGGCACGACTCGCTCTCAGAGGGCGGGGTGCTGGTCGCGGACCGGGCTCAGCGACTCCAGCAGCGCGGCGACGTGCAGGATCGTCGACTCCGCGTGCGAGTTGGCTGCCAGTTGTACGGCGACCGGCATGCCGTCGCTACTGGTGCCGAACCGCATGGCCAGGGCGGGGAGTCCAGTCAGGTTGAAGGGGACGGTTGGCGTCATCAGCTCGAAGGCGTTCACCGTCTGGCTGTCGATGGTGTACTGCGTGAGCCCGTGCGCGTGCGCGGGGATTGACGTCACCGGGAGCAGCAGTGCGTCGTACCGTTGGAAGTATTCTGCGAAGCCGTCCTGGAGCCGTTCGATGCCCTCCTCGGCCGAGACATAGTCCTTTACGGGCGTGTCGGGAGTGGCGAGCATGGTCTTCGAGTAGGTGAACATCTGGTCCTCGTGGCCTGCGGTGACCTCCTGCATCACCGGTTTCATTTCCATGACGTGCTGCCGGGCGAAGAGCTCGAAAGGGTTGTCCCGCTCGAGGGCCGGGATGCTCACGGCATCGACCTGGATCCCCGCTTGCCGCAGAGCGTCGGCGGCTTCCTGCACAGTTGCTGCCACCTCTGGATCGATGGGACCGAGTCCCGAGTCGACCAGCCAGCCGACGCGGACGGGCCGGCTTGGTGAGGCACCAAGGCCGGCGTCGAACTCGCGGGGGACGGTAGCGAAGCCGTCCGCGCCATCGGGACCGGCCAGCACTGAATACGCCAGTGCGAGGTCGCGGATAGTGCGGGCCATGGGACCGGCGTGCCAGTCACGACGCGGCTCCCTGGGCCAGGCCCCCGTCATCGGGATGCGGCCGCGCGTTGGCTTGAAACCCGCGATGCCGGTGTCGGCCGCGGGCCCGCGCACCGAGATGGACAGGTCGCTTCCGATTCCGAGCGGCGACATCCCGGCCGCGATCGCCGCGGACTCCCCGCCGCTCGAACCGCCGGAACTGCGGTCGAGGTCCCAGGGGTTGTTCGTTCTTCCGGTCAGGAGGTTGTCGGACTCGATCCAGTACGCGAACTCGGGAAGATTGGTCTTGGCCAGGAGGATCGCACCGGCCCGCTTCATCCGCGCCACGCTGGTGGCGTCAGTGTCCGGGATGCGCCCTGCGAAGATCGGCGAACCGCGCTGGGTAAGGACCCCGGCGGTATCGAACGAGTCCTTGACCGTGAACGGCACGCCGTGGAGCGGCCCCACCTTTCCGCCCGCCCCGAGCTCCTCGTCTGCCGCCCTCGCCGCGTCCAGGGCACCATCGGCGAGCGTGACGATGGCGTTGATGGTCGGATTGGTGGCCTCGATGCGGTCGAGGTGCGCCCGCACCACCTCGACGGAGGAAGCCTTACGGGTACGGATCAGCTCGGCCAGTCCGGTCGCGTCAGTGTGGATGAGGTCGGTGGTCATGACGGCGTCCCTTTCAGGTCGTCTGCCCCTCTAGGCGGCATATGAGCACGATTCCGCGCGGGCGCTAGGACGCGGCTAGGCCCACAGGACAGCGCGGGCACTCGCCTCCCTGGGCGGTGGCCGCCTTGGCAGTATTTGTGTCGCGCAGCGAGTTGAGCATGACCCAGTCGTGCCCTGCTCTCGGACCGGGCACTCCGTTCGTGCGCGCTAAGAACGCTCGAACTGGTGCCGGTATGTAACGAGCACCCAGAGACTTCCTCAGTCGGGCCTTCACCGCGTCTAGTCGGGCTGCACGGGAAGTGCGTCCAGATCGTTTGACCGCCTTCTTGCTGGGCAACCACATGTTTCTGAGCTTCAATGGAGGGCCAATGTCCTACACGTACACGATCACCTGCTGCACCACGGCACTTGACATCGACTCAAAGCGGCAAAGCCGGTGCCCGGAATGCGGCAAAGTCTTCGTCACCCGCGACCATGAGGAGTCCGGCTACCGGGTTGACAAGACCGGGCAGAATGCGGACTGCCAGTCCTCCTGAGAAGGAACCACGCCAACCGGCGGCTCCGCCGCGTCGGCACGTCAAGCTTGCTCGCTCACGTCTATCAGGGTCCCAAGCGCGTCGTCGTGCTGGAGCCGTCACACCGTGCAGGCCTTACCCCTGAGCTTGCCCGTCTCGGACGCCATGATCGCCGCCGGGACCTATGGCAACGGCGCCACCAGATGCGCATATGACGGATCTGCCCGGATAACTAGGCGGGATGAATCAGCGCGAACGCCGTCAGATCGATGGAGCCACACCACACCACTGCAGAAAGTCAGGGCCAGGGCACGCCCATGGCGTTCCGTCCTGGCTTTGCTCATGGCCATCGCCGGGGCTGTCGCCGCTGAAGCCTCGCGCGTGAACGGCTTGACCGGCCTGCACGCAGCCAGCCAGACTCACCGGCTCGTCTACCTGTGCGGCTTGGCCATGTTCTTCGTTCTAGGCCTGGCCGCAGCGCTCGGCTTGTCAGCCAGGGTGCAGTCCACGTCGCGACTGCGGATCGGGCAGGCGCACGCCGGGGTGCTCCGGTACATGCTGGCGCGACTTGGCAGCACCTGGGCGGGCATGGTCGGCAGCTCACCCCGCTCGGTTCGGAACCATCGCGGACGCGCCGCGGTGCTTCGTCGTCATGGCATAGCCCTCGACGGCCCGTGCGCCGTGGCGGCAAGGTCCATGGAAGCCGCGATGCGCTCTGCCGCTGCTTTGAGCTCCTGGTCAGGAACGTTGGGCAGGACGTCCTCCCAGAGCGGCAGCATCATCCCGCGCGCATCGAGCATTCCAAGCGGCCGCGGGATGAACCACACATGGAAGTGCGCACCGCCGTCTCCCCAGCGGTACAGGTGGACCCTGGCTATCCCGCCGAGGGACAAGATCGCCCGCTCGACGCTGGCCGCGACCCGTCCGAAGTCCCCGGCCGCCGCAGGCGGAAGGTCACAGAAGGAGTCTGCATGGTCCCTCGAGGCCAGCCAGACAGTACCCGGCAGGCTTCCGCTCACCGGCGGATGCAGCGTCCAGAGGTCATCTGACCACACCGCCGAGGTGGCCGCGCCCGAGCAAATACCGCATGGCTCCCCGCCCGGCTCGCCACGGCGCGGAGGCTCAGGGATAACAGGATCGGCCGGCGCGATGGGAACCAGCGGCTCGGCATACGGCAGCTTCATGACGATCTTCCTTTCCGTCCGCAGCCCACAAAGCCAATCAGTCAGGTCAGGTAGCCGTGCTCAGCCGACCATTTCCTCACTTCGTGACAGTAAGGGCTGCCGCCGCGCTCTCCCAGACGCTAGGCCGCCAAGTGATGTCGCCAGACGGACAAGCTGTTCAGCAGCCCGCCGCAGGCGTGACATTCCCTCGGCGCGCCTTCACGTCGGGAGCGGATTCGACGATCGTCGGAGGGCTCTCCGTCTAGCGCAAACCACGCCCACTCCGTGCGTGTGAAGGACGCAGTCCCATTGCCCGGAGCAGGTCCAGGCGGTAAGCCGCCTCCGAGCCGGGCTCGACGGTGAACATGACGACGTACAGTTCGCTATCCGGCGCGGTGAGGACATCACCGTCCACGGCGACGGGACTGACTAGGGAGGACCGAAACGGCACGATGCCGTGGCAGGCGAGTCCATCGTCGCCTGCCGGATCACCCGGGGCGCCCCGCCGCTTATCGAGCGGGCTTGCGGGCCAGCCAGACCGTACGGGTGGTGCGGACCGTCAGGTCGCCGCGGGCGGACAGGACCGGGCCAAGAGCATCTAGTTGCGCGATGTCACCGGCACTGAGTTTGTCCTGCAGGCCGTGGCGGGCGCGGCAGAGCGTGACCATGGCGTAGCGGGCCACGGAGGCGGCCATCGGCGAGTCCGGCAGCGGCTGCAGCGCGATCACGAAGCGGCGCTCGGACTCGACTGCGAACCCGGCTTCGGCGAAGCGCGCAGGCCAGTCCTCATGCATGTGCATGCCGGCCTCGTCACGACCGCGTGCCATGGCGGTGTGGATCCGCTCCTCGAGCGCCGCGCCCGCCGGGTCGGCGAGAAATCGCGGGAACGACTCCAGTTCCGTGACCGCGAGTAGTCCCCCTGGGCGCAGCATCTGGTAGATCTGGGCGACCGCCCGGGCGGGATCGCCCACGTGGTGCAGCGAGTTGGCGGCCCACACCAGGTCAGCGGGCTTCAGGCCAGCTGGCCATGCCTGATCGAGGTCGGCGTGGACGGTGCGGATCCGGTCGGCGAGCCCGGACGCGCGGGCCTTGTCCTGGATGTGCTTCAGCATCACCTCGTCGACGTCCAGCGCGATCACTTCGGCGTCCGGCAACTGCCTGGCCAGCGCGAGGGTGCCGGTTCCCGTGCCGGCACCGGCGTCGATGATGCGGGCTGGTCCGGTGAGGTGTGCGGAGACCCATTCGGCTACCTCGCGGTGGTAGTCGCTGAGGACCTCCGCGTCGAGGTCGAGCAGGTCAGCCATGTGTTCGTGGGCCATGTCCTCGACGGTACCGCCAGCTTGCCGTTACGGCATAGTCTCTTGCGTATGAAGCAAGACACCGATCTGGACGCTCTGGTCCGCCAGCGCATCCGGGGTCTGCGCACGTCGCTGGGCTGGTCGCTGGACGAGCTGGCGGCCCGCAGCTACCTGAGCCCGTCCACGCTGAGCCGGATCGAGACCGGTCACCGTCGGATTGCGCTGGATCAGCTCACGCCGATCGCGAGGGCGCTCGGCACCACCCTTGACCAGCTGGTGGAGTCCGACGACGACGACGACGTGGTCATCAGGCCGCGCCGGGACGAGGCACGGGGGATGACGACCTGGCTGCTGTCGCGGACCGGTGCGCCGCCGGGCATGACGATCGCCAAGCTGCGGGTGACCAGGAAGGTGCCCGCCAGGCTGCGTGTCCACCCGGGCCGGGACTGGTTCACAGTCCTGTCCGGCACCATCGTGCTACGGCTGGGCGAGCGGACCATTCTCGTCCGGGCCGGCGAGGCGGCCGAATTCTCCACAATGGAGCCGCATGCGTTCGGCGCGCAGGAGGGAGCCGCGGAGATCCTGTGCATCCTCGACCACGACGGCACCCGCACTCACCTGGGGCCAGGCGGTCCAATCCCCGAGACCGGCCCCGAGGAAGCCTGACCGGCCCGCCAGCGGGTTAGTCTGAAAGTCTCAGGCATCAGGTCCCGCCGACGTCGAGCATGCCTGTCGCATGTCGAGGCCCGGACAATTTAGCGAACGGGTGGTCGAATATGGCCCTGCATTGGTGCCGGATGGGCCGGGCGGCAGCGTCGGCCTGGCGGGGTAACCGAATCGGAGAGCGGGGGGCGGTTCAATGACTTCGGCTGGGCGGGAAGAGGGCACGGTGATCGTGACCGGCGCGAGCCGGGGTATCGGCGCGGCCATCGCTGAGCGGCTTGCCGATGACGGCTACGGCGTCGTCGTCAACTATTCGGCCGACGCGGGCGGAGCCGAGTCCGTGGTTTCGGCCATCCAGGCGAAGGGCGGCCGCGCCGTGGCCGAGCGAGCGGACGTGGCTTCCGAGGATGACATCGAGGCCATGTTCGGCAGGGCTAGAGAGCAGATGGGACCCGTCACCGGGTTGGTCAACAACGCCGGAATGGTCGGCGAGATCGCGCACATCGACGAGCAGCACCAGGATGCGCTTAACCAGTTGATGCAAGTCAACGTCGTGGGGCCGATGCTCTGCGCCAAGCACGCAGTGCAGGCAATGTCGACCGCGCACGGCGGCAAGGGCGGATCGATCGTGACGATCGCCTCGCTCGCAGCCCAAGCTCCCCCTGGAGACTGGGGCCTGATCCCTTACGAGGCAACCAAGGGCGCGCTCGTGACATTCGCGCGAGGACTGTCCAACGAGGTCGCATCGCAGGGCATCCGGTCCAACAGCGTCTCGCCTGGGGTCATCGATACAGCGATGTCGGATTCGACTCCCGGCATTCTGGATCTGGCCAAGCAGAGCCCGCTGGGCAGGGCCGGCCAGCCGGAGGAGATCGCCGCAACCGTGTCGTGGCTCATTTCACCAGAAGCCTCATTCGTTACCGGCAGCGACATCGCCGTCACCGGCGGACTCTGACGGTCCCGCGGCTGTCTGGGATCGCCCGGACCGTCATCGTCATGCCCGACCTGGTGCTCCTGCTTTACTGCGCCGGCTGAGGGTGTCAGCCTGGGCGGGTGAGGCCAATGATCCGGTACTGCGCCACGCCCGCGGGCCGCGTTGCCTACTCGACGGTCGGCGCTGGCCCGCCGCTGTTGTGCGATTCGGGCTGGATCACCCACCTGCGCGGGCAACTGGAGCTGTATTCATTCGGAAGCTTCATCGAGCGTCTGGCGGAGCGGTACACCGTGATCCGCTACGACAAGCCCGGGTGCGGCCTGTCGGACCGGGACGGGATTGACCTGTCGTTCGACGGGCAGGTGGCTGCAGCGCTGGCGGTGGCCGACGCAGTGGGCGCCGAGCGCTTCCGCCTTTTCGGGGCCTCGCAGGGCGGTCAGCTCGCCGCTGCGATCGCGGCGAGGTATCCGGACCGGGTCGAGGCGCTGGTGTTGTACGGGACGTGCGCCAGCGGCCGGGATCTGGCCCCGCCAAAGTCCAGGACTCAGTCGTGGCCCTTGCGCGGGCCCACTGGGGCCTGGGCTGGAAGGCGCTGACACGGGGTCCGGGTCGACTCCGACGATGACGCCCGCCCAGCCGCCGTCCCGGTAAGCAAACGCGGTCGCGTCCTGCGGCACCCGCCTAACCGCCCCGTCGATCGGGTACAGGTCCATAGTGGAGTGCCCGGTGGGCAGCTGCGCGCCATACTTCACGTGCACGTCGACGGCTGTGTCCGAGACCTCGGTGAAGAAGTCGGCCTTCCAGTACCACTGCAACCCGGCCGGGTACAGTGCGTCGAACGCGCTCTGCAGCACGGTGAACGGCATCGGTTGCAGGCCGACGACCAATGGTGAGCCGAACGACTTGACCGGCGCGAGCACCTCCTCGGCCCGGTCGTGGGCGCCGGTGTAGCACCAGATGATCGCGCAGGCCTTGCGGCCCCACAATTCTTCGGGGAACGGCGGCGCGGGCGGGATCGAGATCAGGCCGAGCCAGCCGCTGAGTTCCTCGGGCAGCGACGAAAGCAGCCCCCGGTACCAGCGCATGACCTCGGCGGTGTCGGCGAAGTCGTACAGCACCGGACCGCCGATGATCGGGCCGTACTCGCCGATGTCGTGGCAGCGGAACGTGAACGAGGTAACGACGCCGAAGTTGCCGCCGCCGCCGCGCAGCGCCCAGAACAGGTCCGGGTGCGAGGCAGGGCTGGCCGTCACCAGTGTGCCGTCTGCCAACACCACGTCCGCGGCGAGCAGGTTGTCGACGGTCAGGCCGAAGCGCCTGGCCAGGTAGCCGATGCCGCCGCCCAGCGTCAGCCCGCCCACACCGGTCGAGGACAGGACTCCGGACGGGGTGGCCATGCCGAACGCGACAGTCGCGTGGTCGACGTCGGCCCAGGTGCACCCGCCGTCAACCCGGACCGTGCGGTCCTGCGGGCTGACCGTCGTGCTGCGCATCAGGGACAGGTCGATAACCAGGGCGTCGTCCCACACGCCCAGGCCGGCCGCGTTGTGCCCGCCGCCGCGGACGGCGATCTCAATGTCATGCGCGCGGCAGAATCGCACGCAGGCGACGACGTCGGCGGCGTCGCGGCAGCGCACGATGGCCGCCGGACGTTTGTCGATCATCGCGTTGTAGACGGAGCGGGCCTGGTCGTAGCCGGGATCTCCGGGCAGGATCAGGTCGCCGCGCAGGCAGGCGGCCAGCTCCCCGACCGGAGTGGTGGCGACAGCTGACGTAGTCATGGTGGTTCCCCATTCGGTGCTTAATGTGATGTCCCGCACGACGCTATTGAGCCCGCCCGGCGCCGACAATCGAGTGAACTACCGGCCATCGGCGGCCCGGTCCCCGCGGCCGACCCCCCGTGGCGCCGCGGGCGTCGGGAGAACTACCTAGCCGGGTGCTCGGTGACCCGCGGCGATCTGACCCATGTCGCCTGCAGCCGACGCACCCGATCGAACCCGTCCGCCTCGTGCCGGGGGTCAAGTTAGTGCGCACCGGAGTGGCGGTCTTCGGGGCACCGGTCAGATGTGCTCACCGCCGCGTTCAGCGATGGCGCTGTCAACGGCCCGCTCGGAGGTGATCAGCTGGTTGATCATCGCGGCGCAGCCAACAAGTCCCTGCCGTTCACCGAAGGTAGCGGGCACGATGCGTAGCTGCCGGGTCGACAGCGCCGTCGAGTGCTGATAAATGGTCTCGCGCAGGCCCGCTACGAACGGCTCGTACACGCCTGCGAGGTCTCCGCCGATGACGACGACCTCGGGGTTGAGGAGCGTGACGGCCGCGGAGAGGACTTCGCCAACCCGGCGTCCGGCCTCACGGATCATGCCGAGCGCTTCCGGGTCAGCCGAGAGGGCGAGAGCCACGACGTCCCGTACGTGGTGGACGTCGCGGCCGAGTTCCTGAAGTGCCTTGACCATAGCCCAGCCGCCTGCGACTGCTTCGAGGCAATCGGTCTGGCCGCATCGGCAGCGCACTCCCGTGCTGCCGCACAGCGGGATGTGGCCAAGCTCGCCTGCGGCGGAGAGCGAACCGCGCTGAAGCGCACCGCCGCTGACGATACCCACGCCGATCCCGGTCGAGGCCTTCACCACGAGCAAGTCCCGCGCGGCACGCAGCGGGCCGCACTGCTCGGCGATCGCCATCACGTTGGCGTCCCTGTCCACCAGTACCGGGACACCGGGAACTCGCCGGAACAGCGGGGGAAGCGCGATCCCGTCCCAGGATGGGAGGGCGATCGAACTCATCATGGCGCCCAGGCTGAGGTCCACGCTGCCTGGCACGCTGACGCCCACGCCTCGCACATCCGCCATGCTGCGCCCGCAGCTGGCGGCCATGTCATACAGGCGGTCGATCAGAGCGGGCAGGCAGTGCTGGGGGCCGCCGGCCGGATCGACCTCGGCTGACTGCTCGGCGAGCAGCGAGCAGCCCAGGTCAGCGACCGCCAGCTGTACGCGGCTGCGGCCGATCGAGGCCGCCAGCACAACTCCGCCGGCGGCATTGAAACTCAGCCGCCCGGCCGGCCTGCCACCCGTCGGCTCGGCCGCCGCGTCCTCGATTACCAGCCCATGAGCTGATAGCTGGTTGATGCGCGCGGTGACCGCAGTGCGTGACAGCCCAGTGAGGCGGCCGATCTCCGACCGGCTGTTCGCCTGGTTGGACAAGATCAGCTGAAGAATCTTGCCCGCCGTGGCCGCGTAGGCGATCGCCGGCGGCGCCGCTGGCACGACATGCAGATCCATTCTGTGCAGTAAACCAGCAGCCACTTCCGTATGACAAGGATGGATGTCTGAGAGTTTTGCAGTTCGAAGTGCTGAACTCCATTGCGTCAACGGCATAACTAGGCCTACCGTAGGCCCTGCTGACACACCGACCACGGGAGTAGCCCATGCCAGCGGCAATGGTCCCGGCGTGTGACTTCGTCGTTTTCGGCGGAACTGGCGATCTCGCTATGCGCAAGTTGCTGCCTGCCCTGTACCTGCGGGACACCGATGGCCAGCTCCCGAACGGCTTCCGCGTCCTCGCCGTGTCCCGTTCCGGGCTCGGCACCGCCGGGTACCGCGGCAAGGCAGAGGCCGAGTTGCGAAACCATCTGCCCCCGGATGCGCTCGCCGGTGACCGGATCGGGAGCTTCCTGCACCGCCTGCATCACATCAGCGCCGACGCGGACGGCGGCGGCGACTGGGCTGCCCTGGCCGGGTTGCTGGGTGAGGCACCCGGCCGGGTCCGCGTCTTTTACCTGGCCTGTGCCTCGGATCTGTACGGGCCGATCAGCCGCCAGCTCGCGGCCCGCAGGCTGGTCAGCGAGCAGGCGCGGGTAGTACTGGAAAAGCCCATCGGTACCGGTCTGGCATCGGCGCGCGAGATCAACGAGGAGGTGGGCGGGGTCTTCCGCGAGTCCCAGATCTTCCGGATCGACCACTACCTCGGCAAAGAGGCCGTGCAGAACCTGCTCGTGCTGCGCTTCGCCAACATGGTGCTCGAGCCGCTGTGGAGCGCAGCCGCGATCGACCACATCCAGATCAGCGTCTGTGAATCGCTGGGCGCCGGTCAGCGGGCGAGCTACTACGACGGCTCGGGCGCGCTGAGGGACATGATCCAGAACCATCTGCTTCAGCTGCTGTGCCTGGTGGCGATGGAGCCGCCGGCGAGCGTGGCCGGTGACGGGGTGCGGGATGAGAAGCTGAAGGTGCTCCGCGCGCTCCAGCCAATCAGCGCCACCTGGGCCCGCGCGCACACGGTCCGCGCGCAGTACACCGCCGGGCTGATCGGCGGGCAGCCCGTGCCGGGCTACCAGGACGAACTCGACGCGCCCAGCCACACCGAGACCTTCGCCGCGGTCAAGGCAGAGGTGCACAACATGCGCTGGCGCGGCATGCCGTTTTACCTGCGTACCGGCAAGCGACTGGAGCGGCACGGGTCGGAGATCGTCGTCGTGTTCAGAGCCGTCCCGCACTCCATTTGGCCGGGCCTGGACGGCGCGATGACGGCTAACCGGCTCGTCATCCGGATCCAGCCCGACGACGGGCTGCGGCTGTCCATGCTCGCCAAGGAACCCGGCCCTGGCGGCATCCGGCTCCGCCCGGTGGATCTCGACCTGACGTTTGCCGAGCAGTTCGGCAGCCGTGCGCCGGACGCATACGAACGGCTGCTCATGGACGTGGTCCGCGGCCATCCGACCCTGTTCATGCGCCGCGACGAGGTTGAGGCGGCGTGGGCATGGACCGAGCCGATCCTTCATCATTGGCAAGCCACCGACGTCCCGCTGCACCGCTATCCGGCGGGCACAACGGGTCCGGCGGCTGCGGCAGAGCTGATCGAGCGGGACGGCCGTCACTGGCATCAAGGGGCGCTGGCGTGACCGCCCCGCAGCCGGGCGTCCTCCATCCCGTCGTCGAGGCTGTGACGCAGCGGATTGCCTGCCGCAGCGCCGGCGGCCGGGCTGCCTACCTCGACCGGATTGCCGCTGCTGCCGAAAAAGGCCCGGCGCGCGGCCGGCTGGCTTGCGCCAACTTTGCCCACGGCCTGGCAGCGATGAACCCTCCGGACAAAGAGGCACTGCGCAGCTTCGTCAAGCCGAATGTGGCGATTGTGTCCGCTTACAACGACATGCTCTCGGCCCACCAGCCGTTCGAGACCTACCCCGCGGTCCTGAAGGCAGCGCTTCTGGAGGCGGGCGGGGTCGGGCAGTTCGCCGGAGGCGTGCCCGCCATGTGCGACGGCATCACCCAGGGCCGCGACGGCATGCAACTCTCGCTGTTCAGCCGCGACCTCATCGCGATGGCAACCGCCGTGGCACTGTCGCACGACATGTTCGACGCCGCACTGCTGCTGGGAGTCTGCGACAAGATCGTGCCAGGGCTCGTGATCGGCGCGCTCGCGTTCGGTCACCTGCCCGTCATCCTGGTGCCCGCCGGCCCGATGGCATCCGGGCTGCCGAACAAGGAGAAAAGCCTAGTCCGGCAGCAATATGCCGAGGGCCGGGTCAGCCGGGAAGAGCTGCTCGCCGCCGAGACCGCTTCCTATCACTCGGCCGGCACCTGCACGTTCTACGGGACGGCGAACTCCAACCAGATGCTCATGGAGGTCATGGGACTGCACCTGCCCGGTGCCAGCTTCGTCAGCCCCGGCACTCCGCTGCGGACGGCCCTGACGGCCGAGGCGGCCCGCCAGGTACTCGCGCTCACCGCGCTCACTGATCGCTACACGCCGATCGGCCACGTCATCGACGAACGCGCCGTCGTTAATGGCGCGGTGGCGCTGCTTGCCACCGGAGGCTCGACCAACCACACCCTCCACCTGCCGGCCATGGCGGCCGCTGCGGGCATTCAGCTGACCTGGGACGACTTCGCGGACCTGTCCGCTGTGGTGCCGCTGCTGGCCAAGATCTACCCGAATGGCCCGGCCGATGTGAACCACTTCCATGCCGCCGGCGGGACCGCGTTCCTGATCAGCGAACTGCTTGCCGCGGGCCTGCTACACCCCGACGTGACGACCGTCGCAGGCAACGGCCTGGATGCCTACCGGCACGAAGCCGTGCTCGATGGTGGCCGGCTCGACCGCCGGCCCGCCCCGAGTCGCAGCGCGGACCCTGCGGTGCTGCGACCGGCCGCTGCCCCGTTCGCACCCGACGGCGGGTTGCGGGTACTGCAGGGAAACCTCGGCCGGGCAGTCATGAAAGTCTCGGCGGTGGCAGCCGAGCACCTGTGCATCGAGGCGCCGGCCGCGGTCTTCGATGACCAGCACGAATTCCTGGCCGCCTTCCGCCGCGGCGAACTCGACCGCGACCTCGTCGCGGTGATCCGCTACCAAGGCCCGTCCGCCAACGGCATGCCCGAGCTGCACAAGCTGACCCCGGCGCTCGGCGCGCTGCAGGACCGCGGATACCGGGTCGCCCTCGTCACCGACGGGCGAATGTCCGGCGCGTCCGGCAAGGTCCCCGCCGCCATCCACCTCACCCCGGAAGCAGCAGCCGGCGGACCGATCTCCAAGATCGCCGACGGCGACGTCGTCTATCTCGACGCAACGTCCGCAACCCTGAACGTCGGAGTAGGCGATGTACAGCTCCGCGCACGGCATGTCCAGGGCGCCGCACCGGACGAGGCCAGCTGGACGGGCACCGGGCGCGAGCTGTTCGCGGCCTTCCGCCGCCACGTCGGCGATGCCGAACGCGGCGCCAGCATCATCCCCCAGCCGCTGGAGACCACCGCCCGATGACCAGCCTCACGCCGGCTGACCTGCTGGACATAGCGCCGGTCATCCCCGTCGTGGTCCTCAACGACGCCGACCACGCCCTGCCGCTCGCCCGGGCACTGCTCGCTGGCGGCATCCCGGTCATCGAGATCACCCTGCGCACCCGTGCCGCACTGGCCGCCATCGCGGCCATCGCCGAAAACCTGCCCGATGCGGTCGTCGGCGCCGGCACGGTCACCACCCCCGGTCTCGTCCGCCAGGCGGTGGACGCCGGCGCGCAGTTCCTCGTCTCCCCCGGAACCACTAGCCAACTACTCGACGCCATGGACGACGCCGGTGTCCCGTGCCTGCCCGGAATCGCCAGCGTCTCAGAGGCCATGCGGGTACTCGAACACGGTCAGCGCGAAATGAAATTCTTCCCCGCCGAAGCCAGCGGCGGCCGGGCCTTCCTGACCGCGATCGCCCCAGTGCTTCCCGCCGCCCGGTTCTGCCCCACCGGCGGCATCACACCCGCGACCGCACCCCGCTACCTCGAGCTGGACAACGTGCCTTGCGTCGGCGGCAGCTGGCTCACTCCCCCGGGCGCCATCGCTGCGCAGGATTGGCGGCACATCGAGGAGCTCGCTGCCGAGTCCCGGCGATGCTGAGCTGAGACTGCCGAACTCAGCGAGCTTTTTTGGACTTGCGGGTCCAATCTTCGGGAAGCACGCTAGCTGCATGACCCACTCACGCCTGACGAACAAGACAGCGCTGATCACGGGAGCGACTAGCAATATCGGACGGGCGATCGCGATCGAGTTCGCGGCCCAGGGCGCGCACACCGTCGCCTCGGGCCGGAGCCCGCAACGGGGTGCTGAGCTGATCGAGGAGATAACGGCGAGCGGCGGCCGCGCCGAGTTCGTCCGCATGGATCTGGACGGAAGCGTGCAGGCATGCAGCACACTGGCCGTGGTGGAGCGCTACGAACTCCAGGGAGACTTTTGCCCGCTGGGTGCCCTTTACCAGCACATCGGCGGTCCACCCCCGGCGCGCAGGCCATTGTCACCGAGCTGATGCGGGAGTGGCAGGAGAGCCTGGCGGCTGGGATTAAGGCCATGCAGCGCAACGGGCACCTGCCGGTGTCACTCAAGGTTGACGAGGCTGCCGCGGCGCTACTCGCAGGGATCCAGGGCGGGGTGTCGATCATGCTGTCCACGGGCCAGTCCACGCACTTGCGGGCGGCGCTTGACTGGTGGATCGCGCGGCTGCGCGCCACAAGCGGCGTCGCCAGCTAGCGCCGCGGCGCCGCACTACCGGCCCGGTGATCACAAGCGCCGGATCAGGCTTTACTTGTTCACGGCTCCATCGCAGTCGCAGCATGACCGGCAAATTGGCTTGCCCAGGCTGCGGGTGCTCGCTAGCCTCCAGCGGTGCAGATACGGGAACTCGCGATAGCTGACTGGCCCGAGCTCTGGCCGATCGTCCGGGAAGTCATCCAGGCCCAGGAGACCTTCACCTACGACCCCGACATGACTGCGGAGGAGGCTTACGAGGTCTGGGCCGAAGGTCCCCCTGGGCTGACCGTGGTCGCCGTGAACGAAGGCCGCGTCGTGGGTACCGCCAAGATGGGGCCGAACCAGGCCGGTCCCGGATCTCACGTCTCCACCGCAAGCTTCATGGTCACGGCAGGGGCCCGCAGCCAGGGAGTCGGCACGTCCCTGTGCCGGTTCGCCCTTTCCTGGGCGAAGGAACGCGGCTACGCGGGTATGCAGTTCAACGCAGTAGCCGAATCCAACACCGCAGCTGTCCGGCTCTACCAGCGGCATGGCTTCACGGTGATCGGAACCGTTCCGGGAGCCTTTGAGCATCCCGCACTAGGTCGCGTTGGCTTGCACATCATGTACTGCGGCTTCCAGAACTAACTCGGACACGCTCTCGTCATGCAGATCCGGGCAGGCTGACCACGTCCGGCCTGACTGTGAGATTGTGTTGACTCGTCAGGAAGCGTGGAAGGCTGCGGGCCGTGCCGGATGCAGGGCAGCTACCTGCTGCGGCGGTTCACCGTGTCACCGCTGGCTCAGCCCGGTGGGCCGGCGCGAATCCTGTCGTCCTCGCGGCAGCCGTGCTGATCGTCGGGCAATTGTGCTGGAAGGCGTACCTGCTCTCGCGCTTCTATTTCCGGCAGGACGACTTCGAGTTGCTGGACCGCGCGCTGTCGCGCGGGCTGAGCCTGAACTACCTGTTCAGCTTCAGCGGCGGCCATCTGAGGCCTGGCGGCCTGGTCGTGTTCTGGCTGGTGACCCGGCTAGCCCCGGACGACTGGCCGCTCGCCGTCACCGTGACCATCGCGGCTCTGGCGGCGGCAGGCGTCCTGATGCTGCGGCTGCTTCTCATCCTCTTCGGCAGCCGTCCGGCGATCCTGATCCCGCTGATCATCTTCCTGTTCACGCCGCTGACGCTGGCCGGGCTGTCGTTCTGGACCACCGCGACGGACTGGCTGCCGTTGCAGCTGACGATGCTGGCGGCGGCCTGTTCCCACGTCAGGTACATCCGCTCTGGGCGCGTCGGCCATGTCGTCGCCGCGGCCGCCTGGCTCGGCGCGGGTCTGCTCTTCGACGTGCAGGGCGCCCTCGTGCCGCTTCTTCTCTTCGCCCTCACCTCCGCATATCTTGTGCCCGGCCGCTGGCCGGCCGCGGCCTGGCAGACCCTCCGGAGTTTCTGGCGAGCATGGGCGATCTACGTGGTACTGACCGCCGCGTACCTCGTCATCTTCGTGATCAAGCTGCAGACATCATCGCAGCAGCCGATCAACCCGAGACACATCTCGGGAGTGCTGTCGCTGGCTGCGGCCATGCTCCGGGTCGGCTTCGTTCCGGCCGCAGTTGGCGGACCGTGGCGCTGGTTCGTGCCCGGCGGCGATTACGGGTTCGCGGCTGAGACTCCGGCATTAACTCAGGTCACCTGGGTGCTGGCTGCGCTCATTGTCGGCACGAGCCTGTGGTACCGGCGGCATGCGGTGCGGTCCTGGCTGATCCTGGCCGGATGGCTGCTGCTGGCCGACTTCGCGCCGGTCGCGATCGCGCGGCTGACCGAGCTACCCGCCAGCCTGCTGGGTGCCGACACGTATTACCTGGCAGACTCCGCACCCGTCCTCGCCGTCTGTGTCGGGCTTGCGTTCTGGCCTGTCATCGGCGAGCAGGATCCATACCGCGTCAGACGGCCGCGGCCGGTGCGGCTGGCAGTCAGCACGTTCGCACTGACCGCAGCCTTCCTGGTGGGCTCGATCTGGTCCGGGGTCACCTACCTCAGCAGCACATCTAGCGCTCGAACGCGCTCATACATCGACACTGCCCGGTCGGCGCTGGCTAACGCGAAGCCTGGCACCGTGATCCTGTCCGCGCCCACTCCGTGGTACGTGATGTATGCCGGATTCCGGGGCTCGGTAACGCAGACGTCGGTCGTCCTCGGGCCGCTCTCGCCGCCACGTGCCGGGATCCGGTTCGTGACAGTTCCCACCGGAGGCATCGCGAGCCTGACGATGTTCGACAGCCAGGGGAGATTGCGGCCGGCGGTCGACATCGGCGCGTCGAGCGTCCGGCCCGCACGCTCACGGGCATGCTGGCCGGTACGGGCCGCTCCGACGAGGATTCCGCTCAGCGCTTATGTCTTCCGCGACGCCTGGATTATCCAGTTCTCGTACTCCGGCCCCGCGACTACGCTGCAGCTTGAGCTCGGAACCGCCATCCAGAACGTCGTGCTGCCGGCCGGCCACCGCGCCACCTCTATTCCGGTCACCGGCGCGGGCAGCACCGTCCTGGTGCGCAGCCTGAGCGGAGAGCCCGCGGCGTGCATCTCACGGCTGACGATTCGCTTGATGTATGCGACCAGGCGCTGAGAGCGGGCGCCACCAGCCAGCGGGCGGCCGAGGCTGCCCGCCTGCCTGATGACCCCAATGCGTCGCCTACTTGTAGCTGAGCTGGACCAAGAGATCGCAACTAGCCCCCGAGTGGGACTTCTTGAACGAGCCATCCACGGGCAGCGGCGGGGCGTACAGCAGGAAGCCGTCGCCACCCGAGCACGACAACGTTCCGGTGGATCGCGCCTTGATGGCGACGTACTCACCCTTGGTGACATGCAAGTTGACCCGGAAGCTCTGGACGACGTAGTGGTCGCCGCTCGCACCCCCGCAGGGACTTTGGCCGTGGTAACTGATCTCGGGACCATTTGCCACGATCTTGGCCTTGCGGTCCAGCGGGTGGGCCTTTGCCAGCTGGAGCCGGAATTTACCCTTCACGCAGGACACCAGCTTCACGTGCTTGACAGTTGCCGTCCTCGGGGCCGTGTAATGGCTGCCGTTCTCGAATGCGGTGATGGCCACCCACGTGCAGGTGGAGCCGTGGCGGATGCCGGCGTTTTCAGCGCACGACTGGCCGTTCTCAGCGTTTGAGGGCTGACTCTGGGAGGTCAGCTTGGCCCCGAAGTATGTCGGAGCCTTCGCCGGAGCCGCACTCCCCGATGAGGCGGTCAGGCCCACCAGGATGAGAGGCACCACCAGCACGCTCAGTACTGTGAGAAAGTACGACCCAGATCTCTTGCTCATGACGACCCTCCAGTTCCGCTCTTCGTCCGTCTTGTTCCTGACGCGCGTCATGCTCATCTCCCGTCCCCTTCCGGCCGGCGTCGCCTGGCCGCTGCCCGCGCGATCGGCGAGTTCACCGGGCTCACACCCAGGTAGCGGTCCATTGCGTGCCATCCCGTTCCATCCGACTTGATCGGCGGTGTTTCACGCAGAAGCGGAGAATGACCTGGTGGCTTCGCATTCTCCGGCGCGAGTGACTCTCGCCGAGCTGGTGGCGACCCTCTCGCTTGTCGCCGACCTTGGCATGGGCCGGCCGATGGAGCGGGTCCTGCGCCAGACCGTCATCGCCATGCGCATGGGGGCCGCAGCCGGGATGGATCAGGCGACACGTGCGTCGGCTTACTACACATCGCTGCTGACGTGGGTGGGCTGTGCCACCGAAACCAGCGAGCTGGCCGCGCTGTTCGGCGATGAGACTGAGTTCTATGCCGACACCCGCGACGAGGACCTCGGCGGTATCACCATGGCGGTCTTCGTCGCCCGTCATCTCGGTCGAGGGGGGCCGGGCTTCCGCCGGATCGGGATGGTCGGGAGGTTCGTAGCCACGGCCGGCCGGTCGGTGCAGCAGATCATGATGGCGCACTGCCAGGCGGCCAGCGACTTCGCCGGCTGGCTTGATCTCGGCCCCGCGGTGTGCGAGCCACTGCTGCAGGCATACGAACGGTGGGACGGCAGAGGGGTGCCAGGTTCGGTCGGCGCCAACGCTCTTGCTCCGGCCATCCGCCTGGTGCAGCTGGCCGACATTGTTGAAGCGTTCCACCACGCTGGCGGGACCGAAGCCGCTCTGCGTGTCGCCAGGGAGCGACGGGGAACGCAGTTCGATCCGGATCTTGTCGACTGTTTCTCCGCGCGTTACGGCGAGATCCTCGATGGCCTCTCAGGCATCTCCGCGTGGGATGAAGTGATCGCGCTCGATCCGCAACTGGGCGCGGCACTGCCTGACGATCAGCTTGACCGGGCGCTCGCTGCCTTTGCCGACTTCGCTGACATCAAATCGCCTCTGCGTCTTGGCCATTCCCGACGAGTTGCCGAACTGGCCGCACAGGCCGGTGCGACGCTGGGACTGCCCGGCAACCAGGTCGTCATGCTGCGCCGGGCGGCACTCGTACATGACATCGGCATGATCGGGATACCCAGCGCCGTCTGGGAAGAGCCAGGCCAGTGGAGCATTTCCCAGCGCGAGAGGGCCCGGACCCACCCGTACCTGACCGAGCGGATGCTGGCACGCACACCCCTGCTGGCCCAGGTCGGGCACTGCGCGTCGCTGCACCATGAGCGACTTGACGGCTCCGGCTACCCGCACGGGCTCAGGAGAGACGCCATCTCGCTGCCGGCCCGGATCCTCGGCGCTGCGGATGTCTATAACGCGCTCCGTCAGCCGCGCCCGCACCGCATGGCGCTCGAGTCCGACGAAGCCGAACGCACGATACGCGACGAGGTGCGCGCCGGACGGCTCGACGGCGACGCGGTCGAGGCGGTGCTGAAGGCCGCCGGCTACCGGACACGGCGCCGGGTCGGTCTGCCATCCGGGCTGACCGCTCGCGAGGCCGAGGTCCTCGTGCGGCTCGCCCAGGGCAGGTCCAACCCTCAGATCGCGGCCGAACTGCAGGTCAGCCGGAAGACCGTGTCTTCACACCTCGAGCACATCTACAGCAAGCTGGGCGTGAAGACGCGGACCGAGGCCGCCCTGTTCGCTATGCGCCACGGCCTGACCGGGGCGGCGGGCGACACCAGTATCTGACGAAAAGATCGGGCAGTTGCCCGATTCGCTCGCTCCGGCGGACCCGTAGAACGGACCCATGACAACGACAGCAGACAACCACAACCTGTCTATCGCCGCGCCGCAGTTCGCCCTCGCGAGGTCGTTCCTCGATGGCCTCGCCACTCAGGACTTCGCCGGGCTCAGTGCCGCGCTCACCGCCGACGCCCGGCTCCGCGCGCTAATGCCGCCTGGCTTCATGGAGTGGACCGGCCCCGAGGTGATCGCCAGCCAGTTCGGGACCTGGTTCGGCGATACCGAGGACTTCGAGCTCGTCGAGGCCACCGTTAGCGAGATCGGCGGCCGCCTGCACTTGCGCTGGCGGCTCCGCCTCCAGGCGCCTCGGCTCGGTACGGGCTGGTTCACCGTCGAACAGCAGGCATACGCCGATACCGCCGACGGCGGCCGCATCACCCGGCTCGACCTGCTCTGCACAGGTTACCGGCGCGAGAACGACAATGGCTGACACCCTCATCACTTAGGGTGGCCGGCCGCCGATCGTGGGCAGCGGGCCGGTGCGTCGGCCGTTGGCCGACGCCAGCCCGCTGCCAGACGCTGCGGGGTAATGCTCAGGTCGTTGCTGATAGCCGAGGGGACGCCTATCTGCGGGCACTACTCATCTTCGCCGACAACGTGCCGCGCTCTCCTTAGACCTGTGCTTTATCGGACACGAGCCATGGCGATAAACGGCCGTTCCAGTACTCGGACTCGGCGCGCTCGAGATTTCTGGCCCATCGGAGACCTTATACGGAAGTCGTTCAATAAGGCCAAGCAACTCCGCAATCGTTATCGACCGCATACGGGCAGCAGCCAAGAGCCTGTCGAATCCAAGCCGCCGACTCTGGTCCAACAAAAGTTCCGTGCCCGCAGTCGATGGCCCGTTGGCGGCAATGGCTACAGCGATCGGCAGGACGAAAGTCACTACCGTGTCATAGCTGATCGTTGGAAACACGGCATAGACTACAGGATTTAGGCCGAGTATGTTTCCGGCATTTACAAGAGCTAACAAGAGAACCATGGCGCCAATTAGCCTGGTGCAACTGTCGGCAGAGCGAGCCATGCGGAATCCAACATATACTACAGACCCGAAAGCAATGATAGCAGGCACAACACCCACCGCCACTGCCAGGTTCACCAGCGCGTCAGTCGAATACGGCTCTGGAATTAGACTGCCCTCTGTGCCACTGCCGGGACCAAACGGCACGGCGCCAGCGAGAGCGCTGACGGTTACCACATGCTCCCATTGCCACGAGTCCGACAGATTGCTGCCGCCGATGTTAAGGAAAGCTTCCAGCTTCGAAATGTAATAGGGCGTCCTCACGAGCACCAGTGCGATCGCGTACACCGAGACTATCGCAGGGAACACCGCCAACCGGGAAAATGACAGCCGATTATTGAGCCAAAGGCCGACACTGACAAGCATCATCAGTGTGACCGCATCGACAACTTGATTGGTGAATAGAAGAATCGATCCATTGATGAGCCCGACAACAACCGCGTATTTTGTCACCGACCTATTCGCAGAGACGTTGAGCCGGAACAGGCATCCCATCCAGAACACAAACGCAAGAAGAGCAAGCCCGCCTGTGTCGAACGATATGGAGCTTGGTAGACGTAGCCATGCGGCCAATGGCATGAATACGACAACGTCAGCAGCGACTAGCGCGGCAGTCGCGGCAATAATGCTGCAGCGCACTCCTCGCCAGAATAGAAATCCGGCGACTGCACAGCCGAGCAGAAAGCTAAGAATGTGAATGCGAGCGACAATAGCGCCCGAGGTGAGGGACGGAAATACTATTTCGGTCGGCGTCCGCGGGAAAGCTATCGATGACAGGGATGCTGGCACAGCCAAAAGGCCGAGGATAAGGAGGAAGCTTTTGGGTGACAGCGGTGGAGCCTTCTCGGCAGCAGGTCTAGCCGGTCCTGCCTCAGGGTTCGGCGCCGTTCGCTCAGGCACGCCCGGTGATTCGGCGACAGTATTGCCCTTCTTAAACCGAGCACGGCACCATTTCGCCAGTGACGGGACTATGGGTCCGGTCGCTGAGAACAGCACAGCAAGGACGGCTAGTGTCGTATCCAGGTGCACTGTGGTCATCGTGATCGACCCACGCGCTGTGGCCCGAACGGACCAACCCTTGCTGCAACGGCGATCTCTGGTCTCCGGCGCTGCCCTGATGTATTCAAGAGAGCACCTCCGACCTAGCCAGCGCAAATGCGCAAATTAAGAACGCCCGGCAAGCGGATGAGGAATGGCCAGAGCAACCGCTTGGGCCTCGTCAGGTACCCCTCGACGATAATTACACAGCTCCTGGCTGCGAGCCGGCAAACCATGGGCAGAAGGCCGGCAGTCTCGCGCTTTGGTGGCTGCGGCCACAGCGTACCTTGCGATGCGGCAAAGTTGCTGCCGGCCAGCTGAGGGCCATTCCGTGGCCAGTCAAGGGTCAGGACCCGTCACCGGGCGCCGGGCTCGGGTGGCGGGGACTCAGGCAGCTTGCCGCGGCTTGTGAGCACCTGTCCCACGAAGAAGTCGTACGCGACGATGCCCACGATGCCGCCGACCAGCGGGCCAGCGATGGGTATCCACCAGTAGCCGGAGAACCACTGGTAGCTGCCAGGGAAGGCAATGCGGGACCAGCCCGCTAGCCACGAGAACAGCCGCGGCCCGAAGTCACGGGCCGGGTTGATCGCATAGCCGGCATTCACCCCGTAGCTCAGGCCGATCGCTGCAACGACGAAGCCGATAAGCAGCCCGGCTAGGTTGGCCCCCGGAGCCTGGTTGCACCGGTCGATCAGCGCAGCAATGAGCGCGACCAGGATCGCGGTGCCGGCGAGCTG
>Ga0335072_10003247_pt1 | contig 24561 bp, 30 predicted proteins | sample Lox_Sample_21_FD_206725 | JGI IMG/M metagenome (GOLD analysis project Ga0335072, IMG submission 206725) | Soil microbial communities from Loxahatchee National Wildlife Refuge, Florida, United States - Lox_Sample_2.1 | ecosystem: Environmental > Terrestrial > Soil > Wetlands | place: USA... | reverse complement strand
AAGCGAGGGCTACTTTGATAACTCCGTCCTGCATTTTCGTCTGTGGAAACAGTTGAATACCGTGAACTTGCATTTGACGGATGACGCTCTACATCTGCTTGAGCAGGTGCCAGTGTGGCACCTGCAGGATACTCATTAGACGGAGACCCATAGCCTTCTGCAGCTGCTGGATCCGAGTATCGCTCATATGACTTGGGAGGAATCTCGGGAGGTCCGCCGCCCCCGTGCTCATCGGGATAGTAATAATCGTCTCCAGCTGGCTGCCCATAAGGTTCATAATTGTTTCCATGTTGATTGCTGTAATATCCAGCAGCTCCACCTGCGGCTGCGCCCACAGCACCGGCTGCAGCAAGTTCTCCAGTATTGCCACCGGCAGGCATCCAACCTGGTCTTTTATTATTGGAGGTTGGGCCCCATCCGCGGTATCCACCTTCATCATCTCCATAGGTTTGTCTCATCTCTGGATCGGCACCTGCGACAGCTGCCCCAGCTAGGGCACCTGCTCCGGTGGCTCCGAGAGCAGCGCCAGACGAGGGACCAGCTCCAGTACCATCAGGAGCATTAGGATCAAATCCGTAATCTTCAATCTCCCCTTTCCTCGCTGCAAGTCTGGCCTTCTTATCCTTATTCCGACGCCACAGGAAGAATCCAAGGATTGCAAGGAGGGCAAGGACAGCAATTGGGACGACAACGGCAATTGCAACAGTACCACCAGTTGATAATCCGGAGCCCCCTTTTGAGGGAATCGCTGTAGTACTGGAAGTTGACGAGGTGGTCGTAGAAGAAGTTGGACTCGAAGTGGAACTAGTCGGCGTCGAGGAGGTGGTCGGAACAAAGGTACTGGTGGATGTAGAAGTAACAGTGACAACGTCGGGATTGGGAGTCGAAGATGTTGATGGAGGAGGTGTACTAGAGGTCGTTGACGAAGTTGTAGGAGTAGACGAAGTTGTAGGAGTGGACGATGTAGTAGGTGTGGATGAGGTTGTTGGAGTACTTGTTGTGCTGGGCGTAGAGCTCGTGGTGGGGGTCGAAGAGCTGGATGATGTGATAGGAGTCGATGAAGAAGAAGAGGAACCAGTTGTCGTGGTTACTACCGTGGAAGTGGATGAGGAAGCTATCACCAGAAAGTCAGCGATCCGATTATAAATAGAAACAGGGAACAACAAGATGGGGAGATACAGGAACTTGAAGAACTGGAGACTACTGTAGCCATGGTGAGAAGACTTTAATGTTTCTACCGAACGAAATTAACCTCGAGACAAAGAATTTATTGAAGGGACCCAAAAGAGAGAAAGTTAAAAGGCAATCGAAGGAGAGAAAGATAAACAGTCTGTTGGAACAGTTGAATGACCGTTGTAAAGACTTCCACCTAAGAGAAGAGGACAACAATCACCAGCGAATTGAAGAAGACGTTTAGGTCTTCTGTCGACTTGCGACTGGGGATGTCCTCTGGGACAGGGGAGGGAAGCCGTTAAGGTCCAGAAGGAGGGTGGTAGAAGGAGGAAGTGATGATGAGGAGGGGGAGGAATGAGGCGTACTACAGGGATAGAAAAAGGTTTTTTGGGCGGTTGTGAGTGTTGCACAGAAAAGCAGGCCGAAGAAACAGGTAAAAAGTATTGGGTAAAATGAGTGCGAATCAGAGGATGATTTGGGAAGGTGGATGTTGTGCGGGTGCAACTCTCAGACGATACATTGGCAGGCACGCATGCCAACCGACCGTCCAATAACAGCCCACCTAATTTGTAATAGATCCAATCAAAATTCCACCAACTTTACGCATGCCGAAATTAGCACGTACCTCACCCAAAAAACAGCGTCATTATCCAACGCCCGTTGGCCGTTGCAGATTGGCCAAAGGAACCAAACAGCTGCCCACCCTTAAATATCCATAATAATTCCCCTCAGAGGCTTATCTAGTCTGACCTTTGCCGTCGCAATAGCCAAACACAAATTACAAAGAATAAAACCTACTCCAATTCGATTTGGACACCATAAGCGTTGCGCAGCCATTCTGCTCCGACTGTCACACCCTGTACGACAAAGCTATTTACATCTGACGACCTTCAGAGCTCCGCAACCCTTCAGTTTCAACAGGCACACTTTAAGCGGTGATTCACGAGCCTGCCAGCAGTGGTTCAATCCTGGATAATATAATAAACTTCCCTTATGAGTGATTCGTACCAAATCGCCGCTATTCGCAGCTTCTGCATCCAAAACATCTAAAAATATATAATACTACTCTATAATGATGATGATTTAATCCCTTTTGAAATTTTCATCTCACATATCACAAATACAACAATCCTCGATAATCCAACCGCCGGTAACCCAACCATTCATTCCATCTCGCCCATCGTTGACCCGCTTATCTATCTCATACACGATGCGACACACTATAATCTTGTGGTCGTAATGATGCTAATGCTCCACTTTTTCCTAAGGGCACAATGCTCTGCGGAATACGATTCACTCGACCTGCACCCGCACTGACTGCCATCAGACTGATTTCTGTCCGTGCAAGGCTTCGAACGCTAGCGGTGTCTCCCATATCCACTTCACCAGTTGCAAATTTCCGCATTGGTGCAAAGTCTAGCGAAGAGAAACTTCCCGATTTCCGTAATCGATGTGGCTGCGGCAAGTCCGCTAGATTCGACCACGATGAGCTCAAGACTTGGGCTGGTGCTGGAGATGAAGGTCTGCTGCCTGGGCTACCGACATTGGCAAATCGACGAGGTTTTGCAAAAGAGATCGGAGACGCCAAGTCATCCAACTTGTATCTTTCCTTCGGTAGATCGTTGAGAGGATCGAGAGGTTTTAATGGAAGCCTATTTCGAGATTGCAAGGATGATGTGGAATAGGCACCAGAAGGATTAGAATAGATTGACCGCGGTGGAGGTGGAGGAGACTGGAATCGTCCATATGGTCCAGGGCTCCGTCCCATTCTTCCGCGCTCATAATCGTCGTATCTATCTTGACTGTACCTGTCTTCGCTATATCCTCTTGAATGGTAATACCCATCATGGCCATTCGATTGCCAGTCGTCTTCATAATAAGAATTTTCCCTATATCCATAAGGTTCTTGGGGTCGAGTGTCCCGGTGCTGAGGCTCGTACTCCGCCGGAATTGAGTGTTCCGAATAATCGTCGATGTTTTGACGTGCATGAGGAGGCAGAGGTTCCCAATCTTCACTGCCGTCATAGTATTGTGAATCTCCGTAATATTCTTTGTACACGCTTTGAATCCTTTTTGCGCGATCCTCTTCTGGTTCTTCTTCGATTATTTCTTCATTGCGCGGTAAAACACTGTGGTTCGGCTCAGCTTCTGGAATAAAGTTGCCTGCTTTTGGGTTCTCGGGCTCTCTCGTCATTGCCGTTTCCCTTGCTATCAAGTCCGTTTGTAGTCGAGATGATGTCCTCTCCTCTGGTACATACGAGCTTAGGTTAAGATCTGCACTCGCCGTTGACAGAACCAACGGTGAAAATCGTTCCTTGGAGGAAGTGGAATTGCTCGTGAGGGAACTTTCTTGCGTAGTCCTCTGTGGTTGTTCTGACCTTGCTGGGGAGGGTTCGCGAGATGAGACAGAATGAAGGTCTGATTCAGGGCCCGGTGATAAACGACGTGTTTCGACGGGAGAAATGGCAGGTGAACGAGTAGGCGTTATTGAGCGATTTTGGTTTCTGGCAGTACTCAACTCTTTAGGGGGAGAAGGAGTTCGAATCCTAGGGGGTTCCGACTGTGGCAGTTGCGGGATCTCGGTAATTGCCAGTGGAGACGGAACTCGAGTCACAGCTTGCTTATATATATGTCCGTCAGATAAATAACTTTCGGCGTGTGACACAGGCGGCAATAGATTTTTGTTGCTTCGGATGGATGCTTGATCAGAAAATGGCGAGTAGGCTCCTCCAGGTGAAGGTGGCGCTGAGGAAGTAATAATAGCGCCATACGGGTTATCCCTCGGGTCCGAAAGAGATTGCAAACTTTCTCGAGACATGGTGGCTTTTGGTACTAGATAAGGGAGGGAATCTTTGGGAGGCGGCTGCAATTCATCGTCTTTAACGGATGCTAAACTGAGAATCGAATGTGTATCCTTTCCATCGAATCCAGGTTGGAATACATTGTCCACAACTCCAGCAGCGGGTGGTAAGTCTCCAACGCCAAGATCCATATCAAAATCCTTATCATTCTTCTCTTCTCTTCGTAGGCGTTTAACGTGTGCACGATGAATGAAAAAGAGCACAATACATGCTATTATGATTGGACATCTAGAAGAAAAGTTAGTTTTAAAGTAAGCATCAAGGAGAAATACGATGAGCCAAGAACGATGATAACAGTGTTGTTTCCAAGGCCACCTCCTAAACAGGTGTCGTTTTGAGCGCAATTTGTGATGCTGGCAGTACTAGAACTCTCGGAGCGTCGAAAAAGAGTTTCTGTCTTTGTGACGAGGTTATCGGTTAACGATGGTTGACTCCCTCCGAAATTGAGTCTTTGGGAGACACTATGACTTAGATACCGTTCTGAGTAGGTCATGCTGGAAACAGATGATAGTAGTTTGATAGAAGCGAAAGCAGCGGACGGTGACTGTAACGTGTGTTTAGACGCGGATCGAAGGAAATCAAATGTGTTCCTCAATTGTGGGTTCGATAATGAAAGGAGCGACTGATGAAAAGTGGATAGTCTCGCGTTTCACAGCTGCAGAGCTACGTCCATTAATGATTGATCGAGAAATTACTGCGTGTTGATGGAACGTAGGTTGGAAGAATTTGCAGAGGTCGCGAGAGACGACGAGGACAATTTGTTGGAATGAGAGAGAATGAACAGATTGAATGAATGACTTGGGGTGAGGCGAAGCGATGGACAGAAGGATTACAGTTTGAATGGGCTAACGATTGAAGTCCATACAATTTCCCCTCTTATTATTAGGATTAGAGGAAGAGGCCTGAGCGTTAAGTCGAAAAAGGGAGTGAGTTAGCTCTGGAAAGTGAAGGTGCGGTCGACCGTGCGTGTCAAACGCATACCGCGGCGTGTGCCCAATAATTTGGGACTCAGGGGCTACAGAAAAATGTAGACGGCGCAAATCAACGAGTAAAATAACGCAAAATTAAGCGAATGTAACATTTTAATTAGCAAACTCCTAGGCTATTTGAAGCTTAGTCCTACCGGAGCAACATTCCACAAGCCGAAGGAAATGCGAAACACGTTCTCAAATGGGAAAAAACTTTAAATATTTATATGTATCTCGAGGTCCGAGTCCGAAACCCGTTCTTTATATTCCCATGGATTCAAGAGCAACTCTTGCTGACCACAAATACATAGTACTCTGATTCTCTGGAGTAAATTTTCAACTGAGAAGAAAGAGCAAGGATATTCCATTCGAAACTTAATGGCAGAATGAACCATCTGATCAGTTATTCGGGCAGAAGCACATCAGGATTCGGTAGTCGGACCGTACGGATAGCGAGCGGTCAACAGATCTGTGAGCAATTGCGATCCTGAACTTAGGACCCTTTCTGTGGCTCATTCGGGATCTTGATCTCGGAGGCGGCCAAAATATAGATGCATCTGATTCATGCTGACATCGGACTGCTTTCAGGTAGTTCCATCAAGTAGGTACAGAAAGCCTCAAAGATTTGGAAGAGTCCAAGATACCTCCGTGCTTTGACCGGTGAAGGCTCGTATTATCCCGCGGAGGTCACGGTTTAATGGGGCTCGGCACGAAGGACAAGAAGCGACACAGATACAGCTAGCTAAAAAAGGAACTGTTGATGTTTCTTCCGCGCACCCAGTGTCCGCCGCTGACTTCCATAACTAATACGGTATTCCATGTAGCCAGAGTAAACATCAACCTAAACAACAGGATCCTCTCCACTGAAAGATCGTCGTTGAATACGCGCCAAATTTCCCGCCTCTTGAAGGCATAAGAATTGATACCTACAGTGCCTCTGAGTTGCAAATCCATTCTCCGTGGGGTTAAACATAATTTTCTTCCGACACCCAGAGAGAGCACAATTCATCACATTGGTAAGATCTTTGCGGATAGTGATCTGTGTTGTGAGCTGCGTTTGTATTTCACAAGATCGGAAATCATCGCTGTGAAATCATTTAGCGAACCTTAAATAATTGATCTGGGTTAGGTGAAGAGTTTGTGCTGGAGTTTGTGGGCGTTTAGTAATGCTTTTGACTTGAATACGGACGTACTCATTGGGATAAAGACCTTCCTTTCCTTTCCTTTCCCTTTCACCCATTTCGTTTGACTCTATCTGTTTGCTTCACATCGTCGGTTCATCGACGTCTGGGCTCGACTCGGCCCCTTCCATTCTGTGTCATAAGAGTGGATCAACATTAAGAGTCGCGTATTCCCTACTCTTCTTTTCAGCCTATACACTCAGAAAGTTCCATCATGGAAAGCATCCTCGATTTCGACAAAGAACTTGACATCGCTTTCCTTGACAAAGTCGTCACATCGTTTTATCATGCATCTGGTCCCGACGTATTTCCTCTCCCCTCTACGTTCCCCTTCCCTTTTTACTCCCTTTCTTCCCTTTTGCAGCTAACGACCCTTTAGCATAAGATGGCGCAACGCGTATTAACGCAGTTTCAGGAACACCCTGATGCCTGGACGAGAGCAGATGCTATCTTAGAATATGGACAAGTACGGGAGACAAAATGTATGTCCTTTGTTGGACTCTCCTTTCAAGATTCCTTACTGATAAACCACCGTATAGATCTTGCCCTTTCGATACTAGAGAAGCTCATCCAAACACGATGGAAAATCCTCCCTCGCGAACAAGCTCTTGGTAAGCGTCTCCGTCTGTTGGAATAAGGCTGACGATATCCACTAGGGATCCGACACTTCATCGTTGCACTTATAGTCAAGAATGCCTCTGACGAGCGAACTCTGCGAACAGAAAAAACTTACATCAACAAATTGAACCTTGTCCTTGTTGAGGTATATATGCAAGCCCAACCGTCGTGAAGGGACACAAACTGATTTTCAGATTCTGAAACAAGACTGGCCCCAGAACTGGCCCGAGTTCATCCAAGAAATCGTGGTGTCGAGCCGATCGAATCCATTTCTATGCGAAAATAACATGGTTGTTCTGAAGTTGCTCAGGTATAATCTCAACCAAGTCCGAAAGCTTTACTCATGTGCAACAGTGAAGAGATTTTTGACTTTTCCTCAGAAAACATGACTACGCACAAAACGATGAGATTGAAAAACCAATTTTGTCAAGAATTTTCCGATATATTTCAGCTCTGCACTGAGGTCCTTGAAAAGGCACAGATTGAAACCCTTATTTCTGCAACTTTGGAAACCACGCTTCGCTTTTTGTCTTGGGTACCCTTAGGCTACATCTTCGGAACCAATATTGTTGGCCTGTTGCATGAACGCGTATTCTTTCCCTCTATCTATCTTTCTCCTTCTTGATACTTACTTGTTGGTCAGTTTTTTGAAGTTCCTCTATTCCGCAATGTCACTTTGAAATGCATCAATGAAATCGGTAGCTTAGAATTGTCTCACGAGTATGACGACAAGTTTGTCATTTTACATGACATGACAATGGCATCTTTGCGGAGGATAATTCCTTTGGAGACAGGTAAACTCGTATCAGCTGAGATGACATTATTCTGACTTAACAAATAGATATCCGTGCTGCCTATGATCAAACAAACGATTCGGAAGTGCAGGAATTCATTCAGAATTTGGCTTTGTTTTTCTCGACCTTTCTTGGGAAGCATGTTAAAGTATGTGTCCCTGTGGAAGCTTACATTGACGATCTTCAGATGCTTGAACAAAAGGGTAATCGAGAGAACATCCTGGACTCGCATCGATACCTTCTCAAAATTTCTGAGGTAAATGATCGTGAGGTTTTCAAGACGTGTCTTGATTATTGGGGCCCTTTCGTTGCAGATCTTGAAGAGGAGATTCGAAAACTACCAATATCAGATGTCAATCCCATGTTGACTTTATCTCTAAAGTCGAGCCTGGTGAATGGAGGACCTGCCCTCAATCCGAGCCTATTATCCGATTATCCTCTTCGAAAGCACATGTATTCTGATATTTTGACTGGACTGCGCCTTGTGATGATATCCAAGATGGTTCGACCACAGGAGGTATGTCGATCTCAAAGTTGAAGTCAAGCTCTAACCGCGTGTTAGGTTTTGGTTGTGGAAACAGAGGAAGGAGAATTGATCCGGGAAGTAATGAAAGAAAGTGACACAAGAGCTCTCTATTTGAGCCTTCAAGAATGTCTGAAGGCATTGACAAAGCTCGATGTCATAGATATTGAGGTGATCATGACCGAAAAGTTAGCAAGGCAGGTGGATGGGTCTGAGTGGTCCTGGTCGAACCTCAACACATTATGTTGGGCAGTTGGGTCCATCGCCGGCACAATGAGTACGTTGCATTTGGAAATTTTTGCTGACTTCTTTTAGACGAAGAGACCGAGAAACGCTTCCTTGTTAATTTCATCAAAGAGTTGCTGGGACTCACAGAAATGATTCGGGGAAAGGATAATAAGGCTGTGGTCGCAAGTAATATTATGTACATCGTTGGCCAATACCCGAGATTTCTCAAAGCTCACTGGAAATTTCTCAAGACAGTGGTAAACAAACTTTTCGAGTTCATGCATGAGACCCATGAAGGTTTGTTACTACAACCCACTTCGATATTGACGTATAGGTGTTCAAGATATGGCGTGCGATACTTTTATCATAATTGCAAGATGTTGCAAGAGGAATATGAGCGTACTTCAACAAGACGATCACGAGCCATTCATCGACGAGATTATCCGCAATCTCGATAAAATCACCAACGATCTTTCACCGTCACAGATCCATACATTCTACGAGGCGTGCGGTCTCATCGTGGGTCAGGTATCCAATAGCAGTACTCAGACAAGAATGTTGGGAAGCCTCATGTCCGCTCCAAATAGTGCATGGGACAGTATTGTGGCTCAAGCTAAGGCCGATCCATCAATTTTGACACACACCGATACAATCAAGCTATTGGGTTCCATACTCAAGACCAATGTCGCTGTTTGTGTCTCTGTAGGGGGTGGCTTCCTACCGCAACTGAGTCGGATTTATCTTGACATGCTGGCTCTATATCGGTCCAGTAGTCAACTTATTTCAAACACTATTGCCTCAGATGGACCAATTGCAACACGTACGCCCCGCGTCCGGGGTCTTCGAACAATCAAAAAGGAGGTTCTGAAGCTTGTGGAAGCTTATATTAACCATGCTGAGGACCTCGACCAAGTGAATTCAGCCCTCATACCACCTCTTTTAGAAGCTGTTTTGGTGGACTATAATCAGAATCTGCCGGAGGCTCGCGACCATGAAGTCTTGGACACTATGACGGCAATTATCCGTAAACTCGGAGTAAGCTGACCCTGCCTTATATTTACTAACTCCTGTAGTCAAGGATTACCGAACAGGTTCCAGCAATCATGAGCTCTGTGTTTGCTTGCACACTTGAGATGATTAACAGGGACATGGCCGAATTTCCCGAGCACCGTGTGAGCTTCTTCAAATTGATTCAAGCCATCAATATGAACTGTTTCCCTGCGTTATTACAGCTCCCTCCCGGCGACTTTTCGCTGTTCCTGGATAGCATTGTATGGGCTTTCAAGCACACCATGCGCGACGTTGCAGATACCGGCTTAATAGTCTGTCTCGAGTTGGTAAATAATTTTGCCGCTAGCAATGTCGAATCATCGAACGCCTTCTTCCAACAACACTATATCCGGTTACTTCAGGACGTCTTTGTGGTTTTAACGGACACAGAACATAAGGCTGGTAACACTCGGATATATTGTGCCCGGCTAACTCACATAGGGTTTAAAAATCAGTGCCTGCTCTTAGCAAGGCTTATAGGACTCGTTGAGACAAACGCGATCCGAGCGCCTCTCTACGGATCCGATCCTTCCATCCCGCCAGGCACATCCAATTCGGCATTCCTCCGTGACTTCCTTGTCAAGCTTATGAAGAGCGCCTTTCCTCATCTTGCACCGTAATAGCCTTTTGCAATACCTACTAATGGAAGGGTCCAGATTCAAGTTTTTGTCAATGGTTTGTTCTCTCTCTACGCCGATCAAAATCGATTCAAAGTGAACGTGCGCGATTTTCTCATAGAACTCAAGGAATTTGCGGGTCAAGACAATGCCGAATTATACCTGGAAGAGCGAGAAGCAAGTTTAATGAATCGTGATACTCCGCAAAGAAATGGTGTTGGCGATGGGAAATCCATGGAGGACGATTAGAACATCAAAAATATATTTTAGACTCTACTACTATATCTATTGTGCCGGGTAGTTGTTCTAGATCGTAGGTAGGGTCTTGTGAGGAGGAGCTACTACTTAATTGTGTTGCAAATGTTGAAGCATGCATATGGGATTATTACTGTATGGCACCATCGAAGGTATTGATTTGACAAACCACTGGTAGTACTATAGTTAGCAGCTCTAGCCAGCAGAAATAAAAATCTTGCGCCCGCTAACCGATGCTGCACTACTAGGAGTATATCAATATTGCGTTGGTTATAACTACCTGCAGTATATAGCTAGTACCCATTCACTGCGATACACTAGCTAGCATCTATAGCAAGTGGCTATTAATGCATATGTCGATCGCAGATGGAGACCTATAGCTAGCTGCAGCTGTAGCTAGTTATAGTAAGATGGACACCCATGCATTGTCCTTCAATTTGAAGTCTTTGTACAGCTCAGCTGCAGACCAGGAACGAATGTCGCATACTATTGTCTACGTATGCATATAGTTAGCTAGAGCTTGCTGGCTCGTTTCTGCAAGCTGCTGCTATACATCTATTTATTTAACAATTTTGAAGTAGCACGGAAAATAGATAATTTGCAATTACTACATAGTACAATGGATATGATGCAACTGAAGCATGCATATATACTAGCAGCTGTATGCATCGCTTATTGTCATTTGCAAATTTATTGGCCCCCCTGCTTTTTTGAAGGTTTTACCTTTTTACCTTTTTTTGCTGGCTAATAATTTCCAATACACTGGTTATTGATTGCATAACCTAGCAAAATACCGGTTAAGAATTAAAGCCTAAATAATTAAATAACCTCTTGGTGTATATGTCCGTTTCTGACCATCACTTTAGCAGCAGTACAGTACCAGAACAACCAGCTGAGACATCTCTGCATGTGCCATTAAAGTATGATGCATCCCTACGTATTGCATCGATTACTGCAGGGAGTACCTAGTACGCATGACTATAAAAACCAACCAACACAAAACATGCTTAAAACATTCGCGTCAGGATCACTTTCAAACTATGCATTCTCCTAGCTCACAACCAGGATGCAGCTAGTAACAATTCAAATACCACATCTGAGATGTCCATAGCGTTATAATATTAAGAAACAGAAGGATCGATAGCGCTAGCAGCTGGCTATTAAGCTTTCGTAGTCCTCCGATTGCGGAGCTGGCTATTTACTACAGCTACTACACCTATTCCGTGTCCTTAGCTAGCCGTCCTGATCTCCATTCCTTCGTGTCGATGGTGTCGGCGTTGGACAAATCCAAACCAGATCCAAAGTAACAAGCCCAAACAACTGGCCGCGAATGATGTCCATACAAAAGCAAACATCTGCACTCCAAGACTGACGTGAATGTCAAGAATATCAAAGTTCGCTGCGTTCAACTGAGTCCGCAAGTCGGAGTACAGGGCTTGAGAAAGAACGGAGCCGAGCAAGAAGAACAAGAACGAAATCTGCACATAAGTCAGGGTTGGCTTCAATGAAAAGGAATACCGATGCGGTCGTGCCAACAACCCATGATGCCAGCCTGGAACTGCAACCTACGAGTCCACCTGCAACGACGGCGCCAAATCCGAAGACGGGGCCGATGATCCAGCAAGCAAAAATGAAAAGGGAAGCATATTCCAATTCATTGACATCTGTTTGAACTTTACTCGGCAGGGGAAGATGCAAGTCGTACTTGAGCTCATTATTGATTGACGCGATAGGATTGGTGGCGTTCCCTGGTTTGGGAGGCGTACAAGAGACGACGGTATCGTTGTCACCCTCACAGAAACCCCAAAGGCCATATCGATAGAAGTCATGAATGCCGATGTCGTGTTGAAGACTGTTTTCGAATGTGCTAAGGATTCCACTAGGTAGGTCAACGACGTTAGTGACGTTCACCTCTTTGTCAGCAATATGCAACCGTGCAGACAAACCTGAAGGAAGTAGGTGGTTCGTAAAACTGGTCTATTGTGAGTGCAGCCTAACATAAGTACTTAGCTCGCGAATGCCCGGGGTGTTACCGATTAGAACCAGGATTCCGAACACTACGGAAATCAAGTTTAGAAGGGACGGCGATACCGCCCAAAGAACGTTCCGACGAGGTGATTTCGTGTCTCGAACGGACATTTCAGAACGATGCGTTGACAATACCCTCGATACACCGAACAGGGACTATATGTATATGTTTTCGCGATGGAACTTGGCTGTGCTGGTTACACATTGCTTCCTGAAGCAGGCCTTGGTTTTGGTAACTCGGCCTAATTAGGCTGTGATTGGTCAACCTTAAATACGCCTCAGATCCAGGATCCGAGAAGCTGCATTTCGGCCAGCCTACGTCACACGGGAAGGCTGAATTGTATTCTCGGGGTGGTTCTGACCATAAGGAAGATGCGAAAGCAGTTCTGTCAATCTTTGGTTGAAAACACCGATTCCTAATCGTTGACATGTAATGTTTTTCCAGACTTCGGAGCAAAAAGGCACCGAGTCAACAGCCGATCGACGGCAAACAACTAAAGACGTAGGAGGGGGAAAATCTCGTGCACGGCTACGAAATTAGGGGGACATACAAGAAGGAAGGCGCAATTTTCATTTCCGGTCATGTGGCTAATGTTGAGGTCTTTAATCGTTCGTGTTCGTCATTTATGGGCGTGTTGCTCACGGACCGAATATTGGCACCTGAATGTTGGGATGGATTTACCCCAGCGAGAATATACTATGGGGACCGCCGCGAATGGGATGGTGCCGATGCACTCTCAGATTCAACGGCCATGGTGTACCAAAAAACAAAGCGAAGTGAATAGTTTCAAGTGCCAAGGGGCAGTATTGTGGCTGAGCACAGCCAATGAAAAACCGAATTTGGGCCCAGCCCCCTCTTTTTATAGGACGGATGCGGCTCAATGCAGGTTCATTTTACGTGCATATCCCTTCCCTTCATTGCAAATACGCGACACCCCCTGATCCCGATGGGAGGACGCCTAGAGTTTAAAAGGGGTCGACATCGCCCATTCAAAAATCTCTCATTCAACACATCACCATCCTTTTTCCTCGTTCTTTATTCTTTCCCTCGGCCGGTCCTTTTAAAAGTTAGCTCACCTTCCTTCTCTTCGTCGTTGCTTGTACATTCCTTTGGACAGACTTTTCATTCCTTAATCTGATCATTCCAACTCGACGAATTCCGCCAGGACTCGGTCTTTTACTTACGCTGGTTCGTAATTTGCTCTGTCAGAATGCACTCCCTCAGCAATTTGCTCGCTCTTTTTCTTGCTACCTCAGTCGTTGTAGCATCTCCTGTCGATTTCCAACGTTTTGCTAAACGTCAAGAAGTTGTTGATGTCGTCTGGGTGACAGTCACCTCTACAGATTTCATCACCATTTCTACTCAATCTCAATTGACCGAGACTGTCACTGTTCACCATCGTTCCAGGCATTCACACAGTTTCTCTGGCACCCCTTCTACTGTGGCAGTTGCATCTGATCCCGTCGAAGATCCTGTCGCTGCACCAATCCCAACTGCGGCTCCAGCTCCAGCTCCAGCTCCAACCACCACGACTTCAGCTGATCCCCCGGCTGTAGCCGCTGACGCTGACCCGGCAACGGTGGACCCACCTCCCACTTCCACCGATCCTGCTCCCATAACACCAGATCCAGCTCCCACTACTGAAGATCCGCCAGCAACCACGGCACCCCCTGTCGCTACCACGGCGGCTCCAGCGTCATCAGGTAGCGAGGATCCTCCCGTAGACGTCATGTATTCGGGTCAAGGAACTTATTTCTCTCCAGGGTATGTCATCCTTTGTCTTTGGGATTGCGCTGACTTTAGTCTCGGAGCCTGTGGTGACACCAACACTGACGAAGATTTTATATGTGCTCTTGGCCACAGCTTATTCGATTCCATACCCAATGGAGGAAATCCCAACAACTCGCCACTCTGTGGTAGGAAGATCCAGGCTTATTACGGTACCCCATACTTGCTTACCCTTCTAATTCCAATTCTAGGCAGCAACACCGTCACTGTCACAGCTGTGGACAGATGCGAAGCGTGCCAAGAATACGATCTCGATTTCAGTCCTGCAGCATTCGATCAATTAGCAGATGAATCGCTCGGAAGGCAAGTCCCTTTAAATAACTTGTACTAACAGAATCAGAATTAACATTACATGGGAGTTCATTTCTTAAATCACTCGTTGCTATAGTGCAACATCTCTAGACCTTTTTCTCTTTCAAGATTTGTAGATATTTGAAAATGAGTATATTTAGGGCACTCGCCCTGATTTCATATAAAAACTTTGTATATCTACGTTTCATGATCAGATCGCCAGACGCGTCGTCACCCACCCCGTTAGGCTAAATGTCTTCCAAGCCCAGTAAACAGGCAGCGGCTCGAGAGACCATCGATAGTGACACCCTTTTCTTGACTTGCTGACGTTCAGTATTGCACGAGATCTCGACGCTTCTGAATACTGGATTGGATAAGCATACGCTCTCCCTGTGTGTCTCGCTCTGCGAGAATGGAGTGAATCCAGATGCTCTTGCTGTACATCGGCCTTTGAGCGAATCGTTCTGATATTTAATAGGAAGTTATCCGTGAATTACGAAGGGAGGCGAGGTCAAAAAGACCTGATCAAGAATGACGTTACCATGATAAAGGGGATCATGAAAATGTGCTCGCGCCCGAAATATTGCATCCAAGGCTGTCCCGTGTAATGTACGATGAACTTACACACGGAAGGTGAGGGCACACCAGTACCCAGCAGATATAGGATTAAATATATTTTGACATACGTTATCCGTTCCACAGAAGATGCCTATGGTTCACTTATTCTGAGCCCAAGTCTACGTTTGCCAGTTTGATGTCCGTTCACCGGTCTTGCTTTCGTAGACCAGCACTACGCGTCTTCCTTTAAATCGGGATTTGCTTTGGAGGGTAGGGGCTACGAAAGGAAGAAGAGGAAGCTTTAGAAGATGATATCAATAGTTTGATAGATCAGCAAATGCATCTTCCATGAAGAACACCAGACATACGAGCTGTAGAGTGGATCTTCCAGGTTTGGCAGGATTGGCACACAATGGGTCCGCAGATAATGATGAGGAGATGGATCGGTGAAGCAAAGCTCCGCAGATAATGATGAGGAGATGGATCGGTGAAGCAAAGCTCTGTTATTCAGGCAGTGAATAAATAACTACTGAATGTCCATTTTGTCCATATCCTGGCAATTAACAAATAACTTTTCCCAAAGCCATTGCTCTTATTGTCTTTATCCACGAAATGACTAACACAAGCCTTGACAGTCCATGACAATTGAACTCGATACATGCAAAACTCCAAAAAAGGTATACGATAAATTCAAGTGCCAAAAAAGAGATGCTAATTTGCGTTCGAAATTGTCCCCCAGAAAACACAAACTCCCATATGAATGAATCGTAAGCCGAATAACCTAGATTTTCGATACACAAGAACGCCTAACGACCGTATGCGTAATACCAATAATGTCCCTACAAGTTAGAATGGGTCAATGGGTCCAAACAGGGGAAGATTACATGCAAATCCTGTCGACTACGACAACAATTAAGTTTATTTGATTTCCATCCTACTTTGACATATCCGCGATTTGCCTTTCTGAGATCCTCGTACTCGGATTTATTGACGAGCCATCTAAATCGTTAGCGTTGTCAGATGCAAGCAGTGAGTATACCCTCGACGAGAACGTCCGTGAAGCCAGTGCCACCCCATAAGAATATCATACATCTCATCGGTGGACTCAATTCCCGAACCCGAACATTCTACGACTCGCACATTCGGATGGTGCTTTCTGATGCTAGAGAAGACATCTGCATACTGACTCAATCTCAGCCTCCCGCCAGATTGATATGCTTCGAGATTCAAATAGAATAGTTGGGGTAGCTTTCTCAGTAAGACTTCGATTCCGGAGGAGGTAAGATTGCTCCTATGAACACCCAATTCAGTCAATGTTGTTGGAAAGTCGATAGCATGTTCATCAACCACAGGCATTCCGCTTATATCCAACATGTGCAGAGTGGCTTTCGATTTCAAAGCTTGTAGGAAGATGGGAATATCGGGGGGTGAAACGGGGTGAACAAGTTCATCGCTCATACGGATATTGAGAGATTCCAGTAAGGCGGACGAGGGATGATGAAGGACGAAAGCGAGAAGAGCCTTGCCTGAGACGTTGCCGCAGTTACCGAGGTAAAGGTGGCGAAGACCACTGCGGGGGTTTATGGAGAGTAAGCCTCGGGAGTTGACTTGAGTCGAACTGAGATCCTAGTTCATGTTAGTTTTGTTCACAGAAGCAAGTGTGGAGCATACCAAGTGAGTGAGGTTGGGGAGGGCTGAGAGAAGAAGAGGATAAACGTCTGCTGGAATAGTCTGGCATCCGTGCAGCGACAGCCTCTGTATCGGTGGGAAGGGACGAATAAGTTGGTGGGTGGTTAGATCGAAATGAGATTGGATCATTTCTTGGAATGCATAAACAAAGCTGTCGCCAGTACTTCCACAGACTAGAAGAATTAGTCGGAGGACATTAGGAAGGGTTTAATACAATCAACTGCTTCGAGTTTTGGTAAAGTATCAGGGCTGAATATGTTTTCGACGACTTCAGACTCCAAATCTGGGTCCAAAGCTTCGGTTAAGAGGAGCTAGCTGTCAGTAAAAAGCGAATGTGGCAAGCGGTACCTCTTGCAAATTCGGGACTAGTTTCAGGCATTCAACCAGAGTTTCAGAGCAGACCATTTTGATTTGCTTGTTGTCGTTGGCACTTCTGCCGAGAGATACTGTGGAGAAGGGACTGAAATCCAGAGTCTTCACTAACGCTCCCTTGTCAGGATGATGCGAGATCTGAGCTAGGAACTACACAACGTTAGAATAAACGATGTCGGAGCCGGATGAGGTACCTTTGTGAAAGCATAGGGGTCGGAGATAGGGACGTGACGATAGAGCCAGGTGGTGGCAACGAGGTTGAACTGCTTTGACACGAGGCAGAGAGAAGAGATGTCGCGCAGGACATCATAAATGGGTCTGGATGTGTCGGCGTGGACAAGCTCCAGGATGTAGTCGAGGATTTCATTCGGAATAAGATCAAATGGGGACGAGGCGCAAGAAGAAGGGAAAGTCGGAGTAAGAGGAGATTTGGAAGCGACACCGGCGCTCAGAAGCTGCTGTTGTTGAGACAGTCCGAGGTAGAGAGGGAGAAGCAAGTTCTTCGAGTGTAGGAACTGCATATCCTCTACCGATAGATGACTGAGGACAGTGCTGTCATACTTTTCGGTGGAGGATCCGAAGTAGGTGGAATCGTATTGATCCAAAGTTAGACAAGCTGGCATTATTATTCTCGGGAAATATGACTGAGAATAACCTGGCAGAACAGAAAATTTATGAAGGGGTGTTCTGTTGGGATGTTGCGGTGTTTTTATTATTTATTCTACCCGCCTTTCATTGTCTGATGAGGCCGGTAGTCCGAGAAAGAGGAGGAGAATAGAGGTGGAGGGTGGAACAAGGAACCGAGGGCAGCATGAGCATAAGCATGAGTACGAGAAAATGCGCAAATTCAATGGCCCGTGTCACAATCTTCGACTAACGTGACCATACCGTAAGGCGTGTGCAAATTTCTATTCGTCATGGCAATTCCGGGATTAGGTCCGGCAGCGGGCTTGCATTTGCAGCAAATGGCAGCCCACTTGATGCATACCCCAGAATTCTATGACTCAGCCGAGTACGATCCACCAGTCAGGTATCACAAATCGAAATAATTAGGATTAAACAACTGGCGCAAACCCGTCTGATGTTAATTCCTAATTGGTCACAAGATGCAGCCTAAAATGGGAAAAATATGAGACACTCGCAGAAAAAGGGGGAAAACCATTTCCAACACATATAAATACTTGGGGAAACACCACGCGAGGTCACGTTTCTGTGTCCAACCTTGGCTGCACCGTCTCGTGAGATATCAGCAGGCCAAAATATGGCCGCTTGTATTGCCGCGGCTAGCCATCAATAAGCTTACAACCCATATAGCTTCTATTCAGAAGGTCGTCTTTTTCATCGGATGAATTCTCCAATTTACCAACATAAAATATTATTAATGAAAATATCGTGCAGACTGCAGGCCGGAGGAGAGGACGCATGTGTGTTGTATCCCTTTGTGGTTCAAAGCACTAACGGAGACGCATAACGTACGTACTACAACTTGGTTACTTAGCTCCGAGGTATTCATGTGAAGTTCCATATTCAGGGATGCTGAAACCTGTCTCCCACGTCCTTTAACAAATAGAATTAGCGACTTTCAAAATGACGCGACGGTGCTATTAAACCACCGTGCCCAACACCATGACACGGGGAGAAACACGTATGAGATTACGCAGTGATGATTCCATTTCCACCCATGTGTCTATCGGAATAAGCAAAAAAACCTACATCCGTCCGAAATGACCTCGGGCCTCTTCATCATATGTCGCGTAACACTTGTTGCATCGCGCTGCAGTTTGATGCTTTTGCACACGTTTCATGCATATGCTCGCACTTGGATCTGGATGTCGCTTGAGATGAGCAGGATAGAAATTACACTTATTCTGCGTTGTAAATATCTAAATATTTGTAAATTTAACGAATTGGCCCCGCTGCAGCTTACCAATACTTTATTTCTGAAACAACACGGTGATTTTAACATCAACTCGCATATTCGTCACTTTTTGTTCTTCCTGTTTATCTTGCACTCTCACAAGCCCAAATAAACTTTATTCGTTCACTGCCGGATTTCTCGGAATAGATCCGATATAGCATGCCCATCCCAATACCATCAGGTATTCTCCGAAGACTGCAGGACACTCTCTATGCTCAACGTCAACCAGAAGAAGATGCCCCTCAAGCCACTAATTCCGAACCGGCAACGTCGGCCGAGGAATCTTCCTCGGTAAACGGAACGCAAGTCCAGCCTGTGCTTGAAGACTTGCCAATCGGTCGACAGACTTCTCCGAACGATCAGGCTCCATATTTTAACTTGGACAGCCATTCCCCACAATCGACGAATCCATCATCCCCGTCAATTGAGGGTATAGCATCTCGCCCGGGTCTGGAAGAAACCAGTACTAGCAGTAGTAGCAATGCTGCTGCAAGAAGACGGCAATCGCTGACTCCCGTTGCTACGCCTGATAGCAATGCTCAAGCGCTTCTGCGCAAACGGATCCTCGAAATACAGTCTTCCACGACTTTATCCGAGGGTGACAAGGCGAAGCGAGTGCAGGTTTGTTTCTTCATGAAATTCATCGAGCTAACATATCTTAGGCGTTAATGACTGAAGCGTATCTTGAGGCTCAAAAACGGCGTAGGGGATCGCACGCCGAGCAATTACAGGAGGGGGAACTCAGTGAAAAGGATAAAGCAAAGACGTATTGGGACGAGGCGCATGGGATTCTTGGTTGTCAGCATTATCGTCGAGGCGCAAAACTCCAGTGCAGCACCTGTAACCAATGGGCTACCTGTCGTCACTGTCACGATGAAAAGGAAGATCATAAGTTGATCAGGTATCACGTTTATAAAACCCAGCTCATTCGTTGTAGAAAAGATACACGGAATATGATTTGCATGCATTGCGCAACTCCCCAAAAAGCTGCCCAGTATTGTCAGAATTGTCACATTCGGCTAGCGAGGTATTATTGCGACAAGTGCCATTTATGGGATGATCACCCCACAAAGTCCATATATCATTGTGCGGATTGCGGGATATGTCGCGTTGGAGAGGGGTTGGGAAAAGATTTCTTTCACTGCAAGACCTGTAATGTGTGCATGTCTGTGTCACTTCAGAACTCGCATCGATGTATTGAAAGAAACACCGAATGCGATTGTCCGATTTGTGGGGAATATTTGTTCACTTCACCCGAGACAGTGGTCTTTATGCCATGTGGGCATTCTATTCATCAGAAATGCTACAACCAACATATCAAGACGTACGTTTTGTCTTTTGCTATGTTTATCTGATACTGAACAGATCATATCGATGTCCTACTTGTTCTCGGGCTCTGATCAACATGGATCATTATTTTAGGCTTCTGGATGCTGAAGTACGAAGACAACCTATGCCTGCTCCATACGATAGTTGGCAGACGGTCATATTATGGTGTGCTCTACCATCCAGCATCTACTAACTCTCAGCAACGATTGCTCCGCAAAAAGTCGTGTATCCTTCCACTTCGTGGGACATAAATGCAATTTGTATACTCTCTCTGTTGAAATTGCTCATGCGCTAGATGTTCAAGCTACAACACTGTCATGTGCGATATCTTGAAACCTCCTGAACAAGTTCCGTCGGCGCAGGCACAATTGTCCTCTACCTCAGAACTCGTTTCAGCTGGTGCAGAAGCGACTGCATCGGTGGCCGCTATGGTGGAGAATCATGCTTTCAATGACTCTGCAAGCACCAGCACCAGCGCCAGCACTTCTAGCTCATCTTCTAGTGCATAGCATACATTTGCATGTCTATTTTAGGGAACTTATTTGTAGGATTATAAACATTCTGATGGCGTTGAGATCTGGGTTTGGCATAGTCGGTGCACATATTGTATCAAAGCTGTTAATTTAACTTGTAAACTTTTCGTGTATAAATTCTGTTGCCAAGATCTTATTCTTTCACCGAGTTACCGCCGCTGAACTCGCTTGCGCTGATCTCAAGGCACGGGGACCGAAGTCAACCAGAGCCAGTAACAGACATCACAATGGCTTCAAAGAAAGGTCTCTCTGAGGCTGAAAAACGAACCCGAATGAGTGAGATCTTTCTTTCCGTATTTACAAAACTTTACTATGAGTACTCATTCCAGGGTGACTTCTTCACATTCAAAGAAATTGAAAAAATTGCTACGCAGCAGAAGAAGATTGTTCTTCAAAGCGTCAAAGAAATTTTACAATCGCTAGTAGATGATGGACTTGTATGACAATGGATTTGGAGAGACGCTCATGCTAGGTTTCTTCCGACAAGATTGGGACCAGTCTGTATTATTGGTCCTTCCCATCTGACGCAAAGAGGAGCCGGCAGACAAAGATGGAGGAGTTGGCTAAGGAATTGGAGGTGCTTCGTGAACGCCATGACGAAGTGAACAAGCAGATCCAGGAATCGATGGCGAACCGTCAAGATGATGTAGAAGCTGGAGATTCAAAGCTGATGGCAGGACGAACGTGCAATGTTATTGAAGTCACTTCAGGAGAAGGAGGAGACCAAGAGACTTAAGGCGCAAGAATTGAATTGTTACAGAGACTCCGATCCTCGATTGTTGGAAAACAAAGGTCATCTCCACGAGTAGGTACTTAACTGAATCCTCAGCGCGCACGGTCGAGTTATACAAAGAAGCTGCCATCCGTCATACTGACAATATCTGGAGTTTGCAGGGTTATCTAGTGAGGGAATATGCAATCAGCAGGGATGATCTCAATGCTCAATTCGGTATTGACGAGGAAGAATTAGATTCTCGAATCTAACACTAATGTTTGTGGAATATAACGCTTTCTTTCTGTTTCGACGAGTTGGATTTTATGTTTTGCAAATCAGAATTGAACATCGAACTTTGCTAAGGTTCAAGTCATCCATTCATTGCTACATGATGAGACGTATTGTTCTAAAAAGGAAAAGAGGAAATGCCCAACTAGAAACCATGCCTATACAGAACCGATGCCCCTATCCGTCTAGACCGACCCCGAGGTAATCCACGTATCCAAAAATGCACATTCCTACAAATCAAGACTTCTTCCTTGGTCTGCTCAATAGGGGCTGGTTTTTTCGACCTTCACTTGCATGGCAACAGCGGGATTAGACCAGCTAAATATCAATAATCAATAACGAAGGGGCGAACATTCTGATCTCATTATCGTCACCTGCAGACGCAAACATGTATGCTTCGACAGGATTCCAAGCTACGCAATTACATGAAGCAGAATGCCCTTCAATGGTATCGATGAGAGCCCCGTGCTCACGATTCCAGACATAGATTCTCGAGTCTAAATAGTCAACTTATGAACAAAAACAGACATACCTTCACTTCCACTCAGCACGAAATTCTGTTCGGGTCCGCCAAAACAAGATCGAATCATGAATTTCTCCTGTGTCTGTCCCACATATTTTCTGACCAGTCGGAATTTTTCGATATCCCAAAGATGAACTTCTTGCGCCATCGAGTTGATCAAGACATATTTGGAATCATTGCTTACTGTCACTGAGGTCATATTATGGCCCATCTGGTAGCTCATAACTTCCCGAAATGAATCCAGTACGTTGTAGATGTGTAGCTTGCGTTCATTACAAATGGCAACCATTTTAGAACCATCTGGGGTGACGGCTAAATCGAACATACGATCCATGCTCCATTGCTGAAGGACAGTTCCAGAAAGATTCCAGACCATTACTTCTTTGTCTACACTTGCGGAAATGAAGGTTTGACCATCTGGGAACCACCGACAGACGGTAACGATTTCATTATGCTCCATAGTTCGGACCAGATTTCCAGTCTGACAGTCAACCAGGCAAAGGAAAAGAGATACCTCAGTATACCACATCTTAACTTTATGATCATGGCTTGCTGTGAGGAGTCGCTGATCGTCTGGTGACCAGTCTAAAGACGCAACGCCGCCAGCATGGTCCTTCAGAGTATGTAGCTGTTCCCAAGTCTGTATGTCAATGGATGTAATATTGAAAAGACTTACATGTGTATCCCAGATGATGACACTGCTGTCTTTTGAGCTCGAGGCAAGCTTTGTACCATCATGAGAAAACTTTATATCCCATACTTCATCCTTGTGGCCAGAAAGCACTCTGATAGTCGCGGATGGAAATGCAGCGCTATCACAGCTGTGATCGATCAACAAAGAATGTGGGCCGTCTGCGAAACGGAGATGGTAAAGACATTTGTGAATCTGGTAATCCTTGGCTTGTTGAAGAAGAGTAACGAGCCGATGAGCGGGGACCATGGCTGTAGGAGAAACAATTTCTAAAGATCAGAAGGTTCTCGTACGGCTAGTACCTTGAATTGATGCGAGAAGGTGAGTCCGAGATTTCCCTTCTTTGCCGTCCCATCCAGTTCTAGATTTGAGATCTTCGGCAGTGGATATCATAACGAGACTAGCTGTAAGTAACATAAAGCAATTATCCAACTACCTCGACAGATTATGTACTTTCTCGGTGTTGATATTGAGCGGAGATAATTCCGTCCGCAGGATTATGAGGGCTGTTGTGAAATCTTTATCTTCTAGTGCTTCGAGAAACTTTTGCTCACGAATCAGGAATAGAGCTTCGGCTAACGATGCGGCTTCAACTAGAGGAATACATGATAAATGTAATTCGGCCTTGTCCCATTCGCCTGCCAGGACTGCAACGCGGAATTCCGATACATCGTCTGATTCGGTGTTGAAGCCCGATTCATCAGACAGTGTTTTAGAGGCGTGACTGAATATTAGCGAAAGAGAAGGAGGGGGATTACGAATAGCCCAAATCATTCAAGGCTTGTATGATAAGTCGAGTTACTTCCTGTCTACTGTGACCGAAGAATCTGTCGCTCGGTCGAGAACCATTCTTAACATTGCCGTGTCCATTGACGGCCGAAGAGACTCCGTTAGACGACTCGAACTTGAGTTTGCCATTTCTGACATTCTTGGAGTCATTTCCATTCGACTCACGAGTGTCGGAAGGTTCGCCGACGTCGGTCGAAGAATCAGCTTCGTACTTCATTGTGGATTCGAGATCGGAAGTAGATGTAGTTGTGAGGCGAGGTCGTTTACGAGGCCTAGGTGAATCTGGCGGGTCGTCACGTAGAGCAGTGGATGCACTACGATTCAAGCCGGCTGACCCAGCAGAGGGCAAGATATGCGGTGAGGGATCTCCTATAGCACTCGAGGAGGGAAAGGATTGTTGTTGACGGACTACTGTCGATGAAGGAGAAAAGGCAGAAATGCGACGAGAAGAAGAGGGGGGAGGAGACTGGGTTGACGACGTTGCCGATATAGCTAGTGAGGGTGAAGAGTCGTCAGAACGTCTGCCAGTAGCCACGACGAAGAAAGGTTGAGCTTGAGAGCCGCAGTATTCGTTACAGCAGATGACGCAACCACACTCGTATTTGACTAGTGATTAAATGTGGAGCAAAGCACCAGAGATGGCCACGAAAACCTGATGGATTATGATCGTATTGTCCTGACCAAAGGAACACAACTTGAGGGAGACGTGCTAGCACGGTAGAAGGTGAGTCTAGTCGGTTTGAACGGCAGAAATCGAATGATAGCAAAGAACGAGTAAGT
>Ga0335072_10003246_pt1 | contig 24563 bp, 25 predicted proteins | sample Lox_Sample_21_FD_206725 | JGI IMG/M metagenome (GOLD analysis project Ga0335072, IMG submission 206725) | Soil microbial communities from Loxahatchee National Wildlife Refuge, Florida, United States - Lox_Sample_2.1 | ecosystem: Environmental > Terrestrial > Soil > Wetlands | place: USA... | reverse complement strand
CGCGCAAGGTCTCTTTTACGACGGGGGCCCTTCTATTGTTTGAATCAAAAAGCCCAACGACCTTTAAGAATTCCATCCGCAGATAGCACGGCGCGGTGGATACGGCATCGACGCAGTTACCCCATGCCTTCATGTCATCCGCATCAGATGTGCTTAACGCAGCACCGACGTCGGAGCGAAAGACTGCGGGCGTCGTCAGTCCCTTTCCCAACTCGCCAGGGAGCCAATCGTGACGCTCCGAGAATTCTCGCGTGTGTGCTTTGATCTCCTCGGCGATTACGTTGTCATCGTTGCTGTAGTCAATTAGATCATCGAGATGGTAGTCGAAGAGCACGGTCTTCGCGATTCGTTCCACGTTGAAAAGCCGACCCCATCGAAAGGGTACCAGCTGATTATTATCAGGGTCTCTTAGAATGAGGAGAACCCGTTGTCCTTTGAGTGACTCAAGATCCTGCCGGAGATCTTGGTGAATCCATTGAATATCGAAGCGATTGTGAAAACGGAAGCCACTTGGCAGTGCTAATATTTGGTTTATGTCAAAACAATATGGCTGATGAGAGTGGATGATTAAACACACGTGCTGTCCTACATTGCTAGTCGTCGGCACCGCCAAAGCCTCCCCCTGACTGCGCGGTAGCGACCGCCGCTGCCGCACGGCCCTTCTTGGGCCGATGTTAGGTCTAGTGAAGAGTCCGTGCATCAAAGTTTGTCAGAAAAGTGTGAGATGTCCAGCTCGCTCGGAAGATGAGCCTATCCCAGTGTCCTCACTGTCCACGTGCGACCCGGTTCACCCTGGCTCTTACGAAATCAGCAGCCAAGTTGAACTCACCCTGGCCGAGAGCAACATGCTCATCGGCGGGGAACCTGGCAGCGACAAAGCGGTAGCTGTGCAGTTGATCGTCGCCCAGGGCGCGCTGTCCAGCGATTGCGATCTCGTCCTGGTAGACAGAAAGAGGGCGAACTCGGCCTGTGGCGGCGCTGCGCCGAACGATTTATCGCCCCGACCATTGATGAAGCCATCGATACGCTCAGGTGGCTTCAGGACAAGGTCGATGAGCGACTGGACTGGCTGCTCGACCACGACCTCCGGAAGATCACACCGGACACGGGGTGCCCGATCTACCCCGATGGCCATCGATAAGATCGGCGACTTCTCCGCCACCGCCGCGACCTCGATATAGCAGATAGAGTTCTCCGCACGTAACCGCGACATCGGGGCGCGCGGGCGGCGGGCGCGCTCCGGGCATCATCGCCGCCGAAGCCACGCAGTGGCCCGGCGCAGATCATGCGAACCGTAGGCGGCGTGCCACCATCCGGCCATGGAACGCTGACGAGGCCAAACAGTCCCTCGGCCGCTAGCGATCATCGATAACGGTGTGCCACTAAGTGGAGCTAAGCGGGCTCGAACCGCTGACCCCCTGCTTGCAAATTCTGATAAAGGCCGCATAACGACCTAGCCGGTTAGCAAATGACCAGGTCAGAGACTCCTCTTCAACTCAGTTGGGAGTGCTTTGGGACAGGTCATCCGCAAGATGATCTCCCAAATTCCTCCCAGTTGATCAAGGAGGAGCAGCATGCCCGAGGACCAGTCCAGCCAACTCGACCAAGGCGAACACGAGGACGAATTCCAGCCACCGGACCTTCGCCCACTGCGCGCGCTCGCCGAAAGCGAAGAACTAGCGGACGCTCGCGCCCGCCTAGCCGACGGCCTCGGCCAACCCCTGCCTGCGGAAGACCCTAACGGTCCCCTAGCGCGCGATGTTGCCGTGGCGCTGACCGAGGCCGGCTTCACCTTGCACGACTGCGCGCCGCACCATCCGCGGTACCGGCTCGGCGGAGTATGCGTACTCCCGATCCCCGCCCACCACAATCCTGATGGCCAGGGCGGCATCGCGGTGTCATGGACCACCCATAACCTGTTCACGCTCGACTGGGACCGCGGCCGCGAACACCACGACACCCAGCAAACCATGAACCGGGCACTCACCAGCGTCCTCAAGGGACTGGGCTACCAGGTACAGCCATTCGGAACTGGCGGGGCCTCCCTGGTCACCGGACCACGCCATTCCAGGGCGTCGACCGCTCCCCGAACCCGGACTTCAAGGGGTCGACGGTGAGCGCCGCCGACCGCGCCATCCGCGCCTCCGCCACTGTCGCCGTGGTCGGTGTGGCGGGCATCGCCGCCTACATCAGCTACTGGCACGCCTACGAGGTCATCAGCGCCCACGGCGAGACCGGCGTGACGGCGCGGCTGGAGCCCGCCACGATCGACGGCCTGGTCTACTGCTCCTCGATGGTCGTCCTGTACGCCGCGCGGCACCAGCTGCGCGCACCAGCCCTGGCCCGCTGGCTCCTAGCGCTGGGCATCGTGGCCACCCTCGCCGCGAACCTGGCCCACGGCTGGTCCCACGGCCCGATCGGCGCCACCGTCGCCGCCTGGCCCGCCGCCAGCCTCGTAGGCAGCTACGAACTCCTCCTCTGGCTGATCCGGACCGTCAGTGCCAATACAGCGGATCGCGTACCAATCCCGGACAAGGCCCACACGGCAGCGGACGACCATGCCGCTGAACTGCGACTCGTGACTACGCCCGCCGTTGGTACATCAGCCTCTGTGGGCGCACAGGTCGACCACCTGATGCCCGACTGGTCCGCGGGCCACGAGGCGTACCGGACCGCGGACCACCACGCCGCGGGCCCCGATGCCGCCGTTGGACAGCATGTACCCCTGAGAGGCTCGGAAGAGAAGGTCAGCGCCGCGGCCGTGGCCGCCTACCGCGCCAGCATCGACAACGGCAAGCCGATCTCCGAACGACGGCTCGCCGCCATGTTCGGCAAGACCTCCCGCCGCTGGGCACGCCACCGCATGGCCGAGGCCCAACAGACTCCGGTTGCCGCCATCGCGGACACGGCATAGGAACGAGGCGTCGCGCGGAAGAGGTTGCGCTTCGGCGTGGCTCTGTCGGCGCGCTGTCGGGATTGGGAGACTGACGTTATGAGCGTAGCTGTACTGAACCGGGAAATGTTCACCGAAGCTGCCGCGGCTCGGTTGCTCGGCGTGCCTCAACGGACGCTCAACTACTGGCTGGAGGGTGGCGAGCGTCGTGGTCGACTGTACAAGCCGGTGATCCGCGTCGAGCCCAAGGGGGACCATCCGTCAGTGACCTGGGCCGAGTTCATCGAGGCTGGCCTGCTGAGGGAGTATCGGAAGGCCCATGTGCCGATGACCGAGTTGCGTGCCTTCATCGACCTGGTGCGCGATCGCTACCAGGTCCCTTACCCTCTGGCGGACCGCCGACCGTGGGTCAGCGGCCGGGAACTGCTGTCCCAGGCACAGGATGCTTCGAGGCTTGATCCTGAATTCTGCCTTATCGCCGAGGTCAGAGGGCAGTATGTGCTGACGGCTGCTGCGGACTCGTTCCTGCATCGTGTGACCTGGGACGGGGACGTCGTCACCGCGTGGCGGCCGCACGACGACCCGAACTCGCCGGTCCGGATGCAGCCGGAGACCCGGTTCGGCCGCCCCTCGGTCCACGGGATCAGCACCGAGGTTGTGTGGGAGCACGAGCAGGCCGGTGAGATCTCCGAAGAGATCGCCGACGAGTTCGGCTTGTCCGATGAAGACGTCCGCTGGGCCCTGGCGTACGAGACCTCCGCACGGGCCCAGGCGGCATGAACCGGCCGGCCAAGCCGGCGGCCGTCAGATTCTACGTCGACGCTGACGTGCTCGGCTTAGCGAAGATCTTGGTCCAGATGAGACCAGACATAACCTATCCGGGCGACCCGGGAGGCATCGTCAAAGGTCGCCGGATACGGCCGCCGTGCCCGATCACCGACCCCAGCACCCCCGACCGGGTGTGGATCCCGGAGACCGCAAGGCTGCAATGGCTCATCATCACCCGCGACCGGCATATCCAGGACTACTCGGCCGAGGTAGATGCCGTCCGGGTGAGCGGGGCCCGAATGGTCAACCTGTCCGGTGCCGAGGCTCTCGATACCTTCCACCAGATGGAGGCGCTCATGTGCCAATGGCAGAAGGTCTACGCCTTGCTGGATGAGCCAGGCCCGTTCATCTACAGCCTGACGCGGACGACTCTTCGGCGCCTGCCGTTGCAGCCTTCAGGATGAGGGCTAACGATGACGGTGAATCGAGCGCGCTCGCCGAACTCACCCTGATCCGACTGGTGGTGACAGCTATATCACCCTCAGGAGCGCCAGCACCGTCAGCGCAGTCCCATCACGTAAGGTACTTCGGGCCGATACGGTACGCCCAAGGGTACGTCAACAGGAAGATGCGATGACATCAGCATGGATGATCCGGGCTGGCCGGGAGGGCGAGAGAGAAGAACAGGCACTCCGCGAGGGCCTGGCCATTGCCGGATGGCACGAACTCGACGATATAACCGCATGCACTACAAGGGATGAGCTGCGGGCTGAGGTCCGCGAAACCTACCCCGACGCGAGTAAGGCTGTCGTCGCTAACTGGACCGGGCAGCTATGGCGGTTTCGCGAGGTCATCGCAGAAGGTGACTTTGTCGTAATGCCCCTGAAGAACCGCAGAATGATAGCGATCGGATCGGTCACTGGCCCCTACGAGTTTCGTCATGACACCGACCCTGGAATGCGTCATGTGCGACCGGTTAAATGGGTGCGGGAGAGTGTGCCAGAAGTGCAGTCAGACAAGACCTCCCAGACAGCATGGGCTCTCTGCTGACGGTGTGCGGCTTAACGCGATTCGGCGCGGCACGGCGTATAGCATATCTCGCCGAACAGGGCATCGACCCCGGTCCTGAGCCGGACGAGATGATTTCGCATGGTGCCGACACGCCTTATGAATTCCTCGCTGATGCGGCTGGGCGCGCGCCAGGCCAACCACTGAAGATTTCCATCCGCGACATGCTGGCGCATTGGCGAGCCGCTCGCAGAACCCCTGGCCTGGTTGCACGGGTTGAAGCCGATCTTGCGGAGAAAGGGCTCACGACGCGACCTGCCTTCACCGAGGGATGGATCGACAGCCCCATAGAGATCGTGCGCGTGGGCGCGGAACCAGGACCCGCCGGACAGGGCAGGGACGAGGATGCGGCGCATGACACCGCAGACATCTCCGAACTTCCCGCGATGGCCTTGAGAGTGGGCGATCTGAAGCCCGCAACCGACGGCGTCACATACGTTCGACCTCATGAGTAATTGGTGTCTGCGCTCACCAAGATGCTGGCAAAGAACTATTCTTAATTGGCGATTATCGATGAGGCAGAAAATCTGATTGGCGCGGTGAGCTGGGAGTCGATCGGAAAAGCGCGCATGGCCAGCCCGAATGCAAGCCTGACCGAGGTTACCTGCAATGCCAGGGTGGTTGAGTATGATGAAGACCTTCTCAGTCAGATCGGCGAAATCTACACCAAGGGCTATGTTTTCGTGCGGGGGCCGGACCGAACAATCACTGGAATCGTGACGGCCGCAGATCTAACCGTTCAGTTCGCGGATCTGGCGCGACCGTTCGTCCTAGTCGAGGAGGTGGAGCAACGGCTGCGCAGGCGTGTGGATGAGGTGATTCCCCTTGACGAAATACGCCGCAAAGCGCGCGGCCGGGCAGACCGAGTCAACTCGGCGGCAGACATGACGCTGGCCGACTATGAACATCTACTCGGGCCAGAGGAGAACTGGCGACGGCTAGGCTGGCCCCTCGATCAACAGTTCTTCTTGCAGCAACTCCAGAAGGTTCGCGATATCCGGAACGAGCTGGTACATTTCAGCCCAGATCCAATAGAGCCACCCCGACTGGCTGAGGTCGTGGGATTTGTCCACATGCTTCGGACGGTTGACCCCTCGCGCTTGATCAGGCAGCCGTATATCCACGGCTTCAGCCGAGCCAGACAGCGGTCCCCGCGGTGGCAAGGCGAGCACGGCGCTGATCGTGACCGGGGAGGGCGCGCTCGACAGCGGCCCAGAACGCAGCAGTGTGGCGTGGCTGGCCGATGTGGGCGAGTTCGTGGACGATCACGTAGTCGGCCAGAGAGACCGGGAGCTGCATGGCCGCCCAGTGGATGTTCAGCCGGTCGTTCTTGCCGAGGGAGCCCCACCGGTACCCGAGATCGCGCACGTCGAGGCCGCCGGGTTGCACTCCCATCGACTCAGCCCAAGATCCGATCCGCCTGGGGAGCCATGTCCGCGCACGCCGCTGATAAAAGCGGATCATCGCCTCGCCGCCCCGGTCGGCCTCCGCAGAGGCACGGGACATCCGGAGCCTGCCGCGGTCGAGTTTCACGGCTGTGCCAAGGGGGTCGTCGGTAAGCTGGAGACGGTAGTGGCGGCCGAGATAGTCAAAGCCTTCCCCGGTGATGAACTCCTTGGCCGGGCTGGCGGGCAGCAGCAGGTGCTTGTCGGCGAGTCTGCGGAACACCCAGTGCCGTTTAGACCAGGCCCAGGCGGCGACTGCGTCAAGGTCTGCCCCCGCCGGTGCGTGCAGCAGCAGGGACCCGTCCCGGTCGATGGTGATCCCTACGGTTCGCCGCTGCTCAGATTCGCGCACCGCGAAGCTCAGATCACCGACGGTGATTTGAGCTGGCACGGTGAGGCCCACAGGCATCAGCTGGTCACCAGGCGTGCGTGGTTAGCCTTGGCTAGCTCCATGAGCCTGCTGGCTACCGGGCTTGTGCGGGCGAAGTCGAACAGGTCTGCCCCGTCGATCATCGGCTCGGCCAGCCGGGTCGCGACCCAGGCGCGCAGCGCGTTCTGGGCGTAGGTGTTGTGCCAGAAACCGACCAGCCCGATCTCGGCCCGTATGTGGCTCACCAGGTCCACCGTCAGGTCCCGCAGCAGCGCGTCACCCGGAATGGACAGAGTTCTTCCCTCGTCGGCCAGCTCGCGCTTGAGCAGGTCGTAGAACGGGGCCTCGGCCACCGGGTCCAGGCCGCTGTCATCGGCCCGGCGCCCGGCCCGGACCTCTGGCAGCAGGTCCCCGAGGGCTAGGGCGAGCTGTTCCCACTGCTCGCCCAGTTCCTCGATGATCTGCTCGAGACGCTCTGACAGCCGGTCGTAGTGCTCGGGGTCCTCGTCCCAGTGCTCGCGCAGGTGGTAGCGGATGGCGTGTTCCATCTCCGAGGCCCTGGCCCGGGCCGAGGGCAAGCCGGCGACCCGGGTGTCGAAGTCGGCGGCGGTGATGGAGATAGGAGGGATCTTCTGCTCGATGCCCAGGGCCTCGACGTGATCGTCGATGAGGCGGCGGACCTTGCTGCCGTAGAGGGAGGCGTCGAAACCCACCTCGCGGTAACGGCGGCGGGCGGCGAACGCGATCGCCCCGAATGCTTTCGCGTCCGGCACGAACGGCAGGGCTTCCGGGCGGGGCAGCACGATCTCCATGCTCATGGTGAACAGCTTGAACGCGGCCTCGAACGCGGCCCGCAGGCGTTCATCAGCGAGCGCCTCCACACAGGCATCCTGGTCAGCCTGGGTATCGAACCTGTCGATCCCCCGAGCCTCGAACAGGTTGCGTACCCGCTGGCGCCGTTCGGCAAGCAGCGGCACCTGGTCGGCAATGCTGGTCATCGCGCCTTCGACGTCCTCGGCCGCGTACGCGGCGAGGGCGACCTTCAGGTTCTCCGCCACCCCGAAGTAGTCCACGACGTACCCGGCGTTCTTGCCATGCGCTGTCCGGTTTACCCGGGCGATGGCTTGCAAAAGCTCGGCTTCCTTGATGTGCCGGTCCAGGTACATCACCTGCTCGGCCGGGGCATCGAACCCGGTCAGCAGCATCGACTTGACGATCAGGAACGCGATGCGGCTGGTGTGTTCGGGGTCCGCGTCCCCTTGGACGGGCAGCGGCTTCTTGAACTTCTCGATGACCGCGTCCTGTTTCGTCTTGTCGGTCCAGTCCGCCCAGTCCGCGGGGTCGTTCTGCTCACCGGAGATCACAGGGACGAAGTCCAGCGCGGCGATCACCTTGCGGAACGGCCACGCCCGTACCAGCCGCGCCGTCTTACCCGGTAGCCGGTCTGCCCGGTCGGCAGCATCCGGCGTTTTCAAGCCAGGGTCCAGGCGGTCAAGGTCGGCGAGCAGCTCGTCGCGGGCGGCCAGGAACGCCTCCCGGTACCGCACGGCCGCGAGCCGCGAGGTCGCCACAACCTGCGCCTTGAAGCGGTTGGGCATCACGGTATCCACGTAGTGCCGCAGCATGCTGTGGGCCTTGGCGGCGATCAGCTTCGGAGCCTCCAGCACGTTGCCCTTGGTCGCCCACCGTGCCCGGATCGCCTCCAGCTCCCGGGGCGTGTGTTCGGCGAACATGTCCTCGAACAGCTCGTCCATGTCCGCGGCGTCCCGGACCGCTGCCTTGGCGGTGCGCCCCTCGTACAAGATCGGCAGCGTCGCCCCGTCGGCCTCGGACTGCAGGATCGTGTAACGGTCCAGATAGTCACCGAAGATCGTGGAGGTGTACTTTCTGGCGCCCATGATGATCGGGGTGCCCGTAAACCCGATCCGGGCGCAGTTCGGCAGCGCCTTCAGCAGGTTCGCGTGCAGCGCGCTGCCCTGGGACCGGTGTGCCTCGTCCACCAGGATGACTATGTCCTCGGAGGTGTCCAACACGCCCAGCGATTTCAGTGCCGCGTCGTCGTTCTTGCGTGCCTGCGGGTTGCGGTACTTCTGGATCATCGCGAAGATCAGCGCCTTGCCCGGCGTGGACAGCAACTGTCTGACCTTCGCCACGCTGGTCGCGGTCAGCACGGACTCCCCGGTTAGCGTGGCCGTGTCCGATAGCTGGCGCTGAAGGTCAAGCCGGTCGGTCACTACCACCACCTTGAACCGGACCAGGTCCGAGCGGGTCCGCATCGCCCGGACCAGGAACACCATCGTCAGGCTTTTCCCCGATCCCTGGGTGTGCCAGACGATCCCGCCGCGCCGATCCGACTCACCGTCCTGGGCCCGGGTAGCTCCCGTGGTCAGCCGTTCCAGCGCCCGGTGCACGGCCCGGTACTGCTGATACCGGGCCACCACCTTGACCATCCGCGACTCGGCCTGCATGAACAACGTGAAATGCCGCACCAGGTCCAGCAGCCGCTCCGGGGCCAGCATCCCCGCCACCAGCCGCTCCTGGCTGGACAACGCGGTCACGCCCAGCGCGACGCACACATCTGCCTCGGGCACTGGCTCGGTGGTCTTCCATTCCGCGTAGTGCTCGTCCCCCGAAGTAAACGTGCCAACCAGCGCTTTCTCGAAACAGGTCGCCACCACAAACTGGTTCGTGTAAAACAGCCGTTCGTTACCCTCCGGCTGCCCGCGCTGACCCGCATAACGGCGCAACTGGCGAATCGCCTTGACCATCGGCTCAACCACCGTCGGCGACTTCGCCTCGATCACCACCAGCGGAATCCCGTTCACGAACAGCACCAGGTCCGGCGCGATGAACTTATGCCCCTGCCCGCCCGGCTCGTCCACCCGGAACTGGTTCACCACCAGGAAGTCGTTCCGCTCCGGATGCTCCCAGTCAATGAACTGAACAGTCCGGTCCCGTCCGTGGTCCCACTCCGGCACCCCATCCACGGTCGTCCCCAGCAACAACCGCTCGGTCAACTCCTGGTTTACCTCAACCAGCTTGACCGCCCTCGGTCGCAGCAGTACGCCCACAGCCTGCGAGGTGCGTCCCTCATCCAGCCACGGCTGGCCATCAGGGCCGAGGTTGATCCGCCTCAGCACGTCCTGAAGCCGCCCCTCCAGGAGCACCCCCCGAAACGACCCCCGCCCCGTAACTCCCGGATCCGACTTCGAGCCCTCAACATGTCCCCAGCCCAGCCCTTTGAGCTGCGTGATCAGCGGCAACTCAACTCGTGAATACTCCGGCCCTCCACTCACGCGGACGCACCCACCCGCACCCGCCCCGTCAGCAAGTCATCCATCATCCCCCGTTTCAGAAGGCAAAGTTTCGACAGATACAAAGTTTCTTGGGCGATTTCATCATCTGCAGCAGCAATCCTGACTGCAATGGCGCGCTGCTCGTCAATTGTTTGCGGAATCGGAACACGGATTTCTCTGAGCTGTGCCAGGGTAATCTCCGAGAAGGTCGTGCCTTTAACGGCTAGGCTAAATTGTCGCTGCACAGACTCTCCCCGGAGCGCCCAGAGCAAGTATGCGGAGTCAATGCCGGAACCTGGAGATATCCTAGCAGTTCCCTGTGTTAGATTTGCCCCTTCAAGATCTTCAGGAACGATAAGAACTCTTCCTACCGTGGCCCTAATTGCACATACGATATCACCCTTATGAACTGTAGATCGAGCATAAGATGACGCAATCTGCTTGGATGTACAGAGCAAGGTTTCACGGTCCAAGCGGTTCCCCGACATGTCGCCTGTACGAATGTACGGAACCCCACCCTCGACATGAGGGCCAGCCTGAACTATCCCATAAGTGATGGGAGCAGAAACGCACGCGCTCAACGGCAGCGATTGCCATGTGGGCAAGTCAGTACCGGGTGCGAGGAGATCGTGCAGCAGGCCTTGCTTGACCTGGTTGAGCTTGGCGATGAACCGCTCAATGGATCGGATCGCCTCGTCCGCCGTATCTAGGACTTCCGCGATCCCGCACTGCTCGGGAATAGGAGGGACCCAGATTCTTACATCACCGATTTGGGATTGATTTACTGAAGGAACGACTCCATCCTGAACAAAATTCGAGAAATCCACGGCCTGCATGGCATGGTAGAGGTAGTCATCGTGAATGTCGTGACGGCCGACCACAGCGAGCATGTTGTTATCTATGAGAGACCAGCGATCGATGATTCGACGCCGGTTCATCAACAACGCCGCGCCAACCTTAGCGAACGCAACCGATCCAGGTGGGCACGGCTTCCATCCATAACGCTTGGCTATTTGTTCCGATACATAGTTGCCGGCAACGGTGAGAAAGCGGCCGTTCTCTGGTCGAGACATATCGCCGACTTTGTAGAAGGGGAAGTCTTCGTCGCGATGCCCTTGTTCAGCGTCAGGGAATGCGTACCCCGGGTGAAAATCGACAACGTCACGCAGAGGCCGTCTAACCCACTCCTCCTTGATCTTGCTGGACTCACTCATAGCCAAGGCTCCTAAGAAATCCAGTCAGCTTAGAGATTGCTATTTCGCGATCGGTTTCGATCTGGCGTAGCGGCACGGCGTACTTGTCCCACCAGTTTTCAAGGGCTGCGATGATCCGTTGGCGATGCACCGTGACGTAGCCGTACAGGTGGTCCCTAACGTTGCTGCGAGCCAATCGCATCACGAGATCATGTTCCTGCACCGCGGTCAATTCGGCACGGGCCTTGCCGAGTTTTATGATGAACTCCTGCTGCATGGTTTTCTGCTGCTTCTTGACCGTGGCCAACTGCTTCTTCAGTGCGGATAGTTCGGCCGGGGACACCATGTCAGGGTCGTCGGCGGGTTCCTCGTCTTCCTCGTCGCCGGTCGCGGTCGTCGCCTTAATCTGCGCGTCGAGTTCGGAGCGGCGAGACTCGATTACGGCCAGTTCCTCCAGGTACGACGGCAGGAGTTCCGGGACCAGCTTGTGGTCAAGCGGATCTGTCCTCCCGCTGCTGTCCTCCATAGCCGTAGTTATGGTGGTGACCCAGCCGTCGACTACGCCGGTGAAGCCGTGGGCGACGAGCGTGCGCAGGTCGTATTGGTTGGTGTTCCACCAGCGGACGATAACGCCTGCCAACTGGAAGCGGTCGAGCAGGCCGATTGGCTGGAGTTCGGCGACGAAGCTCTCCAGCAGAGTCCGGCGGGTCTTCATCAGCGTCTTCGTTGCTGGCAGGTCGGCCACGAGCGTTGCGTGTTCCTCCCACCAACGGTCCAGAGCGACGTACAGTTCCGCCTCGCGGGCCTGGACGCCCTCGTCGATAGTGACCAGCTCTTTCAGGTCTGCCCTGGTTACCCCGGGAGCGAAATCTAGGTAGGCGTTGTCGCGGGCCACGAATACTCGTTCAGGCGAGAATCCGTGCGCGGTGAACAGGGGAGCCTTGGCGGCGACCTCGGCCCGGAGGATGCCGCCGTGTAGGTGTGCGCGCACGTCCTGGGGCTCAGGCGGGGGAGCGTTGTCGGCGTAGCGGCGGATGTTGAGGTTGTCGTCGTTGGCTCGCAGGTCCTCGCGGGTTACGACGGTGGCGTAGCCGGGGATGTCGGTGAACTCCCGATAGGTGGAGACGATCTTCTCGGCGTGCTCCGGGAGCAGGTAGTTCTGGGCCCGCCCGGCCTCGAACTCGGCGTCGGCGTTGATGAACAGCACCTTGCCCTGACTTTGTGCCGGTTTGGTGCCCGGGGCGCGCATGACGAGGACGCAGGCGGGGATGCCAGTGCCGTAGAACAGGTTGGGGGCCAGGCCGATGACCGCGTCGATGATGTCGTCGTCCAGCAGTCGGGTGCGGATGTCGCGTTCGGCGCCGCCACGGAACAGCACGCCGTGCGGCATCACGGTCGCCGCGATGCCACGGCCGCCCGTGAGGACTGAGACCATGTGCTGGACGAACATCAGGTCGGCCTTCTTGCCGCCCTCCGGTGCCCAGCCCCACTGGAACCTTTCCGGGTGCTGCATGCCGTCGCGGGTGTAGTTGAGGGAAAAGGGCGGGTTCGACAGCACCCGGTCGAACCGTTCCAGCCGCCCGCTCTGGGCGTGCATCGGGTCGGCGAGGGTGTCGCCGTTCTGCATGTCGGCGTCGGGGATGCCGTGTAGCAGCAGGTTCATCTTCGAGATCGACCAGACACTGCCGTTGTACTCCTGGCCGGCCAGGTGCAGGTTGCGTGGGTTCCCGCCGTGTTCCTCGACGTAGTCCTTGGACAGGATTAGCATGCCGCCCGACCCCGAGCAGGGGTCATACACCGACATGCCCGCCTGCGGCTCGACCAGTTCCACCATCATCCGGACCACCGAACGGGGCGTGTAGAACTCGCCGCCCTTCTTGCCCGCAGAGTCGGCGAACTCCCCGATCAGGTACTCATACGCCGCGCCCAGCAGATCGGGGAACTCGAAATCCTCGTTCCGCAGCCGGTACCTGGAGAAGTGCGCGATGAGGTCCCGCAGCTTCCGGTCCGGGATCCTGGACTGGCCGACGGTCCGCGTGAAGTCGATGTGCTGGACCACGCCCTCCAGCGCCGGGTTATGGTCTTCCAGTGCGCCTAGAGCTTTGTTCAGCCCGTCACCGACGTTGTGGTGCAGGTCGTCACGTAGGTGCTCCCACCGGGCCGGCGGCGGCACGAAGAACGTCTCCGCATAGTAGCTGGGCGAGTTTGACCGCAGCTCCGCCTCGGTACGGCCCCGGCCTTCGCTTTCGATCCGCGTGATGACCCGCTCACGCGCTGCGTCGAACTCGTCGGAGGCCCGCTTCAGGAACAACATCCCGAAGATGTACTCCTTGAACTCCGACGCATCCATCTTGCCTCGCAAGATGTCCGCCGCCGCGAACAAGTGCCGCTCCAACTGCGGCAACGTCAACTTCCGCACGCGCACCGTCCTTAATCATCGGGCTCCAGCAGCGTGTGCCCGACGTCATCTGCGCAACTGGCCCATGAGGTACGTACCTCTCCGGTGACACGGTAACGTCCAGCCCGCCCTACGCATCCCCCATCCCCCTTCGGGCAAGCGGACCATATCTGCCTCTGATTCATCCAACCACTCTGGAGAGGCCGGGCGGGGATCGATGAGGTAACAACTACCTGGCTGCGCCATTGAGCCGAGGGTCAACGCATAGACAGTCGATCGTAGATCAACTGCGCCAAAAGCAATTGAACAGTAAAGCATCGCGCTCCACCTCTCTGCAAATGACCAGAACTCGGCGGTCTAACAGGCCGGGCCGGAACTATAAGAAGCAAGATGTGCATAAACCTGGGATGTCTCTGGATCGGGCGCGATCCAGAGATTATGGTGGCTCACATAGTGAGGTTCGGACTAAGAACTAAGACGACGATTTTGGTGGCCACTCGCCGAGATGAAGAGGCATTCCCCAGCAGCAGGAGTAGCGGGAAATGACGGGCATAGCACCGGCAGAGCGCCGCTCGGCCGCCGCGTACGCCAGCCGACCGCGCGACTGCGGCGGGTGGAGTTCTCCCTGACTGAGGAAGAGTTCGGAGACCTGGACGCAGCGGCAGTGCGAGCCGGGTTGGCACGGGGCGCATACGCCGCAGAGGCGGCGCTGTCTGTGGCCAGGGGCGTGGCATGTCCCGCGGACTCCCCGCTCCGCGAAGCCCTCGGTGAGTTCGTCCGCGCTGCCGGGCTGGTGTGGCGGATCGGAGTGAACCTCAACCAGGCTGTGGCGAAGCTGAACGCAACCGGGCAGTGTTCCGCAGACCTGGTTCCGTATGCGATGGCGTGCCTGCGCCGGGTCGAACGGCTGGACGCCGCAGCAGAGCAGATCCGCCGCCAGCTCCCATGATCGCCAAGATCAGCGATCCACGCGGTGAAAGGGTCGCAGGGCTGATCTACTACCTGTTCGGCCCGGGACGGCGCGATGAACACACCGACCCGCACCTGATCGCCGGGTGGCGCCACCCGACCGAGCTCGAGCCACCACTGCGCCCCGACGGCCGCCGCGACTTCCGCAGGCTCTACGGGCTGCTGCAGCAACCGCACGCCGCCCTCGGGCCGCGCGGATTCGACCGCCCGGTCTGGCACTGCGCCGTCCGTGCAGCACCGGAAGACAGGCACCTGTCCGACGCGGAGTGGGCGCAAATCGCCGGGGACATCATGCACCGTACGGGGCTCGCGCCCTCTGGCCAGGAGGACGATGCGGTCCGCTGGGTCACCGTGCGCCACGGCGATGACCACATCCACATCGTGGCCATGCTGGCCCGCCAGGACGGCGGCAAACCCCGGATGTCCAACGAGCGCTACCCGGTTCGCGAGGCATGCCGGGCCGCCGAGGAACGTTTCGGACTGCGGCGAACGGCCCCCGGCGACCGGACCGCGGCCCGCCGCCCGACGCGCGCCGAGCAAGAGAAGACCCAACGGCGCGGATGGTCAGAACCACCACGGGTCACCCTCAGGCGCGCCGTCAGCACCGCCGCCGCCAGTGCGTCGAGTGAGCAGGAGTTCTTCGCCCGGCTCGACGGCGCCGGGGTGCTGTTCCGCAAGCGGATGAGCACGCGCAACCCCGCCGAGGTCACCGGCTACGCCGTCGCCCTACCCAGCGACGCCGCCGAGCACGGGGGCCCAGTGTGGTTCAGCGGCGGGAAGCTCGCCGCCGACCTCACCTGGCCCAAGTTGCGTCGTCGCTGGGAACCTCTCCATAACGGTCCGCCGGGGCGGTTCATGTCCGCGGACCGCAACACCGTCTGGCGGCAGGCCGCAAAGGCCGCCACGAGCGCGACCGCGCAGATCCGGTCACTCGCGGCTACCAACCCGGCGGCAGCGGCCGATGCCGCGTGGGCAGCTGCGGACACCTTGCATGTTGCCGCTGCGGCGCTCGGCAGCCGGGTGCTCCGCCATGCCGCCGACAGCTACGACCGGGCCGCCCGCGCTCCGTATGGGCGGATACCGCGTCCCACGCCTGCTGGTAACAGCCTGCGCCAGGCCGCGCGGCTCCTGGCTAGAGCCGCTGCCGTCACTGACGACAACACGCTGGCGCTGGTGACGCTCGTCACCCGACTGGCCGCGCTCGCCGAGGCTCTCGCCGAACTGCGTTCAGCGCAACGGTACGCCGCCCAGGCCGCCGCCGCCCGGCGAGCAGCCGAGCAACTGAACGCCGCGTGCGGCCACTTTCAGAGCTCGCACGGATTCCGTCCGCCAACGACGCCCGCCAGGGTCGCGAGCGTGGACACGCCCGCACCCCTTCGCCTAGGTCGGCTTCCAGTTCTCAGGAGAGAACGGCCAGCCCACCCAGGCGTCCGGTCGCCGCGCAAGCCGCGCGGCCCGACACGCTAACCGCCCGGGCGCCTCACCAGACCGCTCCTCAGGATGCCGTCTGCCGACAGAAGAGGCCGAATTCAGGTGGAACCAGCGAGGGCTGAGCACCATGTCGTCCCGTTGCAGCCAGCGGCAGGTCCCAAGTGCCTTCGCACCGGCAGCCGACGGCGGCGGTCATCACTGCGAGCGATGACCGTCGCCGTCGGCCGCTGGGTCCTGGCTGAGGTCTCGCGCGAGCATCTGCGCGGTCACCAGAAGGGTCGCCCGGCGGCTGCCAGGGACTGCGGCCAGCGCCGCGCCGATGTAGCGCCGGACGAGCGTAGCCCGGCGAGGTAGCTCATCGGCCGGACGTCGAGCGCGACATCGATGGCCGTCAGCAGCGCGATCTCACCGGGCCGGGGCAGCGACTCGGGCGAGATTGCGCCGGGGCTATCGCTCATCAGCCCGGCTCCGCCCGTCGTCGGATCGTGTTACTTGTGCCCAGACGACTTTCCCGCCCATACCGGGAGGGAAGTGCCAGCCCCACCGAGCGCTGACCGCCTCCACCAGCAGCAATCCCCGGCCGTTCTCGCCGTCGTCGTCGGCGTCCATAGGTACCGGCGGCAGCGGGCTGGCATCCCAGACCAGGATGACAACCTGCGTCTTGTCCGACACCAGCCATAGCCGTATGGGGTTGTCCTGCATCGCCGCGCGCGAGATCTGAATGGCGTTGGTAGTTAGCTCCGCGACCAGCAGTTCGGCGCTCTCGCTGAACTCGGCCAGTCCCCACTCCCAGAGCACCTGGCGGGTGTGGAGCCGGGCGCACGGCACCGCGCTGGGAAGCGCTCCGAGTTCAAGGAAGGTCTGGTGCGGCCACCCAGCCGCGAATGGCGCGACCAGCGCGGCATCCGCAGCGCTGGCGAACAACCCGCCGTAACTGCCAGGAACTGCCGCGGTTGCGGCAAGACGAAGGTGGCCGCTGGTGGTCGCTTGCCGACTGGGATTGGCCTTGCGGTGCATGACCGCGTTCCCTATGGCGTTCATTCACACCCGAAAACCGGGCCGCAGGTACGACATGGCCCGCGTGACCGTCTCCACCACGGCGGCGGCCACGCCCGCCGGGTCAGTGATCCCCCAGGAGGAGTCGGTCTCGAATGCAGGCGTGCCGCACTGGCCCCAGTAGTCGCGAATCCAGGTCAAGCAGCCCTGATCGGTGATGAAGACCTTCGCGCCTTCGGCACTGCCGGGGCTGGCCGCCGCGATCTCCGCGTGCGCGTCGAAGAAATCCTCGTCCGGGTAAACGACCAGGCCCACGTCCAAGCCCCGGGCCTTCAGCTCCAGCCCGACGACGCCCTTCAACGTGATGCCCTCGTGGCCGTACCCATGTCCCAGGCAAGGGAAGTCATCCCCCCGGCCGGTCAGCAGCGCCGTGGCGACATCAGCGAGCTGTTTCGCGTCTGCGCCATCACCCGCCCCAGGGCAGTAAGCCCACTCGGTATCTCCCCCGTCATCGACCACGAGCGTGCACCGCGCTCCGCTACAGGCAATTATCAGGCGACAGCTGCCGTCACGCTCGGGCGGGCGGACCTGTAACCCGCTCTCAGCTAGGCCGTCCGCCACCAAGCTCAGCAGCTCGCCTGGCCTGGATCGGTCGGCGAGATCCCTGCAAGAACTGTTCACCTCAGAGGATCCTTTCCGCCGTGGTAGCCACCAGAACGCCGACACGGACGCCCTTGATGGCATTTGCGTTTCGTTCGGTTTGCTTTTCTTCCAACACCCGCATGCGCCCAACGCCTCCGGCTCTTTGACCCCAAGGTCTTCCGTAAGTTCGTGCACCTGCGGCATGGGCAACTCGGTCATGTGCCCTTGCACGTGGGCGCTGCGTCGGGCGGCAACGCGAGCCACGTCTTGCGCGGCCTCGTGAAGCTGCGCCGCGGCGCGGGCTGCTCGCTGAGTGCCGGTCATGAGTCTCAGCGAACCCCAGCCGACTCTGCATGGGCAGTGTTGGTCGACGGGGCAGATGTGTGCGCGGGGGGTGTCAATCAGCCCGGACGCCATGCGGAGCACGTGGCAGTGCGAAACTGATCATGTCCGTACTGGTAGAAGGGCAAGCAGATGCCACGACAGCCGAGGGAGGAGAATCTGCGGTTGCGGGCCTTACTGGACGAAGCAGGAATGTCCAACAAGGGCCTGGCACGCAGGGTCGTTGACCTGGCCGCGGTCCAGGGACTGGCTAATATCCGGTGCGATCACACATCGGTTCTCCGGTGGCTAGCGGGAGAACAGCCACGCCCGCCGGTTCCCGAACTGGTTGTAGCCGTCCTTAGCGATGCCCTGGGCCGGAAAGTCTCCGGAACCGAGCTAGGAATGACGCCAAGCAGCTTGCCCGGCGATCTCGGTTTGCAGATCTCCACTGGCTGGACGGAAACAGTGGCTACCTCAACGGCCCTGTGGAGGGCAGACATGCAGCGAAGGCGATTCCTGGTCAACGCGGTGTTCACCTCGGCCGCGCTGTCCGCCTCCGCGCTACGCTGGCTCACCAGCCCGCCCGCAATCGCTCCTATCGCCTCTGGAATTCGCAGAATCGGCCGCACCGATATCGACGCGATCCGCGCAGTGGCGACCTCCTACAGGGAAATGGACAACCGGCTCGGCGGTGGCAAGCTCCGCCATGGGGTCGTGTCCTACCTTGACGATCACGTTTCGCAGCTGCTCACGACAGGCACCTATCAAGAAGAGACGGGCCGACAGCTCGCTGCCGCGTGTGGGGAGGTGTCGCAACTTGCCGGCTGGGTTGCCTACGACAGCGGCGAACACGGCCTTGCCCAGCGATACCTGACCCAGGCACTGGCGTATGCGCGCCACGCCGACGATCCGGCACTAGCAGCGGAGGTCCTTGCCGCGCAGGCACATCAGGCTGTCTATCTCGCCCGGCCAGACGAGGCAATCGACCTAACGCGAGCTGCGAGGGCCGCTGCCGCTCGCCACGGCTCAGCAACCCTGCTCACCGAGTGCCTGGTCATGGAGGCTCACGGGCACGCCGCCCGCAATGATGCCCATGCCTGCGGCATCGCTCTCGCGGAGGCGGAGCGGACGTTCGACCGCGCTATTCGCGAAGATGAACCGGCATGGCTCGCTTATTTCGATGAGGCATACCTAGCGGCGCGCATGGCCCAGTGCTTCCGTGACCTTGGTGAAGCGAACCACGCTGCACGGTACGCGCGCCGCTCGCTGGACATGGATGGCCGCTACGTGCGCGGACGGGCCTTCAACCTATCCCTGCTGGCTGCTGCCCACGCAGCGCAAGACGAGCCAGAGCGGGCGTGCGCCGTCGGACAGCAGGCACTGGACCTGACTGTCCGCCTGACCTCAGCGCGTAGTGTCTGGTACGTGCGTGACGTGGTGCGCAGGCTTCGCCCGCGAGCCGACGTCGCGGCTGTCAGGGACTTCACTGCAGAGGTACGTGAGCGCCTGCCCGCCGCAGTAGGACGTGCTGCACCGCGATGATGGTTATCGCCCCCAGGATGTCACCCTTGGCGATCATCATTGGCGTCTCATCAACCGGCACCCAACGGACTTCGGCCGTCTCATCGATCTCTGGCTCGCCGATGAGCTCGGCCCCATGCGCCAGGTACAACTCCTGCGGATAGTCGGCGTTGCCGATGATTGGCTGGCACGTCATGACGAACTCAATGCCGCGAGGGCGCCAGCCGGTCTCCTCCTCCACCTCGCGCGCCGCCGCTGCGGCGGGGTCTTCACCGTCGTCTACATAACCGCCCGGCAGTTCCCAGACCCAGCGGTCCACGATGAAACGGTGCCGCCGCATCAGCAAAATACAGTCGCCTGGATCATCCAAGACCGCTGTCATCGCGCAGCGCCGCATCCGAAATACGTACTGCGTGAAACGCACATGGTTGGGAAGTTCGACATCTGCCAGGCTCACGCGGACATGAGGGGTGTCGTCCACCACACGCTCACTGTGGATCACCCACTTGTGCGGGTCAGTCACATACGCGACGCTACATGCCAGGCTGATCAATGCGCGATTGCCTCTCCCCGCCAAGGAGCCGCAGGGCAGCGCTGCGGTAGACGGCATGCACGGCCGCCGATTCGCTGGACGGACCATCTGGACCGGGAACGCAGTTGCGGACCAGGCCAGGACCACTGTTACGGCCAGCACTTTTATCCCAGCCCCGGAATTTTCTCATGGGACGATACGGCACTGGCTGAACCAAGATGAACTAGAGCGAACCAGTCGCGGACCAATTGGTACGGGCGGACCATCTTTAATTTCGGTCATCTCATTTGACACATCTGCGGCGCTATTGGCATAACTTGACGTACCGATGCGAGATCCTCCCAGGTGAGCGGCCTAGTACGGGCGGCAGGGGTGTTCCGACGCTAGTTGAGACGGGATGGCAGATGACGGTCGAACTGCATACGGTCGCGGAGGCGGCGGGAATTCTCAAGGTGCGCGAGTCGTGGCTCAAGACGAAGGCATCCGCGCGATTAATACCGTGCACGTTCGTCGGCAAGCATCTGCGTTTCAGCGACGACGATATCGCCGAGATCATGCGAACTGGGGCGCGGCAGCCTGTGTCCTCGCGTGTGCCCAGGGGCAACGGCAACTCTCGGCGCTCCTAGCCAGGCAATCCACAGGAGACGGACGTGGCGTACGCGGAGAAGCGGGGGAAGGGTCCGCAGCCATGGCGCGTGAAGTACAAGCTGCCGGACGGTGCCGAGACCAGCGAATCCGGCTTTGAGACCAAAGCCGCCGCGCTCAACTGGGGACGTGACCAGGAAGCCAAGATCCGCGAAGGACGATGGACCGATCCGAACGCCGGGAAGCTCACAGTCAGCGAGTGGATCGAACCATGGCTGGCCGTGCAGGACGTCGGCATCAGCACGATCGATAGCCGTGAGTACCTGATCCGCAGGTTCATCCGTCCGGCCTGGGGAGACACCGCGCTGAGCGACCTCAGCACCGAGGAGATCACCAAGTGGGAGAAGGCGCTCCCCGCCCGCGAGGCAATCACGCCTCGGACCGCCCGGGCCGCTCGCACCCTGCTCGGCACGATGCTCGGCGACGCCGCGAGCACCAAACCGCCGCTGATCCCGTACAACCCGGCGCTCCGGCCGCGCAACCGCGGCCGCCGGACCGGGCGCAGGCTGCAACGGGCCCCGCAGCGGATCTGGGCGACGCCGCTCCAGGTCCTGCTGATCGCCGAGCGAGCGGCGTTGCTCACCGGGCGCGACGAGGACTTCGCCATGATCGTCGCCATCGGCTACACCGGGCTGAGGTGGGGCGAGACGATCGGCTTAGAGCACGAGTACACGCCGCCATGCGAGATCCACGTCGAATGGCAACTGCGCGAGCTCAACGGCAGGTTCTACCGGCTCCCGCCCAAGGACGACTCCTACCGAAGTCCGGACTGGGAGCCAAACCTGCCCGTCGACCTGCCCCTGTTCCTCGCCGAGCTGCTCGCCGACCAGGTCAAGGACCACCCCCGCCAGCCATGCAGTTGCGCGAGCGAGCACGGCGGCAGCGGCCGATACGTGTTCCTCGGACCCGACGGCGGCCATTACCGGCGGAGCAACTACTGCCGCCGCGTGTTCCGGCCCGCATGCGACGGACGGCACCTGCCGATTTCCGGCGCTCCCGGCCGACTCGTCATCGCCGAGCAGTCCACCGCCTGGCCCGGCACGCCGATCGCCGCCTAGCCGCCCGCCGCCGACACGACCAGCCCGGACGTCGGATACGCCCAGCCACGTGGCCATGGCATGGCGATCATCCCGGCGGACACCCCGCTCGCCTGCTGGCTACCGATCAAGCTCGGCCTCACGCCGCACGGGCTCAGACACAGCCACCGGACATGGATGGCCGAGGAAGGCACGCCCGAGATCCTGGCCGAGCAGCGACTCGGCCACCAGGTGCCCGGCATGCGCGGCCTGTACACCCACGTCTCCGACCGGATGCGCGCCGAGCTGATACAGGCTCTTCAAGACCGGTGGGAGGAATCCCTGGCCGAACGCGCCGCCCTCAACCCGCGCTCGCCCGTTCCGCTTCTCGACAAACTACTGACCCCGCTACGCGCCGAGAAGCGCGCCCCAAGGCACAGTCCAGCACCACGACAGACCACCCAACACCGCCCGGCACGAGGAGACAGGGAGAAGATGATCTCCCAAATTCCTCCCAAATCCCCAGAACGACGCGCCCAGACGCCTAGAATTAGGAAGGAAAGCGAAGAGCATCTGACCTGGTCAGGCTGCAAAATTCGCTAAGTGGAGCTAAGCGGGCTCGAACCGCTGACCCCCTGCTTGCAAAGCAGGTGCTCTACCAGCTGAGCTATAGCCCCAGTGTGCCGTCGTGCCGCTCTAGGCTACCCGCGGCGGCCCAGGTTCGGGATCCCCGGCCGACACGAGCAACTCCGGCAGCGCAACAATGCTCGGGATCAGGCGCATGGCGCCGGCTCGCCGGAGCCGATCCCCGCTGTGGGCGCCGGTAAGAACGCCTGCCACGAGCCCGGCCCCCGACCGGAGCCCGCACAGGATGCCGCTCGCGGTGTCATGGATGACCGCGGTCTCACGCACGTCGGTCACTCCGAGCTGAAGCATGGCGGCGAGAATGATGTCCGGGCACGGGGCGCCCCTGGGCACATCCTCGGGAGACAGCGCCAGATCGATACGTTCCCACCAGCCGAGCGTTTCGAGCAAAGCGTTCAGCACCTTGCGCGAGAAGCTCGTGATCAAGCAGACCCGGATGCCCGCCGCCTTAAGTGTCTCGATGGCCTCACCAGCTCCGGGGACAGGCGTCGCACCGACCCGGCCGATCGAGTCGCAGTAGGAACGGTCCAGTGCGAGATACGCGGCCTGGCCACGGGCCAGGCTGTCCGGGAACATGCCCTGCAGCACGTCGGCCGCGTACCGCCCGCGCTCCTGGTGCACCTGGGCCATGCAGCGGGCAAATGCGGTCGTTCCGGTCACTACGCCCTGCGTCGCGATTGCCTCGGTATACGCGCGGTCGACCGTGCCAGCGTCGTCGACCACCGTGCCGATCAGGGAACAGCAGACCAGCGAGATCGGCATGGTGCCGCTCGCCCGCTCGCCTTCGGATGCCGGCACGACGGGTCCGGCAGGATGGATCTAAGCGTCGTCCGTGGTGGCCTCGGTCCACAGGTCGAGCTCAGCGCGGTCGGCCTGGACCTTCCTCCAGACGGCGAAAATGCCGGCTCCGACAAGGGCCAACAGGAGCAGCTTCTTCACGGACGCGCACCCCTCACGTTTGCATGCTGCGGAACTGGCCACTCGATGACCGCGATCCATGGAATCCCTGAAGCCTAGCAAGCCCTGAGGTCAACGCGGCCGGTCAACGCGGCCGGTCAACGCGTGCCTCGTCCCACACCGGTCCGGGGGCCTCGTAGACGTCGCCGTCGGACCCGAACACCAGGAACCGGTCGAACGACCGCGCGAACCATCGATCATGGCTGGCGGCGAGCACGGTTCCCGAATACGACTCCAGCCCTTCCTGCAATGCCTCGGCGCTGGCCAGGTCGAGGTTGTCGGTGGGCTCATCGAGCAGGAGCAACGTCGATCCGGCCAGTTCGAGCAGCAGGATCTGCAGCCGGGCCTGCTGTCCGCCGGACAGCGTCTGGAACGGCTGCAGCCCGCAGGACTGGAGCTCGTAGCGGGCCAGCGCCGACATGGCCTCGTTCGGCAGCAGCGCATGGGAGGTCATCAGGATCTCGCGGGGGGTCCGCCCCTCCAGGTCCGGCCGGGCGTGGGTCTGGGCGAACAGCCCGGGCACCACCCTCGCTCCCAGCCGCGCCACGCCGTCGTGCCGCACGGTCTCGCCGGCCAGCAGCCGCAGGAAATGTGACTTGCCCGAGCCGTTCGAGCCGAGCACAGCCACCCGCTCGCCGTACCAGACCTCCACGTCGAACGGATGCATCAGCCCGGTCAGCTCGAGGTTTTCGCAGATCACGGCGCGCTTGCCGGTGCGACCGCCGCGTAGCCGCATCCGGACGTTCTGGTCCCGGGGTGCGAGCTCGGGCGGCCCGGCCTCCTCGAACTTGCGCAGCCGGGTCATAGCGGCCTGGAGCCGGGAGGCCATATCCGGGTTGTAGGACGCCTTCTGCCGGTACATCCGCACCAGTTGCTCGAGCTTCTCGTGCTCCTCATCCCACCGGCGGCGCAGCTCGTCCAGCCGCTCGTTCCGGTGGTGCCGGGCCTGCGCGTAGCCGGCAAACCCGCCGCCGTGCACCCAGACGTTGCGGTCCTCCACGGTGATGATCCGCTCGGCGCAGTTGGCCAGGAGCTCCCGGTCGTGACTGACCAGCAGCACGGTCTTGGGCGTGGCCTTGAGCTGTTCCTCGAGCCAGAGCTTGCCCGGGACGTCCAGGTAGTTGTCCGGCTCGTCCAGCAGCAGGACCTCGGTCCCGTCCCGCAGCAGCGACTCGAGCACGACCCGCTTCTGCTCTCCGCCGGACAGCGTCCGCACCTCGCGCCAGCGGCACCGCTCGTACGGCGCGCCGAGCGCCGCGGTGCAGCACGAATCCCAGTGCACCTCGGCCTGGTAGCCCCCGGCGTCACCCCACTCGGCCAGGGCCGCTGCGTAGCGGAGCTGGGCCGGCTCGTCGTCGCGCTCCATCATCACCAGTTCGGCCGCGTCGAGCCGGGCGGCGGCCTCGCGCACCCGCCGCGACGCGATCGACAGCAGCAGGTCCCGCACGGTCGAG
>Ga0335072_10003245_pt1 | contig 24570 bp, 25 predicted proteins | sample Lox_Sample_21_FD_206725 | JGI IMG/M metagenome (GOLD analysis project Ga0335072, IMG submission 206725) | Soil microbial communities from Loxahatchee National Wildlife Refuge, Florida, United States - Lox_Sample_2.1 | ecosystem: Environmental > Terrestrial > Soil > Wetlands | place: USA... | reverse complement strand
CGTACAGGACGCCGGATTTCCAAGCATTCTTGAAATCGTCGTGGTCCGATCCGGACAGTTACGTCGCAGCCAAGGACCTGCCGGCGTTCTTCGCGGCACGCCGCAAAGACGTCAACGCGCTGCTGGCGGCGACGCACTAACCCTCGCCTTTGCACCCGAGAGAAAGCACGCGCCGGCCACCGCCGGCGCGTCGCACATTGTTCATCGTCGAATTCGGACATGCGTCCGAGCTCTCCGAACTCTTGCGCGAGGTGCCGTCGTTCGAAGGTTATCTCGCCGACGGCAAAGACGGCGGTTTGGGCATCGGCGCTGCGAACGGCATTCACCCGAAGGCGCGCGAGGTCGATCTATTGTTTTCGGGCGGGAAGTACGGCGCAGCGGCCGGACGATATCTGTTTCACGTCGCGCTTGCGGTCCCGAAGGAATTTCGCGACGATTTTCTCGCGTGGTACAAGGACGAGCATCTGCCGATGTTGCTCGAGGCGCAGGGCTGGGACGGCTGCCGTTTCGTCGAGGAGAGCGTTGCGAGCGGATTTCTCTTTCATGCGCTGCATCAGCTCAGCGACCGTAAAGCGCTCGACTCCGACGAACGCAAGCGCTCGCGTGCGACGCCCTGGTTTACGCGCTTAGCGCAGCACGCGTGGTTCGATAAAGGCTTCGCGCGCGCGCTCTACGCTCGCGTTCCTTACTCCTGACCCCGCGGCACGATCGTGTCCAAGTAGTCCGTGCGGCCCGACGCAATCATCTGCGCTTGGGCTTTCCGAAGCAGCTTGCCGGCTTCCGTATGCTGGAAGAACCATGACTCCGCCGCGCGTGCCTGCGGGACGTGATCGGCAAGTGCGAGCGCGGCCTCTTCGTAATATGCGCGCAGGTCGAGCGCAGACCGGTGCGGTTCGCTCGGAAGACCCGCCTCCTCCGGTGGCGTTCCCTCTGCGATCTTCAAGAAGGCTTCGAGCAGCGCCGGTATCGTGTCGGCGTTGCCGGTGATCCCGACGGAGGTGCGTCCGGTGTGCTTGAGCTGGCGTTCGTAAGCCGAGCGCAGTGCGCGAGCTTCGTCGATCACCGTCGGCGTCGCTCCGTTGAACGCCGGCGGCAGCATGCACGTGAGCGGCGTTTCGGTCGCATCGGTGACGCGCTCGGGAAAATCCTCGAGGACCGGACCGCTCGGCCGTTCGAGGAGCGCGAATGCAGCCGCGATCACGCGCTGCTGAAATTCCACGTCACCCGGTTTTCCAAGCGGGCGGCCGAACGGGAATTCACAGTACAGCGCACGCGGCGGTTTGATGCGCTCCGTGTGGCCGCGGACCGACGAGAGCTGAACGGTTGCGAGCCCGTGTTGCTCGAGCACGTGCGCGAGCGCACCACCTGTGCGCGTGCACATCGGTCAAGCCCCGGTGAGTAACACCACGCTGACGCCGTCGTCGCGCAACAGCTTTGCTGCTGCCGGGCCGGTGTCGAGCCGGATCGTGGAAAGCGTATCGTGCAACGCGCCCATGAACGAAAGATGCCGCGGCGCCACTCCGCCGATTTTGCCTTGCGCGGCAAGCTCCTCGAGCCTGTCGATGGGAAAGAGGACGTTGATGTCGGTCGTGAACCCGGTACGATCGAAGTTGAGGCTCCAGTGCGCCATGCGGAATGCGCGCTCGGTGCGCGGCAAAACGCGAAAGGTCTCTTCGCCTTGCTTCCAATCGTCGTGTTCGCCGGTGACGAGCGCTCCCGTCGTGACGATCGCGACGGTCGCATCCGAAAGACGCGGCGGTTTGTTGAAGGCCGTCGTCGCGAACTCGAGGACGGGCATCTGCGCGGCGTTGGCACGCGTCAGCGCATCGGCGTTCATCAGCGTGCCTCGCGCCACCACGGCAGATACCAGTGCATGACGCGCAGCAGCACCTGGTCAAACGCCAAGCCGAGCAATCCGATCGTGATCATACACGTGATGATGATGTCGGTGCGCAGAAAGTTGCGCGAATCCCACATCAGAAAACCCAGACCGGTTCGCGCGCCTGTTATCTCGGCCGCGACCAGCGCCATCCAACCGATGCCGAAACCGACGCGCAAGCCCGTAAATATCTGCGGCAGCGCGGCGTTCCATGCGATGCGGAACAAAATCGCGCTTTCGTTTGCGCCCAGGCTGCGCGCTGCGCGGATCATCTGCACGTCGACCGAACGAATGCCTGCGATCGTGTTGATCAAGACCGGAAAGAAGACCGCCAGGAAGATGATGAACTCGTTTTCCTGATTGCCGACGCCGAACCACAAGATGCCGAGCGGAATCCACGCAAGCGGCGGCATCGGCCGCAACAATTCGGTCAGCGGCATCATCTGATTGTAGACGGCGCGCCACCAGCCCATCGCCATCCCGAGCGGAATCGCAGTCGCGCACGCCACGGCGAAGGCAACCATCTCGCGCTCGAGGCTGGCCCAGGCTTGCTGTCCCAGCTCGCCGCTGATGATGAGCTGATACGCGGCGACCGCGACCGCTGACGGCGGCGGCATCAAGGTCACGAACGACGGATTCGTCTTCGGGAAGACGTAGCCGCTGAAGATCTGCCACACGATCACGATCGCAGTTACGAGGCTCAGATTGCGCACCCACGCGATGCGCCGCAGCAGGCTCTTCACGCCGAGCTTTCGACGAAGTCTTGGAAGATCAGGTCGCGGATTTGCTCCTTGATCTCGAGGAAGCGCGGATCGGTCTCTTTCCGCGGCCGCGGCAGATCGATCGGAATGACCGAGCGCACGCGTCCGGGTCGCGGCGAGAGGACGAGAATGACGTCGGAGAGCTTGACGGCCTCTTCGATCGCGTGCGTCACCATGACCACGGTCTTGCGGTCACGCTCCCAGATGCGCTCCAGCTCGTCTTGCATGAACATGCGCGTTTGCGCGTCGAGCGCCGCCAGCGGTTCGTCCATCAGCAAGATCAGCGGCTGCACCGCAAGCGAACGCGCCAGCGAGACGCGTTGCCGCATCCCGCCCGAAAGCTCGCCCGGGTAGCGGTCCTCGAAACCGCGCAGTCCGACGAGATCGATGTAGCGCGAGGCCGTTTCCTTGATCTCGTCTTTCGGTAAGCGCTTCATCTCGAGACCGAACGTCACGTTCCGGTAGACGGAGTACCACGGAAAGAGCGTGTGCTCTTGAAAGACGATCGTCTTCGTCCAATCCGGCGAGACGATCGGCTTTCCGTCGATCGTCAGCGTCCCGCTGGTCGGCTTTTCGTGGGCCGCGATCATGTTCAGCAGCGTCGTTTTGCCGCAGCCACTATGGCCGAGCACGCTGTAGAACTGGCCGTCCTCAACGGTGAACGTAATGTCCTTGAGGGCGACCAGTTCAGTGCCGTCGCGTACGAGTTGAAAGACCTTGTTGACGTGGTCGACGACCAGCTTGGCCAAACGTGTTCCTAACGGTTACGGCTGATATGTCTTTCCTTCGAATTGCCATGCTGCCGTCAGATCGCCCTTTTCCGGCCACGGTTGGGGTTTCTTCATCGTCGACGCGTTGTAGTAGGGCGGATATGGCGGATTGCCGATCTTGCCTTTCCAATTCTTGGGAATCCACGGCGGCGTCTCCGGAACTTTCCAGCCGAGTTTCTTGAAGGTGACGTCCATGTAGTGCGGATCCCACGCGACGAAATAGTCTTGCGCGGTGAGCAAGCGCGTGACCGTTTTGTTCTTGTACAGGAACTCGGCGATGCGCGCGTTCTCGGTCGCCCAGAAGCGCGGGAACGGATACGCGGCCGTCGGTTTGTACAGGTTGTTGTAGGTGGCTTGCTGCTGGCGCAGGAGCGCTTCGGGAAAGTGCTTGAGCATCGGGTCGACGCTCAACCACTGCACGACCTCATCCGGGTGATAACGAATGTAGAGCGTCGCCTCCATGAAGGCGTCGGTCAAGGCCTGCGCCACGTCGGGAGCGTTTTTCGCAATGTCGCCGACGACGTAGTAGTTGCCCTCGTACATGCTGTAGTTCCAGCTTTGGTCGAGATATCTGCCCGTGTGCAGGTAGTCGACCATAAACGAGCACGTCGGTTCCCATGGGATGACGCCCGCCAAGCCGCGCGGCATCGAGAGCTCGTCCGCGACGGGGATGTTCAAGAGCGTTACGTCTTTGCCGACTACGACACCGTTCGCGCGCGCCGCCGTTTGAAAATAGAATTCCGGCGACGATCCGATGAGGACGCCGACGCTCAGCGGCGTTTTCTGGTTGGCCCAATCCTTGAGCGACTTGTACGGCGAATCGTTTGGTACGATGACGCAATGCAGCAGATTTGGGCTGAGCACCGCCAGATCGACGACCGGAAATTGCTTGACGAGCAGCGTCGTGAACGGGAAATTTCCCTCGAATCCGACTTGCGAGCGGCCGGCCAACATCGATTCATTGATCGGTGGTCCACCGATGTACTCCGTGTACTTGGCCTCGATGCCGCGTTTTTGCAGCAGCTGCATCTTGTCCATCACGGTCGCGATGCTGTCTTCGCCCGACCAGGGCCCGGTCCACGCGAGTGAAAGCGGCCAATAGCCCTTGGATTTGAGATAATCGATCGATTTCTGTGAAACCTGATCGTACGGCTGCGGCCAGCCCCATTCGGTGAACTTGCGCGCCGGAGCTGCGAAGCTTGCGCTGCCGGCGAGCGACATCAAAATCAGTAAGCAAATCAATCTCTTCATTAGTGCGCTGTCCATCCTCCGTCGATTGGAATGACCGAGCCTGTGATCGAGCGTGCTGCGTCCGAACAAAGAAACGTGCAGAGTTGACCGATTTCGGATGGGTCGATGAAGCGCCGCGTCGGCATCGTATCGAGAAATGCGCGTTCGAGCGCCTCTCGCTCCGAAATCCCCCCTCCGAAGCGTTGGACGTATTCAGGTCCTTGTTTCGAGACTAATTCCGTGAGAACGGCGCCCGGGCAAACCGCATTCGCGGTGATTCCGAGCGCGGCGCCTTCGACCGCGGCGGAGCGCGTCAAACCGACGACGCCGTGCTTCGATGCGATGTAGGCGGATTTGAACGGCGACGCAACGATGCCGTGCGCGCTCGCCAAGTTGACGATCCTTCCTCTTCCCGCTTTTGCCATGTACGGCCACGCATATTTGACGGAAAGAAAGGTTCCGAACAGGTTGATGTCGTTGATGAACTTCCACTTGTCTTCCGGGAACGACGACAAATCCGAAAGAAACTGCACGCCGTGCGCGTTGACGAGATGATCGATCGAGCCGAAATCTTTGGCGGCGTGCTCGAGCGCATCGCCGATCGACCCGGCTTCGCGAATATCGACCTTATAGGCGCGAGACGTTACGCCGTACGTCGCGGAAAGGTCGCGCGCCAGCTCGTCCGCGGCTGCGAGATCGAAGAGTGCGACGTTCGAGCCTGCTCCGGCAAGTTCGTGGGCGGTGGCTCGTCCAATACCGCCGGCCGCACCGGTAAGGATCGTCGTGCGCCCTTGCAGGTCAATGAATGACACGAATCAACGCCACGCAGAGCCTCCCTTAGAGGGCGGAGCTTGCCCAGATTAAAACTGATTTGTTAAAATTCGTCAAGGTAAATGACAAATATTTCACCGGTACAGATAGTCGATTGCACGCTCACGGCCGGCCAAGCGGCGCTGTGGGGCGGCATGATGACGAACGAAATGTTGCTTCCGATCGTCCCACGCATGGACAAGCTGGGATACAAGTCGGTCGAGCTGCTCGATCCGTTCGTATTCGGCGTGTGCGCAGACCGGCTCGGCGAGGACCCCTGGGAGCGGTTGCGGCTCGCTGCAAAGCGGCTCTCGCGGACGCCGGCCAGCGTCTCGCTCGCCGGAACGTATTTGTTCGGTTCGCGTCCCGTCGGCAAGAAAGCGCTGCGGCGGACGATTCAATTGCTCGCGCGCAACGGCGTCGCGCGCGTCGATTGCTACGATCCGTTTAACGATATCGAGTCGCTCGCGCCGATCGTCGAAGAGTGTCGCAGTCTTGGGCTCACCATCTGCGGGGGGATCGTCTACGCGCTCGGCGACGCATACGACACCAAGTATTTCGCCGAGAAGGCGCAGCGCTTCGCCGAATTCGGCTGCGATGCGATCGCGCTGCTCGACTTCAGCGGAATGTTTCATCCCGAGCGCGTGCAGGAGCTGCTTGGAGCGCTGAGGCCGCGCATCGGGAGAATTCCGCTCGAGCTGCGCACGCACTGTCGCTCGAGCCGCGCCGAGATCTCTTGTCTGTCCTCGCTTGACCACGGCGTTTCCGCGATCCATGCCGTCTCGGAGCCGCTCTCCGGCGGCGTTTCGCTGCCCTCCGTCGATTTCTTCGCCGAGCATCTCGAGCGCGAAGGTTACCGCTCCTCGCTGAACGACGACGGCGTCGCGGCCGTCAGCGATTACTTCACGGGTGTCGCGGAGTTCTACGGCTTCCCGAAAGGCGCCCCGATGCTCTACGACGTCGCAATCGACCGTTATCAGCTTCCCGCGGTCTTGCAGAATGCGCGCACCGAAGACGAGCGCTTCCGCCGCGAGCTTGCGCGCATCTGCGGCGAGCTCGGCGATCCACCGATGGCGCTGCCGATCGCGACATGGCTGTGCGAGCAAGTGACGGCGAACGTCGAGAACGGCTGGCGCGGCACCGCGCACGTTCGGTTGAAGATGCGCCGCGAGCGGACGTTGGCCGCGGATGCGAGCGAAGACGACGTGACGTTGATGCATCTCAGCGACGGCGCGATGCGTTCGTTCAAGGCGGCCCGCGCCGATGCCGACCGCAGCGCGTGGGAGATCTACGCCGACACGCCTGCCGCTCAGCTGCTGGCCGAGCTGGCGCGCCGGCCGTGGATTCGCGAAATCTCCGTGGAGCACCGCACGTGATTCGCCGCGTCTTGATCGCAAATCGCGGCGAGATCGCCGTGCGTGTCATTCGCGCCTGCCGCGATCTGGGCATCGAAACCGTCGCCGTCTACTCCGAGGCGGACCGGGAAGCGATGCACGTCGAATTGGCGGACAAGGCCGTCTGTATCGGGCCGCCGCCCGGGCGTCGCAGTTATCTCGACATGTCCTCGGTCGTTGCAGCCGCGCTCGGTACCGGCGCCGATTCGATTCATCCCGGTTACGGATTTTTGGCGGAGAACGCGGATTTTGCTGCGCTGTGCGCGTCGCAAGGCGTCACGTTCATCGGCCCGTCACCTGATGCGATCCGTGCCGTGGGTGACAAGATCATCGCGCGCGAGACCGTCGCCCAAGCCGGCGTGCCGGTCGTCGGCGGCACGAAAGATGCTATCTCCGATCCGGCCGAAGCCGTGGACATCGCGCGTTCGATCGGCATGCCCGTACTGTTGAAGGCGCGTGGCGGCGGGGGCGGTCGCGGGATGCGCGTCGTCGAGGCAGGCGGCGACGTTGCGGCTGCGTTTCTGGATGCGTCGCGTGAGGCCGAAGCCGCGTTCGGCGACGGCGGCATGTACATGGAGCGCTATCTCGACGCGGTCAAGCACGTCGAGATTCAGATTCTCGCCGACAAGCACGGTACGTGCGTTGCGCTCGGCGAGCGTGATTGCTCGACGCAGCGCCGTCACCAAAAGCTGATCGAAGAAGCGCCCTCGCCCGGGCTCGACCCGGCGATACGCGAGCGCATGTGCGAAGCCGCAGTCAACGCCGCACGGTCGGTCGCATATGTGGGCGCGGGGACCGTCGAGTTTCTCTACAGTCCGCAAGAGCGCGAGTTCTTTTTCATCGAGATGAACGCGCGCATTCAGGTCGAGCATCCGGTAACCGAAATGGTCACCGGAGTCGACATCGTCAAGGAGCAGCTGCGCGTCGCAGCCGGTGAGAAGCTCTCGATCTCGGGCCACGTTCCGCTGAGCGGGCACGCGATCGAATGCCGCGTCAATGCCGAGGATCCGGCCAAGAATTTCTTGCCGAGCCCCGGCGTCGTGACGCGCTACGTACCGCCGAGCGGTCCCGGCGTGCGCGTCGACAGCCATTGCTACGAAGGTTACCGCTTCCCGCCCAACTACGACTCGCTGCTCGCCAAGCTGATCGTGCACGGCAAAGACCGTGAGGAATCACGAAGGCGGATGCAGCGGGCGCTCGGCGACTACGTCATCGAAGGGATCAAGACGACGATTCCATTCCATCTCGCAATGCTCGAGCACCCGGAATTTCGCGCCGGTAACGTCACGACCCAATTCGTTGGTACAAAGGTGGTAATTTGAACAGCGGTGAGCTCATTGCGGTCCTGCAGCGTCTGCGCGAGCTGGGCTACAAGCATTTCAGGTACGAGCAAGGCGACGTCGTCCTCGAGGTCGACGTCGAATCCTCGGGAGGCGTCGCGCAACGCCGTAGCCGCAGCGCGCACGCCACGGCGCCCGCCGCGCAGCCCGCGGCATCAAACGCGGCGCCGCAGTCGCGTGCCGATTCTGACTTGATTGCGATCCGCGCGCCGATGAGCGGAACGTTTTATCGTTCGCCGTCGCCGAACGCGCCGCCGTTCGTCGAGGTGGGCTCGCGCGTGAGCGCAACCGATACGGTCTGCATCGTCGAGGTGATGAAGCTGTTCAACACGATTGCTGCCGGCGTTGCAGGGACCGTCGTCGAGATCGCCGCCGAGAACGAGCAAGCGGTGACGACGGGTCTGCCGCTCATCTGGATCAAGCCGGGCGCATGAACGTCGAGCTGGCATTCGGCAAGCTGTCCTACCGCGACGTGCGCACGATCCTCGCGCTCGTCGATTCCTGGCCGGCCGGGTCGATTCACTTCGAATCGGGTGGGCTCGTCGTCGACGCCGTCACCGCGCGCAGCGACGCGCACGTCTCGACGGATATCGCATCGCCGGCGGTCGGAATTTTTCGCGCCGTGGGCGGCGACCGCGTTCCCGCCGACGGTTGCATCGGACAAATCGAGGCGCCGCAGAAATCGACGCCCGTGCTCGCCGCGAGTGGCGCACGGATCGTCGCGCGGCTCGTAAGCGACGGCGCGTTCGTCGAATACGGACAGCCGCTCGTTTTGGTGGCGCCATGAGCGCGGATACGATCTGTATCGTCGGTGTCGCCGAGTCCGACGAGATCGGCGATCTTCCGAATTGCTCCGGCCTCGAGCTGCAGACGCAAGCGGCGCGCAACGCGCTCGCCGACGCGGGCCTGACGAAACACGACGTCGACGGCGTCGTCGCGCATACCGGCGGACGGATGGCGGCGCTCAACTTCTCGGAATATTTCGGCCTGGTCCCCAAATGGCTCGAGGAAACGTTCGTCGGCGGCGCTTCGAACGTCTCGCACATGGACACCGCCGCGGCTGCGATTCGTTCGGGGATCTGCGAGACCGTTTTGGTCGCGTACGGAACGACGCCGCGCCAAGGCGAGTATGTGACGCTGACGCCGGAATATGCCGATGATTTCGAGCGTCCGTTCGGGCCGTGCTTTCCGGTCGGCGCCTATGCGCTCGTCGCGCAGCGCCACATGCACCAGTACGGAACGACGCGCGCGCAGTTCGCGAAGCTCGTCGTGGAAAGCCGCCGCTGGGCAGCGCTCAATCCGAAGGCGATTCGCCGCAAGCCCATCACGATCGAGGAAGTCCTCGCGGCGCCGCCCGTGGTCGAGCCGATTCACCGGCTCGATTCGTGCCTCGTCACGGACGCCGGCGGAGCCTACGTGATGACGACGCTCGAGCGCGCGCGCAAGCTGAAGAAGAAACCGGTCGCGTTTCTCGGCGCGGGTCATGCCTACACGCATCGCTCGATCGCGCAGAAAGAAGATATCACGACGAGCGGCGCCGCAATCTCGGCACCGCGCGCGCTCGAACGTGCCGGTCTGACGCTCGACGACATCGACGTCTTCGAAATCTACGATGCGTTCACGAGCCAGCTGCTCATCATGCTCGAGGACGTCGGCCTCTGTAAGAAGGGTGAGGGCGGCGCATTTGTCGAGCGCACCGATTTTGGTCCCGGCGGCGACATCCCGCTCAACACCTCGGGCGGCGGCCTGTCGTATTTGCACCCCGGTGCATTTGGGATGTTCCTCGTCATCGAAGCGGTGCGTCAGCTGCGCGGCGAATGCGGCGACCGTCAAGTGCGCGGCGCGCGGCACGCGCTCGTCCACGGCAACGGCGGCGTCTACTTCAGCGAGGTCACGGCGATTCTCGGAGCTGCAGCATGAGCCAGCCGCCCAAAGAGTTGCGCACGCTCTACAAGTCCGAGCTCGCCGCCGGCGTCTATCAGCCGACCCGCTCGCCCGAAGCCAAGCCGTTTTGGGACGGCTGCCGCGAGCATCGCTTGATGCTGCCGCAGTGCACCGCATGCAAACGCTTTCATTTCTACCCGCGCGCCTTCTGCCCGTATTGCGATTCGCGGGACATTGCATGGGTGCAGTCCGCGGGGACGGGGTCGATTTATTCCTTCGCCGTCGTGCGCCAGAAGATCGAACCGGCTTTTGCGCACCTGCTTCCTTACGCCATCGCGATCGTCGACGTCAACGAGGGTGTTCGGATGCTGAGCCGCATCGACGGCTCGCCGGACGGCGTCGCCTGTGGTAAGGCCGTGTGCGTCACATTCGAAGAGCTTTCGCCCACCCTAACGCTTCCATTGTTCCGGTTGTCCTGAGGTAAGCATGCGCAAGATCAAGATCATCGATACCACGATCCGCGACGGTCAGCAGTCGCTTTGGGCGACGCGCATGACGAACGACATGGTCCTTCCGTACTTGCCGCGGATGGACGAGATGGGATTCGACTACATCGATCTGCTCGGCGGCGCGGTCTTCGATGTCTGCGTGCGATTCTTGCGCGAAGATCCGTGGGACCGCTTGCGCCGGGCGTCGCGTCTGGCGAAGAAGACGCCGCTCAACGTTTGGACGCGCGGACAAAGCCTGTTCACCTTCGAGATGTTCCCGGACGACGTCGTCGAGCTGGCGGTGCGGCGCGTCGCTGCGGCCGGCATCAAGCGCTTCACGTGCTTCGATTCGCTGCACGACATCCGCAACATCGAGCTTTCGATGCGCGTCGCCAAGGAATGCGGGATGGAAGCCGTCGGCCACGTCGTCTACACCGTCAGCCCGATTCACACCGACGAATACTATGCCGAAAAAGCCAAGGAAATCGTCGCGCTCGGGGTCGACGTCCTCGGCATCAAGGATCCCGGAGGGCTGCTGACGGTCGAGCGCGCGCGGACGCTCGTCCCGGCGATCCGCGCCGTTCATCCGTCGATTCCGCTCGAGCTGCACTCGCATTGCCGCGGCAGCGTCGGCGAGCTCGTGCTGCTCGAAAGCGTCCCGCTCGGTGCCGATATCGTCTACACCGCGGTGCGTCCGCTTGCATCATCCGACGCGTTGCCCGACGCGCTCTATTGCACGCGCAATCTGCGCCGCATGGGTTACGAGGTCGGCGTCTCGGAGGACGATCTGCTCGAGATGCAAGCGCATTTCACGCAAGTCGCGCTCGAGCACGGCAAGCCGATCGTTCCGCCGAATCGCTACGATCCGTTCCTCTACAAGCACCAAGTCCCCGGCGGCATGATTTCCAATCTGCACTCGCAGCTGCGCGAGCTCGGCATGGAAGATCGTATCGACGAAGTGATGGACGAAGCGCCGCAGGTGCGTGAAGACCTCGGCTATCCCGTGCTCGTGAGTCCTTTCGCGCAGTTCGCGATCACCCAGGCGACGATCAACGTCGTCAGCGGCAAGCGGTATGGCACCATCCCGGACGAAGTCGCGCGCTACGTCCTCGGCTACTACGGAAAGCCCGCCGGCCCGATCGCACCGGTCGTTGCGGAGCGCGTCGCAGAGATGACGAACGGAAAAGCGCCGATCACGCGGCGTCCCGGCGAGGTCATCGAGCCGCGGCTCGAGGCGACGCGTAAAGCGCGCGGCCCGTTCGCGTCGGACGACGATTTGCTCTTGGCCGTCTTCTATCAACCGGCGCAGCTCGATCCGCTCTTCGCTGCGCGTAACGGCAACGGTTCGGCACCGGCGCCGATGGAATTCTCGCTGCGAGATCTGCTTGCGCTGATCGAGGAGAAGCCACGCAAACGAATCTTTCACTGATCCTCGAGCCCCGCAGCGTCGCGATCGTCGGCGCGAATCCGGACGGGACGCGCATGGGTGGCGGCTTCGTCCTGCAGGCGATGCGGCGGCACGAGTACGGTGGAACGATTCTTCCCGTGAACCCGCGCTATCCGGAGATCGACGGCTTGGCGTGTGTCCCCGATCTTGCGAGCGTCGAGGGCGACGTCGATCTCGCGGTGTTCGTCGTCCCTGCGGCGACGATCCATGCGAGCATCGATGCGCTCCCGGATGGCAAGGTCAAATCCGCGCTCGTTCTTTCCTCCGGATTCTCCGAAGTCGGTGAGGAGGGAGCCAAGCTCGAGCGGGAGCTGGTCGCTTCGTTCCGCGCGAAAAAGATCCCGATCGTCGGCCCGAACTCCGTCGGCATCGTCAATCTCGGTAACGGCCTGGTCGCGACGATCAGCCAAGCCTTCGACCGCACCGATTTTCCGAAAGGCGACGTCGCGCTCGTATCGCAAAGCGGCGCATTCGGAACGGCCCTGGTCGCGCGCGGACAACAAGAGGGCGTCGGCTTCCGCTATTTCATCAGCACCGGCAACGAAGCCGATGTGCAGTTCACGGATCTGGCTCGTTCGCTGATCGTGCGCGACGACGTGCGCGTTCTGTGCGGCTACCTCGAGAACGTTCGCGACGGCAACGGCTTCATCGAGCTTGCAGAGCTTGCGGCGTCGCTGCGGAAACCAATCGTCGTTTTGAAAGCCGGGACGACCGAAGCCGGTTCGGTTGCGGCCAAATCGCATACCGGCGCGCTCGTCGGCTCCGATGAGGTCGCGCAAGCGATCTTCGATGCGTACGGTGTGATCCGCGCAACCGACGGCGAGCATCTGCTCGAGCTGCTCAAGATGTTCGAACGCACGCCCCGTGCGAAAGGCAAACGGCTCGCGATCGTCTCGCATTCCGGCGGCGCGGGCGTGCTTGCCGCGGACGCCGCCGAAAGCGCAGGAGCCAGCCTCCCGTTGCCGCCGGCTGCCGCCCGCGAGCAGCTTTCGGAAAAGCTCGCCAAGTTTGCAACGATCTCGAATCCGCTCGACATGACGGGCGCCGCATCGCTGCAGGCAAATTTGATGGTGAATTGCCTGCGCACGATGCTCGCGAGCGACGCCTACGACGCGGGCGTGTTGTGCGTTGCGCTGATCTGGCGCGAAGGCGAGATCTTGCTCTCCGAGCTGAACGCGCTCGCGGAGGAAGGCGCAAAGCCGTTCGCCGTCTCGTGGTCGGCGCCGAGCGAAGCGCTCGCACCAAAGCTGCGGGAAGCACGCTTCCCGGTCATCGCCGATCCGGCGCGCGCCGCCGGAGCGCTCGCGCGCAAGCTCGTCCACGATGCCGCGGAACGTCCAGTCCAAGTGAAAACACGCGCGGCGAAAACGCGCGTGGCGCGCGACGAGCTTGCCACGACCACCGGCCAAATCGCAGTGCTCGAACGCTACGGGATCGCGTTACCGCGCCAAACGCTCGCAACGTCGCTTGTCGAAGCCGAGAAGTTTCGCGCCTCGATCGGCGGTCCGGTCGTCGTCAAGATCGCGGCACCCGCGCTGCTGCATCGCACCGAAGCCGGCGGGGTTTCGATCGGCATCGAATCCGCGCAGCAGCTGGCGCAAGCGTACGACGCAATTCTCGCGCGCATCAACGTGCACCATCCGGGGACGCACGTCGACGGGATGCTGATTCAGGAAATGGTCGGCGCGGGCGTGCATGTTTTCGTCGGCATGAAGCGCGACCCGACGTTCGGGCCGATCGTCGCGGCCGGGCCGGGCGGAACGCTCGTCGAGCTGTTCGGAAAGCTTGCCATGCGTCCGGCACCCTTCGATCCCGCAGACGCGCTCGCGATGCTCGAGCGCACCGTGCTCGGGCGCCTGCTCGGCGGTTACCGCGGCGCGGATGCGCTCGATCGCGACGGGCTTGCGAAATTGATCGCAAACGTCTCGCGTCTCGCGGTCGATGCGCCGGACCTTGCCGAGATGGAATGCAATCCGGTCATCGTGACGCCGAGCGGCTGCGTCGCCGTCGACTACAAGTTCGGCCTCACGTAGCCTTCGCGTGCGTCGCGCGTTTGGCGCGAAGGTGCGCGAGCGTGTGCAGCGTCTGGCGCATGCGCGTGTACGACGACGCACCGACCAGCTGCCGAAGCTCGTTCTCGATCTCGGAAAGCGCGTCCATGCATGCGAACATCAGCTGGTTTCCGGAGTCCGTCAGCGTGATGATGCGGTTGCGGCGGTCGCTGGGATCGATCTTGCGCTTGACGTAACCGAGAGTCTGCAGCTCGTTCGCAAGCTGCCACATCGCTTGCTTCGTCATGTTGGCACGGGTCGCGAGCACGTTGAGGCGCGTCCCTTCGAAATCGATGTGCGAGTAGAGATTGAGATGGGTCGGCCGGAATTTTTTGTGCCCTCGCTTGAGGAGCAGGCCCGTCATGCGCGTGTTCACCATCCGCGACGTCGCCAGCAGCAGTTGGCGCAAATTCATCGCGCGCTCCGCCGAGAGCGACTTCATCCGTTTGCTAGACAACGTTGTTTTCATGAAGCTCTGCGATCTCGCGGTCTGTGTAGCCGGCTTCGTGCAGTATCTCCTCGGTATTTGCGCCACGTTCGGGCGCGGCCGTCACGACCTTTCCCGGCGTCCGTTTCAGCGTCGCCATTTGACTGAGGATCGTCAGCTTTCCCAAGCGCGGATGCTGCACGTCGCTCGTCACCTGCAAATGCTGCATTTGCTCGTCGGCGAAGACTTGATCCATTCTGTAGATCGGCCCGCATGGGATCTCGGCCGCGTTGAGGATCCGGACCCACTCGGCCGTCGTCTTCGTTTTCGTTGCGTCGTTGATCGCCGCATTGAGCGCCGCCCGGTTCCTGGCGCGCAGCGGATTTGTCGCAAAATCCGGATGCGCGTACATGTCCGAGCGCCCGATCGCGTCGCAGAAGCGCCGCCAGAACGCATCCCCCGTCGCGGCGACGCTCACGTATCCGTCGGATGTCGTGTACGCCGAGGACGGAACGTTGGTCGGATGATCGTTGCCGACTTGCCCGGGGACCTCGCCCGACATCGTGTAGCGCGCAGCCTGAAAATCCAACAGTTGCAGCCCGGCTTGCAAGAGGCTCGACTGCACCCATTGGCCTTCGCCCGAGCGCTCGCGTTCGAGCAGCGCGGTCATGATCGCCAGTGCCGCCAGAAGCCCGGCCGTGACGTCGCACACGGCCATGCCGGCGCGCACGGGTCCGCCCCCCGGCATGCCGGTGACCGACATGATCCCGCTCATCCCTTGCGCGATCTGATCGAGGCCGGGGCGCTCGCGATACGGTCCGTCCTGTCCGAAGCCCGAGATGCTTGCCAAGATGATCCGCTTGTTGACCGCGCGCAGCGACGCGTAATCGATCCCCAAGCGCTCTTTGACGTCGGGCCGAAAATTCTCGACGACGACATCGGCCGTTTTCACGAGCCGCATGAAGACGTCGCGGCCTTGCGGCTTCTTCAGATCGAGCGTCAGGGAACGCTTGTTGCGGTGGAGGTTCTGGAAATCCGGGCTCTCGCGCGGTGCGCCGAAATCCTCGGCGACGGTGGCTTCGATCTTGATGACGTCGGCGCCGAAGTCGGCGAATTGCTTGACGCAGGTGGGGCCGGAGCGGACACGGGTGAGATCGAGAATGCGCAGGTGGGACAAAGCAGGAGAAGCGTGGATGGCAGGCATGATTAGGCCACCATTCGATGGACGATAACGAGCTCCGTCAGCTGACGCGGGACACGGCAAAACGTCTGTTCGGAACGCCGAAAGACGGTGAAGGGATCTATGCGCTCTGGAAAGAGTTCGATCCCGAGCTCGCGCGGCAGTTCTCGATGTTCATCACCGGGCGTTTGTACGCGCGCGAGATTCTCACGCAACGCGAACGCGAGCTGTGCGCGGTCGGCGCACTCGCCGTGTTGAATTTTTGGGACGAGCTGCGCGTGCATTGCGGCGCAGCGCTCAACGCCGGCGCAACCTCGAAAGAAATCGCCGAAGTGATCTTTCAAATGGCGACGTACGGCGGCGTCCCGTGCATGGTCGAGGGTCTGCGGACGCTCAAGAGCGTGCTGCAAGAGCGCGGCGAGTGGCCGAACTAGTAAATCTGCTACAGGACTGTCGGCAGGACCAGACAATCAATCACAAATGTCTGCTGACATCAAACCGGAGCTTATCGGTTCCGAGGTTTGGTCTGCGCCGCGCTTTCCCAACTCTTTGGTCGGGAACATCGCGCGCGAGCTGGCGGACGATATCGTCGCCGGACACCTGCGCCCCGGGCACGACCTCAACTCGGTCGAGCTCGCGCGGCGCTTCGATACGAGCCGCACGCCGGTGCGTGAAGCCTTGCTGCTGCTCGAAAAGGAAGGGCTCGTCGAAATCGAGCTGCATCGCCGTCCGCGCGTCAAACGCTGGTCGTGGACCGAGATCTGCGAGCTCTACCAGGTGCGCTCGACGCTGGCCGGTCTCGTTGCCGAGCTCATCGTCAAGAACGCGCCGGATCGCGATCTCGAGACGCTCGAAATCTATTTTCGCAGTCAAGTCGAAGCCTGCGAGCAGCGCGACGTCGAGGCCTATTTCCGCGCGATGATCACGGTGCGCGAGACGGAAGCGCGCATCTGCGGGAATTCGCAGCTGCTGGCGCTGCTCGAGCAGCTCGGCTTGCGCGTCTTGCAGCTGCGCTATTTCAGCGTTTCGACGCCCGAAGCGATGCAGGAAGCAACCGCGGATTACGCGCGCATTCTGCTCGCATATCACGAGCGCGACGGCGAGCTTGCGGTTGCGCTCAGCCGCTCGGTCGTGCTGCGCGCGCTCGAGCGCATCAAGCGGCTCGGTTGGAAGGACGCGGAATAAGCACGTAAGCGACGGCGCTCGCCGCGAGGGGCTTCACCTCGATTTCGGGCGTACGACCGTGTCGCGCAACGTCGACCAGAAGTTCTCGGACGATGCCGATTCCATCTCGCGAATCGCGCGATGGAGTCTCTTCGCCGCAGCCGCACCGACCGCGAGATCGGCGTTGTCGCGGAATTTCGCTTCGATGCCGTCGGCGCCGAGTGGATTGCGATGCGAGCCGAGGTTGTGCGGGATGAATGCTTCATCGACGCCGTCGCGCGACGTTACGCGAATGCGAGCCGGGAAGCTCTCCGGAAACTCTGCAAACGGCTTGACGTGATAGCGGACCTTTTGCGAGATCGTGCGGATGCGTGGATCGGCGATTTTCTCCGGCGTGAAGCTGTCGACGCCGAGCTTGCCGTCGAGGACGGCGCGCGCGATGCAGTACGGTCCGCTGAAGCGGCCTTCGTAGGCGTTGCGCGGGTCGGCCTTTTGCGCCGGCGGCTCGAAGATCAGGTTGAGATACCACTGCGGGACTTCGCAATCGATCGATTCGATTGCGTCGGCGCGCTCCGGCGTGAGCACGCCGCGCTTGTGCAGCTCGAGCGCGGCTTGCACGAGCGGATGCACGCACAAACACGCAGGGTACGGTTTCGGCGCCACCTCTTCGACTTCGAAGCGCGTGCCGTCGAAGGCCAGCACCTGCTGCGGATCGATGTCGAGCTGGGCGTACGATTTGAACACGCCGAAGCGCCCTTCGAACACCGTTGCGGGACCGGTCAATCCGGCTTTGGCAAGCTGCACGGCGCGAACTCCGGATTGTGCCGCCCAACCCGGGTGCATTTGCTTGGTGTCCGTCGCATCGGAGAGATACTCCATCAGTCCGGCCGCCATGCTGCCTGCAATGCCCATCGCGTTGCGTGCGGTTTTCACGCCGGCGCCGAGCAACCGCGCCGCAACGAACACCGATGCAAACGTGCCGAGCACCGAGGTCGATTGAAAGCCGTGATCTTGGAACGGCCCCGGGCCGAGGCGTCCGAGCCGCGCCGAGATCTCGTAGCTGAGGACGAGCGCGGCGAGCATCTCGCGAATCGAGATATTGCGCGCTTCCGCAATCGCGAGTGCGACGGGGACGTTGACGGCACTCGCGTGCATGATTGCGGCGGGATGCGTGTCGTCGAAATCGAGCGCGTGCGCCAGCATGCCGTTCGCGAGCGCAGCATCGACGCGATTGCCGCCGCGCGCGCTGCCCCACACCGCGCTTTCATCCGGGCCGCCATCGAGCGCGACCGTCGCGCCCGACGTTCCGACGCCGAGCCACGCCGCCGCCAGCGCAACGCCGATCGTGTCTTCGATGCAGAGGATCGCAGCATCGTATGCCTTCTGCGTGATCTTCTCTTCCGGATACTCGAGGAACAGGCGCAGCAAGCTCTCGGAGAACGATACGGTGCTGACGGGTCGATCGATGACGGTAGCCATGATGCTCCTTTACGGCCGGACGCCGGATTGAAACCTCTCGCGGCCGGAGACTAAGACAACTTGCCTCAGCTGGCCACGCCGCATCGCTCTTCGCCGAACGCCCCAGCTTCGCTGAGCTGCGCGATCTGCGCGTCGTCGTAGCACAGCAGCTCGCGCAGAATCGTCGCGGCGTGCTCGTTGCGTAGCGGCGCGCGATGCGCTGCGCGCGATTCGTCACCGACCTTGACGGGCGTGCCGATCGAGCGCACCGTGCCGAGGGTCGGATGCTCGTACTCGACGATCATCTCGCGCGCGGAGGTGTGCGGCTCCGCCATCGCCTCGGGGATCGTGTTGACGGGTCCGCACGGCACGCCGGATTCCTTGAGAATCGCGAGCCAGTCGGCTGATTTCTTCGTGCGCATGATCGGTGCAATCGTGTCTTGAAGCTCCGCGCGATTCTCGCGGCGGGCGGTGAAATCCGCGTAGCGCGGATTATCGGCGAGATCGCTGCGCCCGATCGTTTCGGCGAAGCGTTCCCAAAATTTTTGCTTCGCGCATGCAATGACGATCCAACCGTCGGCGGTCTGAAAATTCTGGAACGGAAAGATCGAGGGATGCGCGGAGTGTCCCATGCGTTTGGGGACGTCGCCGGCCGAGAGATTCCAGGTCGCGAGATAGTTCGTCATGCCGATTGCGACGTCGAACAGGCTCGTGTCGCAATCCATGCCGATGCCGTCGCGCTGCGCGGCGTGAATGCCGATCATGAGCGCGAGCGCGGCGACGTATCCGCCTGCGAAATCGACGACGGAAAGTCCGGATTTCGCCGGCGGCCCGTCGGGCTCGCCCGTGACGCTCATCCAGCCGGCGATCCCTTGCAGAATGTAATCGTAGGCGGGGTCTTTGTAGCGCGGTCCGGTCATGCCGAAGCCGGAGAGCGAGCAGCACACGATGCGCGGATTCGCGTCTTTGAGATCGTCGTACATGATGCGCAGCTTCTTCGGAATGTCGCCGCGCAGATTGGAGAAGACCGCATCGCTTTTGCGCACGAGATCGAGAAAGACGGCGCGGCCCGCGTCGGAGAGCAAATCGAGATCGAGCGAACGTTTGTTGCGATTGAACGCTTCGAAGAAGAGGCTGTCCGAGCCGGTTTGATGCGGCGGGACGTAGCGGCTGACGTCGCCGTTCGTGCGCGGGTCTTCGATCTTGATCACGTCGGCGCCGAGGTCGGCGAGATGGATCGTGCCCCACGGTCCGGCGCCGTACTGCTCGACCGCGAGGATGCGGACGTCTGCGAGCGGTTTCATGCCGCAAGACGTTCGACACGCATGCGTCGAAAGACCCCGCTCCATGCGTCTCAAAGGAAAAGTCGCGATCGTAACCGGCGGCGGCTCGGGATTCGGCGCCGAGATCTGCCGGAAGTTCAAGGAAGAAGGCGCACGAGTCGCCGTCCTTGACGTGAATGCCGACGGCGGGAAAAAAGTCGCAGAGGAGATCGGCGGCAAGTTCTTCACGTGCGACGTCAGCAAGCGCGAGGAAGTCGCGGCTGCCGTGTACGGCACGCTCGTCGAATGGGACAAGATCGACGTCTACGTCAACAACGCCGGCATCACGCACACGAACAAGCCGGTGCTCGAGATCGAAGAAGAGTGGTTCGACAAGATCTTTGCCGTCAATGTCAAGGCGATCTTTCTCTCGGCGCTCGAGATCGTGCCGGTGTATCGCAAGCAAGGCGGCGGGGTGATTATTAATATCTGCTCGACGGCCGGCGTGCGTCCGCGCCCGGGGCTTGTGGTCTACAATTCATCGAAGGGCGCTGCGATTACGATGACGCGCGCGCTTGCAATCGAGCTTGCGCCCGACAATATTCGCGTCACCGCGATCAACCCGGTCGCCGGCGAAACGCCGCTGCTCAAAGAGTTCATGGGCGGCGACACGCCCGAGCTGCGTGAGAAGTTCCGCTCGTCCGTCCCCCTCGGCAGACTCTCGAAACCCCGCGACATCGCGAACACGGCGGCATTTCTCGCCTCCGACGAAGCCGAGCTATTGACCGGCGTCGCAATCGAAGTCGACGGCGGAAGATGCATTTAGCATTACCGGGCGCACGTACGATTATCGCTGCTTTGCGATTACGCGCAAAGGGCCGCCTCAAATCCTGTCATCCCGAGCGTAGGGCGCAAAGCGCCCGTAGTCGAGGGACAGCGATAACGCACGCATTGTCGGGCGCACGTTCTATGGTCGCTGGCGTTCTATTACGCGCAAAGGGCCGCCTCACGCCGACATTGCGAGCGCAACCCCCCTGTCATCCCGAGCGTAGCGCCCGGAGGGCGCGGAGTCGAGGGACAGCGACCACGCTGCTGGCAGCGATCATCATCGCGATAGTAGCATGTTGCCAGTGCGTCGCTGCGCAAGAGATCGTGCACTTCCCGACGCTGCCTGCCAGCTCGATTCAACTCGACGGCTATCTCTGGAAGCCGCCGACTGCCGGACCACACCCGGCGATCGTGCTGCTGCACGGTTGCGGCGGGTTGCTGGCGCGCAAAACCCACATGCCCGATTCACGCGCGCAGCAGTGGGCCAAGGCGTTCAACGATCGCGGCTACGTCGCGCTCGCGGTCGACAGCTTCACGCCGCGCGGCGTGAAGAGCATTTGCTCGCCGGCGACCTTTGACGCGCGCGTTTATGATGCGCGCCGCTACGACACCTATGCAGCGCTCGCATACCTGCAGTCGCAACCCTTCGTTGACGGTGCGCGCGTCGCCGTGATGGGTTGGTCGAACGGCGGCGGCACCGTATTGCGGTCGATCGGAAGCACGGCGCCGCACAAACCGCCAGGCTTCGTTGCGGCGGTTGCATTCTATCCCGGAAGCTGCAGCGTCCAGCGTTTGGGCGAGAACTGGTCGGCTCAAATACCCCTCTTGGTTCTCGTCGGCGCCGGCGATGTATGGACGCCGGCCGCGCCTTGCCAGGACGCGCTCGCGCACAGCGCCGACACGCAGATGAAGATCTATCCGGATTCGTATCACGACTTCGACTGGCCGAACGATCCGGTCAAGAGGCTGCCGCAATTCACGACAAGCGCCGGCGTCGTGCCAATCGCGGGCGAGAATCCCGCCTCACGCCTCGACGCGCTGAAGATCGTCCCCGAGTTCCTCGCACACTATCTCGGCGGCTAGCGTGATCACCCACTTCGATATCGACGCGTTTTACGCGAGCGTCGCCCAACGTGACGATCCCTCGCTGCGCGGCAAGCCGCTTGCAATCGCCTGGAATTCGCGCCGCTCCGTGTGCTTGACGGCGTCGTATGAAGCGCGTCCGTTCGGCGTGCGCTCCGCGATGCCGCTGCATCGAGCGCTGCAGCTCTGTCCGCAGCTCGTCGTCGTGCCGCCCGACTTCACGAAGTACCGCGCGTCGTCGGATGCGGTGTTCGCGATCTTCGCTGAGGGCGGACGCACCGTCGAAGGGCTTTCCCTCGACGAAGCCTTCGTCGATCCGAAAACGGATGTCGCCGCGGAAGCGGTGGAGTTCGCCAAGCATGTGCGCGCGCGCGTAAAAGCCGAAGTCGGCCTGACGGTCAGCGCCGGCGTCGCGAGCGGCAAGATGGTCGCGAAGATTGCCTCCGACTCGTGCAAGCCTGACGGCCTGGCGCTCGTCGAGCCCGGAACCGAGGCGTTCTATCTCTCGCAGATGGACGTCGGCCGGCTGTGGGGCGTCGGCCCCAAGACGCGCGCGCATTTAAATGAAGCCGGCATCACGACGATCGGCCAGATCGCGGTGCTGGACGATCAGAGCCTGTACGAGCTCTTCGGCCGCGGCGGCAAGGTGATGCGCGAGCTGGCCCAAGGTGTCGACACTCGCACGGTCGAGAGCGATCGTGAGACGCGCTCGGTCTCGAGCGAGACGACGTTCGAACACGACGTCAGCGACGAAGCGAAGATGGCCGAAGTAATTCGCGAGCTCGCAAACGACGTCGCCCAGCGCTTGCAAAAGCACGGACTCTCAGGAACCACTATCGGCGTGAAGATCAAGCGGGCGGACTTTTCGATCACGGGACGCCAAACGAGCCTCGCCGAACCGACGGACGATGCCGGCGTTATTAGCGACACGGCAATTCTCTGCTTGCGCCGCGTCGAGCTCGCCGGCGATCGAGTGCGGTTGCTCGGCGTTCGCGTGGCAGGTCTGACGATGGAACCTCAACGACAGATGAGGTTGGTCTAGAATGAAGTGGATTGTGTGCGCGGTGCTCGCGCTTGCGCCGATTGCCGCCGGCGCGCAGACCGTGCAGAAGGCGCTCGTGCATCATCAGGTGTCGACGACGAATGCCGCCGCGCAAGAATATTTTGATGAAGGCCTGACCCTCGTCTACGCCTTCAACCGCGGCGAAGCGGAAAAGCGCTTCCGCGAAGCAGCGGCGGCTGATCCGAAACTTGCGATCGCGTGGTGGGGTGTCGCGCTCGCCGCTGGACCGAACCTCAACTACGGCATGACGGCTGAGAATTGGAAGACGGTCGCCGAGGCGCTCAAGAACGCAAGTGCTCTTTCATCGAACGCGACGCCTGAAGAGCAGCGCCTGATCGCGGCAGTTGCGACGCGCTATCCCGCGGGCGCGAAGGAGCCGGATGGAAAGAAGTATCGCGACGCAATGGCTGCCGTTCACAAAGATTTTCCGAACGACGACGACGTTTCAACGCTGTGGGTCGAGAGCGTCATGGATGTCGATGACTGGGGTTACGACGCAAAGGGCAAGCCGCTCGGCAACACGGCTGAACTCTCCAAGACGCTCGAGACGGTCATGGCGCACAACATCATGCATCCCGGCGCCAATCATTACTTCGTGCACCTGCACGACTACACGAGCGTTGCAAAGGAGGCCGTTCCCGAAGCAACTCGCCTCATATCGCTCCCAGTAGAGCCTGCCGCTTCGCATCTCAATCATATGGCGGGCCATATTGATGTCGACGTTGGCAACTACGAAGGATTGCTAAATAGCGCGCGGACGGCGGTCAGTGAGGATCTCGCATACGCCAAGTCAATCGACGTCGCCCCTAGCAGGCTCGACTACTTCTATCACAATCTGGATTTTTACAATGGCGGGGCGCTGATGCTCGGTGATGTCGCGGATGCAGAGCACGGCGCCGATCTTGAGTTCGAGAACAATAGCGACGTCGCATTGCTCGTCTATGCCCGCCTCGGCGAATGGTCGAAGGTCTTGTCGATGGGCACTGCCGATCCCAAAATGCCGTCCTGGCGTTCGGCATGGCCGTATCACTATGCACGTGGCATCGCATTTGCATCCGAGCACAACCTTGCCGGAGCTGAAGGCGAGCTAGTCGCGCTACGGGAGAGCGTCGGCAAGACTGGATGGAAATATCCCGATCTACTCGTTGAGATGCTCTCGGCGCGCGTCGACTATCTCCGGGGCAATGTGTCGACAGCTACTCGCGAACTTCGCAACGTCATCGCAGTGACCTCGGAATATCCGCCCGAGGCCTTTCCAGCCTGGTATTTTCCGGCCGGTGAGTGGCTAGGGTGGATTCTGTCGCGCAACGGTGACCGAAAAGATGCGGAATCATCCTTTCGACTGAGTCTTGTTCGTACCCCAAATGATGCGCGCGTGCTTTATGGCCTGCGCAAAATATTGGGCGAGGTACCTGGCTACGAAAAAATGCTTAAAATGCCAGCCGCAGATTTTGCAGCGAGTTGGAGAGGGTCTTCCGAACAGCTAGAGCCGTCAATATAGTTACGTTGAGTGAGGAAATCGCCACGGCCAGGCACGCTTTCGCGTGCCGAAAGCGGCGACTGACTGTCGACAGTAACTCATATTCGGCAAAAGCTCGGGCGCGACGATCGGTCACGGGCAGCATGTCCATGAACAATTCCACTAGAATTGCCGGCGCTAAGACCATCTCAGACTGGCACGGTCTCCGAGCACGGCTAATCGCTGAAAACAGCGAAGAGGTTTGGGATATAGCAATTTCCGACTATTTCAGGACTCGCCTGACTTCGAGATACCTGGCACCCATTGAACTAATCCAAAAACATAGAAGATATAATGGTGAGGGCTTTGCGATCGCTACGTTACAGTGTGCGCTCATAGAGTTTCTGGAATCGACTCTGCGAGGCCTTACGTATATCCACTCCAACCCCGGAAACTTCCAATATAATCGAAGCTCAAGAATATTTGTGGATTTCCTCAGTAAGCGTCCTCCATTCCGTAATCACTTTAATAAAAGCAGTGCCAAAGAATTCTACGTGGGAGTCCGGTGTGGGCTCGTGCATGAAGCTAGGTC
>Ga0335072_10003244_pt1 | contig 24589 bp, 19 predicted proteins | sample Lox_Sample_21_FD_206725 | JGI IMG/M metagenome (GOLD analysis project Ga0335072, IMG submission 206725) | Soil microbial communities from Loxahatchee National Wildlife Refuge, Florida, United States - Lox_Sample_2.1 | ecosystem: Environmental > Terrestrial > Soil > Wetlands | place: USA... | reverse complement strand
CCATGGCAGTTTTTCTCCAATGCGCTCACCGAAAGCGGCAACAGCCTCGTCGGGAATGCCGGCATGATCTCCAAGGTTTACTTTCCGCGTCTCGTGATGACCGTGAGCAGCGTTCTCACAAACCTCTTCGACGCTCTGATTTCCAGCCTCTTTCTGATTGCCCTGATGTTCTGGTACCATTTTGTCCCTTCGCTGTCATTCGTTTTCCTTCCGTTCTTCGTAATCCTGGCATTCGCAGCTACGCTCGGCGCGGGTCTTTGGGTCGCGGCTCTGACTGTGGAGTATCGCGATTTTCGCATCATTTTGCCATTCGTTGTGCAGCTCGGTTTATATGTGTCTCCGGTTGGATTTCAAAGCGGTGTGATTCCGGAGAGATTCCGACTCTTGTATGCGGTCAATCCCATGGTCGGCATTATCGACGGCGTCCGCTGGAGTCTGTTAGGCGCACGCAGCGCAATCTATTGGCCCGCGATTGCGATCTCAGTCATAGAAGTGACCATCTTGCTTGGCAGTGGCATTCGGTATTTTCGAAAGACCGAGCTCACATTCGCTGACGTGATCTAGCATGTGGTTGTTATTTTTAAAAGAGATATGAATTCAGAACTTGCCATCTCGGTTGAGAACCTCGGCAAACGGTATGATGTTGGCCGGCTGCATGACCCCAAGGACGGCCTTCGCCACACAATCGAGAGCACACTTCGATCGCCGCTTGCTGCATTCAAAAAGAGGCTACAAGTCAAACAGACCAAAGATTTCTGGGCACTTCGTGGCGTATCGCTCGAGGTCCAGCGCGGTGAGGTCGTCGGCATCATTGGCAGCAACGGCGCCGGGAAGAGCACCATGCTCAAGCTGCTGAGTAGAATCACTGTCCCCACCGAGGGGCGCATTCGCATCAACGGACGGGTCGCGAGTCTTCTAGAAGTAGGAACAGGCTTCCACCCTGAACTCACCGGTCGCGAAAACATCTTTCTCAACGGCGCAATTCTCGGCATGAAGCGGACCGAAATCATCCAGAAGTTCGATGAGATTGTGGAGTTCTCCGAGATTGGCGAGTTTCTCGATACGCCGGTGAAGCGCTATTCCTCTGGAATGTACGTGCGCCTCGCCTTCGCGGTTGCAGCACACCTTGACCCCGAGATTCTCATCGTGGACGAAGTATTATCCGTAGGTGATGCCGCGTTCCAGAGAAAGTGTCTAGGAAAGATAAGCAGTTTTGCTCAGACCGGCCGTACCGTACTCTTTGTGAGCCACAGCCCTGAAGCGGTGCGAAATCTCTGTTCGCGAGTCGTGTGGCTGAAGGGTGGGCGTGTCGCGGAGGACGGTCCGTCCGGTGCGGTGGTAGAAAACTACTTCGAGGCAATCTCAACCGTGTCCGAGTTTTCAGCGCAAAACCAGCAGTACGGCTTCACTGTGCAACGTGTGGTGCTTAAGAATAGTGAAGGGATTCGATCCGCGCAGTTTTTACCTGGCGACGACATGATTGTGGAGATGCACTATCGTGCTGATCAGCCGCTGGAACGGCCGTACATCACCTTGGGCATCATCGGGAAAATGGGATCCTGCTTCACGGCCAATATGCTTCTAGACGGCAACCGTCCGGCTGTGCTGTACGGTGAGGGCACGCTGGCATGTCGCTTCAAGGCAATGCCGATATTTCCCCAAAGCTACTCTGTGAAGATGGCGATTCGCACGAAAAACGGAATCGACAACGTTCTCGATTACACCGCAGTCGCCTATTTCAATGTCACCGGCGACTTGGCGAACTACGGATTCAAAGGGGAGTTCTTGTCCCGTATTCCCAATTCGACATCGGTCGTGGTGCCCTACGAGTGGCATTTGCCGGACGGTACAGTCGCCGCATTCTCAATGAGTTCCGATGGACTGAGAAAGCCATCAGGCGTGGCCGAAGCTGTTTCGCGTTTATAGCTGCCAAATGCCGGATCGAAGAATCGCCATCATTCCGGCCCGAGGCGGCTCTAAGCGAGTCATTGGGAAGAACATTCGTCCTCTCGCGGGTAAGCCGCTCATCGCGTACACGATCGAAGCGGCGTTAGTGAGTAAACTCTTTCACCGTGTGATAGTCAGTACTGACTCGGAGGACATTGCCGCGGTCGCGCGAACTTATGGGGCGGAGGTACCCTTTCTTCGTTCAGCCGAGATTTCGGACGACCTGACTCCTGTTTCTGCCGCGACCGCTGATGCTCTGGAAAGACTCGATCCGGATGGGAGCCAATACCGGTTTGTTGCTCAGCTTATGGCAAACTGCCCACTCCGAACTGCGGAGGATGTGGTTGCGAGCTTTAAGCAGTTTTCTGAGACAGCTGCGGATACGCAGATATCAGTAGTGCGTTATGGATGGCAGAATCCCTGGTGGGCGATGCGACGCGATACGAACAATTTCTCGCTTGAACCGCTTTTTCCGCGAGAGATGACAGCTCGTAGCCAGGACCTGCCGGAACTCTTCTGTCCAACAGGCGCGATCTGGTGGGGTAAGACCTCGATCGTTCGAGAGCAGAGGACATTCCACATCCCCCGTCGTACAGGGTGGGAAATCTCTTGGCAGCACGGCGTTGACATCGATACTCCCGATGATATGGCGTTCGCTGAAGCACTTCTTAGCCTTTCTGGCAGCACGATTGATTAAGGATCACGCAATTCTTCAATGCAGGCACGCGGCAGAAAACTTGCAGTTTATACAACGATCTATCCGGCAGCCTTGAAGTACCTTCCGGAGTGGTACCAGTCCGTTCAAGCGCAGACCGACCCGGACTTTGAACTCTGGATCGGACTTGATGCACTCAAGGCGGCAGACATAGAAGACCTGCTTGGCTGTCACGTTGAAGCGCGATGGGTGCATGCTCCTGCGAATTCAACTCCGGCCCAAGTTCGCAATCTTGCTCTGACGCAACTGATTGCAGCCGGATGCGACGTCATCCTGGTGGACAGTGACGACATCCTATATGCAAGCCGAGTGACGGCGGCACGCCGGGACCTTCGAATGAGCAGCCTTGCGGCTTGTGCTTTGAACATCGTTGACGAGGGCGGCCGGCCGCTTGGCTCAGAGTTCAACTTTGATCCTGTACTGCAGCTTTCGCGGATTCTACCTGGCAATAACGTCTTCGGTTTCTCAAACTCTGCATATCGATGCGAGTTGTTGGAACATTGTCTTCCAATCCCCAAAGATGCGGTCCTGGTCGATTGGTATCTCGCCACGCGGGCATGGCTATTTGGTGCTGAACTATCCTTCGACCACGACGCGAGGATGAAATACCGCCAGTATGATGCCAACACCGCGAGGGTTCGGCTGCCGTTCGGGCCCGATCAGATTCTCTCCGATACGGCGCTTGTTCGCAGGCACTTTCAACTGGTTCTGGCCTCGGGTGGTCAAGAGCACTTTCTTCCTGGCCGGTGGGCGCAGATCCTTCGCGTCGCGCGCGATATTGAGCAATTCGAGCGGTATATTAATCGCAGTCCGGCCAATCTGAATTTCTACCTGGAGTCGGTGAACAGTGCAGTGAAGCAGCCGATCTGGTGGACCTCTGTTGCCTATTCACCCCTCGCGCACATGTGGAAGCAGGAAGAGACATTATGCAAACAGTGAAGTTGGGTAAGGTAGAAGTCGGGTCCGGTCTGCCTCCCTATATCATCGCGGAGGTGGGATCCAATCATAACGGAGATATGAACCTCTGCCGCGAGCTCATTGATGTTGCTGCAGAGGTAGGTGCCAATGCGGTTAAGTTTCAGTCGTGGACTGACAAATCTCTCATCGCTGATGAAGAGTACGAGCGGAACACCGAGTACTCTGACAAGAAGAAGCACTTCGGCTCCTTGCGGGAAATGGTCAAAGCATATCAGCTCACGTCTGACCAGCACGTGAAGGCTAATGCGCGTTGCCTCGAGCAGGGAATCGCATTCTGTTCGACACCGTTCTCGCCTGAAGAAGTGAATCTGCTTGATTCGCTCAATGTACCCTTCTTCAAAATTGCATCAATGGATGTCACGCACCTTTCGCTGCTTCGTTATGTCGCGCGCAAAGGGCGGCCACTGGTCATTTCCACGGGAATGGCGACGATGGGAGAAATCGAAAAGGCAGTGGACACGGTTCGTGCCGAGGGCAATGATCAGATCGTTTTGCTTCACTGTGTTTCGATCTATCCGCCGGAGTATGAGACGATTCACCTGCGCAACATGGAGACGTTGCAGCGCGCTTTTGACTGTCCGGTAGGGTTCAGCGACCATACTCTGGGTACAGCGATTCCACTTGCCGCCATTGCCCTCGGTGCGTGCATTATTGAAAAGCACTTCACGTTGGATCAGGAGATGGCGGGCTGGGATCATGCTATTTCCGCTAACCCCGAGCAGATGCGATCAATAGTGATCGAAGGGAAGAACATTATTGCGGCACTCGGAAGTGGTCGCCGTATCGTCAGCGATGCCGAAATGGAAAAACGCAAGAAGTTCCGCCGCAGCCTGGTGGCGCGGCAAGCGCTTAGCAAAGGTCACGTCCTCAAGGAAAGCGACCTCGATGCGAAGCGGCCTGGGACGGGAGTTGCGCCCGACGAGATTCAATACGCTGTCGGGCGTACCCTTGCGGCTGACCTGGCAGAGGATCAAGTGCTCCGCTGGAGTCATTTGCTGTGACCTATCAGGCAGACTCGATGCAGCCGCTCATTCTTGTCGGGTCAGGCGGGCACGCGCGAGTGCTGCTCAGTGCTCTCCGGCTGCAGGGCCGGCGGGTCCTTGGTTTCGTTGATCCTGACAAGGCGCGAGCGGGGCTGGTTGACATTCCTTACTTGGGAGGCGACGAAGCCATCTCCTGCGACCCGGAACAGGTGTTGCTCGTCAATGGGCTCGGTTCCGTCGCGCATATCGAAAATCGCTTGAGAGTGTATGAGTTCTTCCGGAGACGCGGTTTCCGTTTCCTTTCCGTGATCCATCCGGACGCAATTATCGCTCCCGAGGTAAAGCTAGGAGACGGAGTTCAGATCATGGCTGGGGCAATTCTTCAGACCGGCTGTGTCGTCGAGGAAAACTGCATCATCAACACCGGCGCTCGCGTCGACCACGACTGTGTGATCCATGCGCACGCACATCTGGCGCCGGGAGCGGTGCTCAGCGGCAACGTGCATGTGGGCTCGCGTTCGCACGTGGGTGCTGGAGCGACGGTGATTCAAAGCGTGCACATTGGCTCAGACACCATTGTCGGAGCAGGGGCCGTTGTACTCTCCGATGTACCGGAATCCTGCACTGTCGTCGGTATCCCCGCCCGGCCGATTCAAGTAAAGGCTTAGAACGATTCGAGAACCATGACTCCCCGACCCGTATACATCGTCCACTGCATCGACACCGAGGGGCCCCTGCACGAGTCCCTCACGGCTACCTTTGAACGACTGCGCGACATCTTCCATCTTGATCTCGAACCAAGTGCCGCAACCCTTCAAAAGCTGCAAAACGGAACCTATGATCTCAATGGACTTGAAGCGGCCGTGCAGAGGGTCGTTGATCCACATTTGCTCGCCTATAACGACACATGGGACAAGGTGGAAGTCATGCTCTCTCGCATCATGGATGAGGGCTTTCGCAAGAAGTTCCCTGATTCTGCAGGCGAAGGATGGGTCTATAACTGGTTTTGCGTGGACCATGTCGATTACGATGTAAACCCGCGTCGCCGGGATATGGGTTATCACAACGTCTTCGAGCACTACAGCTGGATTCTTAAACACGATCCTACGACCCGTGATGGACTGCACTTTCACTACCATCCGCATTCGTTCGGTCGTGAAGCGCATCGTTCTGCCACTCATTGGTGGGCGTCCTCTGACAGTCTTCATCAGGTCCTTTCAAGGCGCGTCATTGATCACCTTTGGTTTCCCGCGGCGCACCGGCCTGGATTTCACGTGATTCGACCTGACAGCCACTGGTTTCTGGAGCAGCATATTCCTTTCGATTACTCGAACCAATCCATGGCGCAAACCGGTACGGATTCACAGCAATTCGGTGTGGCCGGTGGACGGTTCGGCGACTGGCGCCGCGCTCCGGCAACCTGGGAGCCCTACCATCCTGATGCGGATGACTATCAAGTCCCGGGTTCGTGCCGTCGCTGGATTGCTCGTTGCCTTAACGTCGGTACACGCTATCGTGTGATCCGTGAACAAGACATCCGTCAGGCATTTGAGGAGGCGGCTGCCGGCAAACCGGTCGTGCTGTCCATCACCAACCACGACTTTCGAGACATGGCGCCCGATGTCGAGGGGTTTTGTGCTCTGCTCGAAAGGGTCGCTCATGATTTTCCCCGGGTTCCATTTTTCTATTCTGAAGCAATCACCGCTATGCGCCTGGCGCTTGAGATACCGCCGCAGCCGCCCTGCGAACTTGAATGTGCGATCGCGACAGCAGGTGAGTCGGCAGCGGTACTCAATATTAATTCTCGGACGCCAACTTTCGGCCCTCAGCCATGGCTCGCACTCAAGACGGCAAATGGCAAGTACCACTTCGACAACTTCGATATTGACGTGCCATTCCACCGCTGGCAGTACATCTTCGACCGGGAGACCTTTCCTCTCTCTGCCTTGAGCGCGATTGGCGTTGCTGCCAACAATGCATACGGAACGACGACAGTTGTGCGAATCGATCCTGCTTCGCGCGAGAGCGTGACCAGGCATTGGAATCTCCCGATAGCAACAGCTTTGGAAACCTCAGCACGACGCTGACCCGCGGCGGGAATCCGAACTTTGATCGAGTTCCCTATAATGAAAGAAATCCCCAACATGACGATTCTTGAGGCTGTGCGATTCTCTCCCACTGCGTCGATTCGTGACGCAATGAAGGCGCTCGATGCAGCGGGTACCGGTGCGCTGGCCCTCTGCGATGAACGCGGGAAGCTGATTGCGATGTTGTCTGATGGAGATCTTCGCCGGGCGCTCCTTCGAGGTCACCCCCTTGAGGATGCTTGCAGTACGGTCGCCTGTAGCAAACCAATCTTCGCAAATAGCCCGGCTACGGCCGCGTACGCGCTGCAAATAATGAATGAATTCGATATTCATCAGCTCCCGGTCGTCGACGATCAAGGCGTGCTGGTTAATTTTCTGCTGCGAAAGGATGTAGTCGAGGAGTTTGAGCTTGAACTCGAATCCCGTGATCGGCTTCGCCGCGTGTGTGCCTCTCCCCGAGCGCCCATATCGGATATCATCGCTCAACTGAACGAGGCTGGAACCGGCGCCCTGGTGCTGTGCGATGCCGAGGGCAAGCTTTGCGGGCTAATTACCGATGGCGACATCCGCCGCGCTGTGATTCGGCGGATCCCGCTCAGCGATCCATGTGACAGTATTGCGACGCCAAATCCCGTTTGCGCCTCTGAGCCGATCTCATCATCAGAGGCTCTACACCTCATGAACGAGCACGACATCCATCAACTGCCGCTTGTGGATGGAGAAGGACGCATTGTCGATTTTCTGCTTCGCAAGGATCTTCTTCCGCAGTCGCAGCAGGAACTACAGGCGGTGATTATGGCCGGCGGTTATGGCAAGCGCCTGCTGCCGCTGACGGAGAAGGTTCCAAAGCCCATGCTTCCGGTCGGGGAGAGGCCACTACTCGAACTCATCATTCATCAACTGCGCCGCGCCGGAATTCACGATGTGAATCTGACCACGCACTATCTGCCGGATTCGATATCGGGACACTTTGGTAATGGCGAGCATTTTGGTGTGCGGCTCAATTACTCTCGTGAGGAGAACCCATTAGGGACGGCGGGCGGTTTGCGTCTAATGCCGCGTCCGCAAGGCCCCATTTTGGTGATTAACGGGGACATCCTTACCGGTGTACCGTTTCAGCAGATGTTGCAGTACCACCGGTCGCACCGGGCCATGTTGACCGTAGGGGTGCGCAAATATGACCTCCAGGTACCTTTCGGGGTTGTCGATTGCGACGATGTGCGAATCACAAAGATTGAAGAGAAGCCGTGCCATAGCTACTTCATCAACGCAGGTACCTATCTGCTTGAACCGTTGGCATGGGATCGGATCCCCGAGCGCACCAGGTTCGACATGACAGATCTGATACGCGTTCTGCTCGAGGCAGGTGAAACGGTTGTCGGTTTCCCGATAATGGAGTATTGGATCGATGTTGGAAGGCATGAAGACTACGCGAAGGCGCAGGAGTTGGTTTTGAAAGGAGAACTTTAGGTGCGCGTTCTTATTACCGGCGGAGCAGGCTACGTGGGGTCCACCCTGGCGCCCCTTTTGCTCGCCGCAGGTCACCAGGTGCGGGTGTTCGATCGACTCGCGTACGGTGGCGAATCGCTTCTCAGCGTGTGGGCCAATCCGAATTTTGAATTTGTGCCCGGAGACGTCCGCGATAGTGGAAAACGTCGAGAGATTGTGGCCGACTGTGACGCGGTGGTTCATTTGGCTGCTGTCGTAGGTGATCCGGCCTGCGCGCGCGAGCCGGAACTTGCCCGCGCGATCAACCTGGAAGCATCAATGGCCTTGATCGAGGACAGTCGCAAGGCGGGCGTTCAGCGTTTCGTGTTCGCTTCAACGTGCAGCAACTATGGGAAGATGGACGATCCAACCAAGTTCGTCGACGAGGAGTCGGAACTGCGCCCCGTATCGCTGTATGCCGAAACCAAGGTTGCTGTCGAGAAGTCCCTGCTTGAAAGTGCCGGTCCTGACAACTGGTCTCCAACCCCCCTTCGCTTTGCCACGGTGTTCGGTGTCTCTCCGAGAATGCGCTTCGACCTTACTATCAACGAATTCACGATGGAGATGATCACTAAGAAACACCTCATCGTCTTCGGCGAACAGTTCTGGAGACCCTATGTTCACGTCTTCGATGCCGCTCGCGCGATCGCGCTCATCCTCAGTTCTCCTCCTCAAGCTGTAGCTGGACGCGTTTTCAATGTAGGCTCAACAGACCAGAATCTGCAGAAACAGCAGATCGTCGAGTTGATTCGCCCCTTGGCTCCCGACGCTAAAATTGAATTCGTACACAAAAATGAAGATCCCCGGGACTACCGGGTGTCATTTGATCGCATCTTGGGCGAACTTAGATACAACACCACGCGATCCGTCGTGGATGGCATCGTGGAAGTCGCAAAACTGGTTCGTGCCGGCGCGATCTCCAATCTCGAGGACAAACGCTACCGCAACTAGAAATAGAAACCGTCTTGAACCTGATGAACATGAAGACAATTGAAGCCGATCTCGAAGCCGTACAGTCGGAGACTCAGTTCATTCCGCTTTCGGTTCCCGAAATTCGTGGGAACGAATGGCAGTACGTAAAAGAGTGCCTGGATACTGGCTGGGTATCCTCTGTTGGCCCTTACGTCGAGCGCTTTGAACAGATGGTCGCTGCGCAGGTCGGCGCCGGAAACGCCATCGCGACCGTGAATGGCACTTCTGCGCTTCATATCTCCCTTTTGGTTGCAGGCGTTCAACCAGATGACGAAGTACTTGTCTCTATATTGACGTTCATTGCGCCAGTCAATGCCATCCGTTATGCCGGAGCATGGCCCGTCTTCGTCGATGCCGAGCCGGCATTCTGGCAGATGGATCCTGACCGCGTGCAGAACTTTATTGTGCATGAATGCGAGTGGATCAACAACGAACTTCGTAATCGCCATACCAGGCGGCGCGTTTCAGCCATCATCCCGGTTCATATCCTTGGTCATCCTGTCGATATGGAGCCGATCCTCGCCATTGGGCGCAAGTATAACTTGAAAATCATTGAGGATTCGACTGAAGCGTTGGGCTCGAAGTATCGCGGCAGAAGCCCGGGCTCCTGTGGCGACATCGGCTGCTTTAGCTTCAACGGAAATAAGATCATCACCACCGGGGGTGGTGGAATGATCGTTACTGATCGTGAAGACTGGGCAAAGAAGGCGAAGTATTTGACGACCCAGGCCAAGGACGATCCGATCGAGTACATCCACGGCGAAATTGGTTTCAACTATCGCCTTACCAATGTGCTGGCCGCCATCGGGTGTGTACAGATGGAGCTACTCCCAAGTTACGTCGCGAAGAAACGTTCTATTGCAGCGCGCTACCAACAACGCCTTGCAGGTGTCCCGGGTCTCACTCTCATGAAGAACGCCTCCTGGGCTGAAAGCACGTATTGGATGTACACCCTTCTCGTCGATCCAATTGAGTTCGGAATGAGCTCTCGACAGTTGCTCAAAGTTCTTGAATCACAGAAGATCCAGACCCGCCCGCTGTGGCAGCCCATTCATCTCTCTCCCGCTCACGCTGTTAACGGAAACCAATCGTTGCCAGTCGCGGAACATCTCGCTGGCCATGCCCTAAGCCTTCCGTGCTCAGTCAACCTGTCAGAGTATGACCAGGACAGAGTAATTGCAGCAATCACTCTCGCCGCGGGCGCCCGAAACGGCTAGACTCGAAGCAGCCGATTCCTGATGAACAACATGTTTGCCGCATAACTCAAGAAACACTTTCTCTTATGCCTGTGAAGGAATCCGTTTTCAGCAAAACCGAATTCGTGCAGGGCTTGACAGCCTCAGGTTTGCGTACTGGCGACGTTTTGATGGTGCAGATCTCTTTGCCTCGCGTCTGGAACATGGACGGTGCAAACTCCGTGGCGGAGACGTGCAGTGCGACACTCGCCGCTCTGCTTGAGATCATTGGTTCCGGCGGCACGCTCTTCGCGCCTGCGTTCACGTTTTCGTTTGAACGACGGGAAGAGTTCGACCCGGTTCATTCTCCTGTTTTGGGTGGGGATTGGGGTGGCTCGCCTGAATTTGCAGAAGTTGCACGCCGTCATCCTGGCGCGGTTCTATCCGAAGACCCGCTCTACTCTGTTGTAGGCATTGGTCCCTTCGCCGAACAGATTCTTACTAACCTTCCAAACACTAGTTTTGGTCCGGACAGCGCTTTTGAACGTCTCTTGAAATTGAACGCGAGACTCTGTTTGATCGGCGTCGACCTCGAGCATACCGTCCTCTTCGATTTTCTCGAAGAGTCGTCCGCGGTTCCGTGGCGTTACAAGAAACTATTTACCGGGAAAGTCTCTCGATCCGGACTGAGCCAACGACAGGGCTGGGTCGCATCCGTAACGAACAAAGCAATTGCGGAGAAGTCTCGGGCAATTCGAAACCGGTGCGCATTTAAGGCGCGGGATTTGCTTGGTCGTGTTTCAATCGGGACTGGAGAGATTGTTTCGGCGGAAATGAAGCGTCTCTGCGCTTTCCTGACATCAAAGCTGTCGGATGAGGTGGCCCGCTGGCCTTTGAACAGCCATGATGTTTCGGCAACGAATCTCCAGGTTCGGCTGACACCGGGAGCCTCGATGAGCGAAACGATCTCCGCGCTCTGGCGGCTGCCTCGAGATATCGTTTCAGACGGCTATGACGCTGCCCTGCATGCACTGGCTACTCAGGTTCCGTTAACGATCCACGAATACCCCACGGGAACCGAATGCTGGACCTGGCTTGTTCCGGAGAAGTGGACCTGCCGAGACGCTCGACTTGAGACGCCTGACGGTCGCGTATTGTTCTCCTATGCAGATAACCCACTCCATGCAGTCTCTTATTCGCTGCCGTTCAATGGAGTAGTTTCGCGTGACGAACTCTTCCGGCATCTTCACACGCACCCGCGGCTCGACGATGCGGTTCCGTTCATCTTCAAGTATTACGAGCGCGATTGGGGACTGTGCTGTAGCAAGAACCTGAAAGACAGTCTCACGGATGACACGTATCGAGTCATTATCGATTCGGAATTTAGCTTCGGATCGTTAAAGGTTGGCGAGTGCGTGGCTCGTGGCAAAAGCGACAAAACGTTCGTCTTTTGCGCTCACCTGTGTCACCCAGGAATGGTGAACGATGATCTGAGCGGTGTCGTGGTTGGCATCCAAGTCATGCAGGAGCTGCTGAAGCGCACAGACCTGCACTACACGTACCGGTTTGTGATTCTTCCGGAGACCATCGGCTCGGTTGCTTATCTCAGCCATAACGAGTCACTTGTGCCGGACATGGTCGGTGGCCTGTTTTTGGAAATGCTGGGCCTTAATAATGCGCACGCCCTGCAGCTTTCATTCGAGGGGAACACAGAGATGGACCGCAGCCTTTCGCGAGTTCTCTCCGAATCCAGTTCCGATGCATGGATAGGCGCATTTAGAACCGTGGTCGGAAACGACGAGAGGCAATTCAATGCCCCCGGAGTTCGTGTTCCGATGCTCTCGCTTTCGCGGGTCCTCCGCGAGAGATCGAATGGCTGGCCATACTATCCTGAATACCATTCCAGCCACGACACTCCAGAGCTTGCGCCCGAATCTCGACTTGCTGAGTCCCGCGATCTGGTGCTTCGCATGGTCGATGCGATTGAAAGCATCGAAATACCCGTGAACCTGTTTAAGGGGGAGCTTTTTTGCTCCAGATACGGCATCCACATCGACGCATACTCGAATCCGGAAGGGAATCGAGCGCTCTTCGATATCCTCTTCCTCGTGGATGGCACGCGCTCCGTTGAGGAAATTGCCAGAATCTGCGGAATTTCGGCGGAGGCTTCCCGATCAGTTCTTGAAGAACTCCGTGTGCGTGGGCTCATCGCATATGCTCCGTTGTAGGGGCCGTTGTTGAAGATAGCGCTCATCTGAAATAAAGGATGCGGGGGTTGGAGAACATCAAAGTGAAGCACGTCATTATCGAAACGGGCCTGGGGAAGGGTGTCGAAGAATACGGCAACATGGGTGATATTTCCATGTTGCAGGTAGCTATTGATCGGCTGCATGAGTTATTCCCCAATGCCCGCCTCGAGGTACTCACAGATTCAGCGGAGAATTTGGCTCGATTCTGTCCCGCGGCGGTTCCGTTGGACAATCGTGGGAGAGCGCGATGGTTCTCTAATGGAGTTTTGCCGGGGAGATATGCTCGATTTACTCCCGAGTGGGCATTAAAGTTCCTTGTAGCTTTGAAGAGAACAATTCGGTTGCAATGCCCAAGTCTTTTCAGAGCGAGTCTGATTAGGAGGCTTTCGCGGCTGAACCGGTTCGAGGATGCCGAAAGCGTGGCGATCTTTACCCGCTCCCTCGAAAAAGCCGACCTGGTGCTTATCTGCGGTGCCGGCGGATTCTATGATGGCTGCCACGGCTGGAATATGGATATCCTGGACCTCATTGAGGCCTCAAGTCAGAGAAACGTCCCCGCAGTCTTGCTGGGGCAGGGTTTCGGACCCCTTACCAACCATTTAGTTCTAAGGCGGGCGGCGAAGATTCTCCCCCTGGCTGATTTCATAACCCTGAGAGGCGGGAGAGGTTCACTTGACTTACTCCGGTCACTGGGTATTTCCGAATCGAAAGTAGAGACGACCGGAGACGAGGCTCTAGAACTAGCATACGCATCGAGATCCAGGGAACGCGGGCAGGCGCTGGGCATCAATATACGCTTTCTCGCGTCGGCATGGACGGATCATAACGATGTTGAGAGCATCAGGCCGGTCTTGCACGAGTTTGCGAGGCGGCATAATGTGCCCTTGATTCCGCTTCCCATCGCGATGCATCTCGGTACCAGGGATGACCTTGCGATCAAGCAGCTTCTGATCGGGTTCGATGAGCAATCGGATGGCGGCGAAAACCTCGATACACCTCTGAAAGTGATCAAGCAGGCAGCTCGTTGCCGGGTTGTCGTTACGGGCGCTTATCACGCTGCAGTGTTCGCGCTCGGACAGGGGATCCCGGTGGTCGCTCTCGCAAAATCCGACTACTTCGCCAATAAGTTACTGGGGCTTGAAGACCAGTTTGGCGAAGGTTGTCAAACCATTCTCTTAACCGAGCCGGATTTGCCGGCGAGACTTCAGAATGCCGTCGAGAAAGCATGGCAAAATGCCGACAAGCTGCGCGAGCCTCTGCAGGCGCTGACTCTCAAACAGATCGAATTGAGCCGAAGGTCATACGGCAGACTTCAAGGCCTTGTACCAGGTGAGACTGAGATGACACCCAGTAAACTTGTGCAACGCCGCCCCGAAGCGGCTGCAGACTCGGAACCTCGAAATGCGTAAAGACTTTCTCAGACCTATAAGGAGAGGTAATAGACCTGAAGACGCGTTGCTGGCTGGGATCTTATCCGGACAATAGCTACTGATGAACGGGCTTTAGGGCTTCGGTATCATTCGGACTGATGCGGAATGGTTCGGTGCCATCGACCGGATCTGAGTTATCTGCAGATCTAAACATTGCAGATTGCCTAAAGAGTTTTGCTGCGCCAGCCGGGTTCGTAAGTTTTTTCAACCTATGACAAATTTTCTCGACATCCTGCCGTTCTACGCTCAGCGCGGTTTCGAAGCTTGGCAGCACACACAGGAGCATGTATACCAGCAACGCTGGAAAGCGTTTGTGGCGGGGATAGTGAAGAAGAAGCCGTTCCGTTGTCGGCTGCGGGGAGGGCCAAAGATATCGATCAGACCGGAGCCCAGCCATGACTACCATACGGCCAAGGAGATTTTTTTCGACCGCATCTACGATTGTGAACTTGAGCCTGGCTCAGTACTGCGCATCGTTGACCTCGGGGGGAATGTCGGCTACTCCTGCTTATTCTGGTGTGGAAAATTTCCGAACGCAAGGGTACTCACACTTGAGCCGCATCCGACTCATTGCCGGCTGCTGGAGTGGCACGTGAAGAAAAATGGATACGCCAACCGCGTCAAGGTTGTGGCGGCTGCTGCCGGCGTGCGAGACGGAGTAGCCAACCTCACCGACGAAGATGACGGGTCTGCGATTGTTAAAGACGTGCTGGCTGGCTCCATCGCGGTCCGGTTAGTAGACGTATTCCAGGCAGTTCCAGATGGTCCGATCGATCTGCTTAAGATTGACATCGAAGGGTCTGAATATGCGATTCTCGAAGACCCGCGCTTCGAGGCTCTCGCGGCTCGCACAAGATGCGTGCTGCTTGAATGGCATGTGCGCGGTGATAAGGGAGAGGCGCTTTGCCGTGATCGGCTAACCAGCCTCGGTTTCAAAGTCGGATCCGGCCGGACTTCTGATGACCCGTGCGGGCATCTCTTTTGCGGAATGCTTTATTGTTTTCGAGACCACTGAATCACTCCTCGCTGTTTCTTCATTGGAGGCAGCAATCAATCTGAAACGAATTGCTTGACCTAGAATATATCTCTGCGATGAAACAGCTCAAAACCATGGCGGGCCCAATGGAAGTTGGTGATTTCTTCCGTTTCACCAATGATCGAGTATCCAGATTTTCTCAGGCGCAGGTGCTTCTCTACCGCCATGACATCACGTTGCACGACTATTTTCATGTTCTGGATTTTAACTCGTTGTACGGTCAGAACGGTGCACGCGGCAAGCGCTCACCAACCAACCCGCTTGCGGTCTGGTCCTTTCGGGCTGCCGACAAGGCAAGCAGGGTTAAGCTGCCGAAGATCAAAACGGATATACTCTTTTGTCCAACCCCGTACTTCGGCCGTAAGACCGAAAATCGCCTGCTTATTCGAACGTTGCTCGGCTTGGCCCAGACTGGGGCAGAGATTCTGTGCTTTCTTCCCATTCATGCTCCCTTCCGCAACGAACTGGATGATGAATTGGAAGCCGCGGGGTATGGCAAACAAATCAGGTTTCTGGATCCCGGAATACATTTCGGCTCGGTGGACCGTCGTATGCGGGAGATCGCGGCGAAATTGCGAGCTCGCACTGCTTTCCGAGAGACCGTTGAGATTCTCGAGCCATATGGACTTAGTCCGACAGATTACGCATTGGCGGGTTTTGAAAGGACTGCGCTCTACGCTGAGACATGGGATCGTCTCGCGCCTTCAATAGAGTTTGATGCTGTCGTCGCTCGATGCCATTGGTATGACCTGTGCAGTTCGGTTTGCAGAACGGGGCTCGAACGTGGCAAGCCCGTCATCACGTTTCAGCAGGGGGTAGTGGACTATACAATGGACGTTCCGATCGTCGCTTCCAAATACGTGGCATTCGGCGCGTCCTCTGCTTCCGTGCTGGCGGAGTTGAACTCCAGATTCTTTAACGCCGTAGGCTCTCCTGAGCCCCCCGTTGAGTTTTCTCCGGCTGGTTCTCTCTTTGACGTTCTGCTGCCGCTTCCCAATCAATTTTCTCAGCATACTGTCCTACTGATCGATTCTCATTCGGTTCAGGGAGACCCGTTTGGAACCAAGATAGAAGTAGAATCTCTATTGCAGCTAGCCGAGAAACTCCTCAATACTCAACCATCAATGCGCCGTTTGATCATACGGCCGCACCCGCATTGGAACGATCATGATCTCGAGGCTTGTCTGGAGCTTGTGCGCCAGCATCGGGAAGTGTGTGAGATATCTCATCCGGTGTGGCCGCTCGAAGACGATTTGCGCCGATCCTCAGTCGTCGTCGGAATTGCGAGCGGCGTTCTGACCGTTGCTTCGGCATCCGGATTGCCAGCGATCTTTTTGCGGACAGAACAAGGCTTCAGAATCCGCGATCTGGAGTGCTTTTCGCCTGCTCAAACTTTATTGCCCGATGCGGCATTTCGCCAAGTCAGCAGGCTCCTGACTGATTCCGAATCCTACGCCGAGGCGAGAAAAGTAGCGATGCACAATGCGAGCGAGTATTACGCAAATGGTGCCAACGCAGTTCTGGACGGCGCGTTCTTTACGCGTCTCCTGAGTAAGGACCCGATCAAGAAGGCTATGGAGGATAGTTCGCGATGAGAGTCGCTTTTGTGACAACGATGACCGGATACCCGTGGGGCGGAAGCGAAGAACTCTGGTACCAAACTGCTCTTCGTCTAAAGGATGAGGGTCATGACGTGCTGGCTTCGGTCCTCTTCTGGCCGAAGATGTCAGACAACGTAGCGTCAATGAAGGAAAGAGGCATCAGGCTTCAAGTCCGCAAACCGGCCTACGGACCCATAGCGAAGCGTGTTTGGTATTCGGTTTCTCGGCAGCGAGTTCGCTGCTATTGGGAAATGAGGCGCTTCAATCCGGACCTAGTTGTCATCTGTCAGGGACACAATGATGGCGGATTCGAATGGGCCGAGATTTGTCGGCAAGCGGAAATACCCTATGCCGTGATTGTCCAAAGCAACAGTGAGGGCTTTTGGTTTGGGAACCGGCTTGACTCTGCCGTGAATACGTATTTGAAAGCGAAAGGTATCTTCTGCGTTTCTCGTGGGAATCTTGATCTTCTTCGAATGCAAGTCGGTCATGCGCTTCCGAATGCAGAGGTCGTGTGGAACCCATGGAATGTATCCCAAGAAGCCCCGCCAGCGTGGCCCGGCCACGCAAACGGCTGGCGTTTGGCATGCGTTGCCCGCATGGAGCCTGCAGCCAAAGGGCAGGACTTATTGTTCAAGACGTTGGCGCTGCCAGAATGGCGAGACCGGCCTGTGGAATTGAACTTATATGGAGCAGGTCCCGATGAACCATCGTTGCGCCGATTCGCCGAAATACTGGAGTTGAAGAATGTAAACTTTCGAGGTCACGTAAAGAGTGTCAGGACGATCTGGGAGGAGAATCATCTGCTTGTCCTTCCGTCGCGGTTTGAGGGGCTTCCCTTGGCGCTCGTTGAGTCAATGTGGTGCGGTCGGCCGGCTGTCGTGACGGATGTCGCAGGCAATACAGAAATGTGCGTTGATAACGAAACTGGATTCGTGGCACCCGCACCGACTGTGCCCTTATTAGCCGATACGCTGGAACGAGCATGGAGCCGGCGTGAAGAGTGGCAGAGCATGGGGCAAGCAGCGCGAGCGCGGGCAGAAAGCCAGATTCCGAGAAATCCGATCGCTCTTTTCGCCGAGAAATTGAAAAGTTGCGCCGTCACAGCGCGCCACGTACCAGCATCCGCGAAGCGAGTTGAGACTTGACGCGCCAACTGACGTATGGGCGCCGAGCTTTTGGAGAGCAACGACAAAACCTAGGGCGCCGATTCCAGGAGAACATAGGTTGAATAGCCCACCGTCAGCAAAAGGAAAGATATCGATCGTCATCCCGTGCTTCAATCAGGGCGAACTTTTGCTCGAAACATTGGCAAGTATCGAGAAATTCCGGAATGATTCCCTCAATGAAGTAATCATCGTGAATGATGGGTCAACGGACCCCACGACTGACCAGATCCTTTGCGAACTCGATGCGAATCGATACACTGTGCTCCATCAACCGAACGAGGGGCTCGGTAAGGCGCGCAATACCGGCATCGAAATCGCGAGAGGCGACTTTATTCTCCCAGTCGATAGCGACAATCTCATTCGGGGTGCATACCTGGATCGCGGCGTAGCGCTGCTCATCCAGAATCCGGACCTGGGCGTAGTTTATGGGGATGCCGAATACTTTGGGGAGAGAACGGGCCGGTGGAGGGTTGCCGAATTCGATTTGATGTCGATGGTCAAAGTGAATTTTATAGATGCTTGCGCTTTGTACAGAAAGTGTGTTTGGGAGTCGGTTGGAGGGTACGATGAAAAGATGCCGCGCATGGGCTGGGAGGACTGGGACTACTGGATGCGCGTGGCTCTCCGCGGCTGGAGATTCATGCACCTGGACGAAATTGCTTTCGATTATCGCGTCCGTCAGAACTCGATGATCAACGATACAAACCAATATGCGCGTGAACTTTCTGCATATATTTTCAATAAACCAGGAAACGACGTCCTTAAGGCGCTGAGGAGTCAAGGTGAGGAGATTGACCAGTTGTTGCGGATCCGAGACTCATTGGATTATCGAGTCGGCCGCTTGATTCTCAGCCCGGTCCGGAAGACAAGACGCCTCCTCTCCGGTCTACGCCACTGATCGCGCCGTGCAATGCTCCGATCGCGAATTCCTCCACCATTAGACAATATTGCATAGGCAGGATTGAAAAACATGTCCGAAGCCTTCCCCAATCCGCCTATCTGGTCGGTGATGATACCGGCTTACAACCCGGCGCCAGATCAACTGGAGCAGGCGATCCAGAGTGTCTTATTTCAGGACCGCGGCGTCGAGGTGATGCAGATCGAAATCGTGGACGACTGCTCCCCGGATGTTGATGTTCAGCAACTGGTGAGAGCTGTGGCTGGAGATCGCGTTCAGTTCTCGCGGACCACCAAAAACATCGGCTTGGCAGGCTGTTGGAATACTTGCATTGAGCGGGCACGCGGAGAGTGGGTTCATATCCTCCATCAGGACGACTACGTTTTGCCTGGTTTCTACGCCGAAATTGAGAGCATTGCAGAATCGCATCCAGAAATCAGCCTCATCGCGGTTCGTTCTTTTTATGTCAATGAGGAAGGGGTCATCGATGCGATGACGCCAAGGGTCAAGGACCTTGAAGAAGGCGATAGAAGCGTCGCCGAGCTCTTTTATCTCAATCCCATTGAGTGCCCGGGAGTGACCGTGCGCCGCAGCGCCTATCTAAAGCATGGAGGATTCCGGTTCGATCTTTGCTACACGCTTGATTGGGAGATGTGGACGCGGGTCATCGGTTTGGAAGGCGGCCTCGTCTCATCGAAGGTTCTGGCATGCTATCGTATGGCATCAGGCAACACGACGAGCCGATTAGCGAGGACGGGGCAAAGCCTGGTCGACATCGCCCAGTTGCACAGGTTGTTCGCTGAACGATACAAAGATTTCAATCCTGAGAGTGCAAATCGAAAAGTATGTGAATTGGCTTTAAGGCAGGCTTGTAACTTCCACATCCTGAACGACCGCGAAGGAGAGCAGGCCAGCCTTCGCTACTGGAGACTTCACGCCCCGCTCAGGGCAAAGGCAAGACGGTACGGTGGAAATCTCTTTCGTGGACTCGATAATCTCTCTTCGAGAATTCGAAAGGGTCGCTCCTGAATCCAGGTCAGCGCCGCGATGTTGGGTCAGTAGGCCAGCGAATTAGAAATCCATGGGCTGCCAAATGGACATTACCGTAATTTTGTGCACATACAATCGGTGCAATAGCCTTGCGGCGGCTCTCGAGAGTGTGGCAGTCTCTCGAATGCCCCCGTCCGTTTCCTGGGAGGTTTTGGTCGTCGACAACAATTCCATCGACAAGACTCGTGGGGTCATTGAGGAATTCGTACTCCGCTACCCCGGTCGCTTTCGTTATGCATTCGAACCTCGCTCGGGCAAGTCGCACGCGCTAAATATGGCTATTCGTGACACCAATGCGAGGATTCTGGCCTTCATGGACGACGATGTCCAGGTTGAACCTGATTGGCTCCGCATGCTCACTCGGATCTTCGATGACCCGGAATATGCCGGCGCAGGCGGCCGCATTCTGCCCGGGTCCGAATTCATGGCGCCCACATGGCTTGAAACGTCGGGACGCTATGCCCTCGCACCTCTAGCGATGTTTGATCTCGGTCCGGCCGCCGGCCCGCTTCAAGAGCCGCCTTTCGGCACGAATATGGCCTTTCGACAGGAGGTATTCGCGCGTTACGGCGATTTCCGCCGCGACCTTGGTCCGCGGCCTGGCTCCGAAATCCGGAGCGAAGACACCGAGTTTGGCATGCGCCTACTGCAAGGAGGCGAGCATCTCTGGTACGAACCTGCCGCCGTCGTTTACCACAGAATCGATCCGAGCCGCATCACACGGCAGTACTTCCTGAAGTGGTGGTTCGACAAGGCGCGCGCCGACATCCGTGAACGCGGTTTCGCTCCTGGAACCCAATGGTTTGCGGCTGGCATTCCGCTCCATATGGTCCGACGTCTCATCGTCTGGACTCTTCGCTGGCTCCTCGCCTTTCGCTCCGGCCCCCGCTTTTCAGCCAAACTCAATCTGTGGACAGTAGCTGGTGCGATGAAGGAATGTCGCGATCAGTCTCGTCGACGATCTCTGGAAGCGGATCCGATCGGTTGTTAGTCTGATCGCGTCGAGGTGGAATGAGACGGTAAGCGAGCCTCCTAGCTTCAACGTGAACCTAAATGAATGAGGGTCCGTACAGGATATGCTTAGCAGCCGAACTCGCCTCAGAGCAATCGGGGAGTTAGGCTATTTCGCATGTCGGCGAGTTAGGCATTATCGACCCTGGAATGGAGTTTGATGCGCGTTCTGGTAACGGGGGGTGGGGGATATGTCGGATGTCACGCGATTCGAGAACTCGCTGACGCCGGCCATGAGGTCATTGTTTATGACAACTTTTGCACGGGCGATCGGAAGCTCTGTGATGGATTTGAGCTGATCGAAGGCGATATAGCCGACATTGAGACGCTCGCGCCGGCTTTGGATCGTGTTGAAGCTGTTATGCACTTTGCAGCCTCGGCCTACGTAGGGGAGTCGGTTGCGAATCCTCGCAAATACTTTCGCAACAATGTTGAATCCGCGCTGGCATTGATGGACGCAGTCTTGGCCAGCAAAGTGAGGAAGTTCGTATTCTCCTCTTCCTGCGCGATCTACGGCGTCCCTCAAGCGCTCCCCATCACCGAGAGTCTCCCCAAGGAGCCCATTAATCCGTACGGAGCGACCAAACTGTTCTTTGAACGTGTTCTCTCGGCGTACAGTGTTTCGCACGGACTCGGCTATGCTGCGCTGCGCTACTTCAATGCTGCCGGAGCCCATTCTAACGGGCACATCGGGGAGATTCACGATCCGGAGACGCACTTAATCCCGCTAGCTCTCAAGGCCGTTTTGCGTACAGCGCCGCCCCTGAAGATCTTTGGCACCGATATCGATACTCCGGACGGAACCTGCATCCGTGATTTTGTCCATGTTTCAGATTTGGGGGCGGCACACGTGCTGGCGCTCGGTTACCTGGCGGATGGGGGCAAGTCACTCAAGCTGAACCTCGGCACTGGCAAGGGGACCTCCATAAAGGAACTTATTGCCGCAATTCGCCGCCTGACCGGACTCAGCGTTCCGCATGAGTTCGTTCCTGCGCGCGCAGGGGATCCACCGTCGCTGTATGCCGACCCGTCTAAAGCCAAGGAGATTCTCGGCTGGGTAGCTAAGCGCGATATAGATGAGATTCTAGTTTCTGCATGGAAATGGCAGCAGAAGCTTGAAGCAGCGAAAGGCTCTATCTGATCACCCTCGATCCAACCAATAGGGTAGATCTTATGGTTTTAGTCTCCAATAGCATTTTGGCAAACGCCGTGGCACAAAAGCAGATTGGGAATGAGCCACTGACTGTCGAGAAGACTCCGGGTAGATTCCCAAGATGTTCTAATATGCGCTCCCAAAGGAGGTCACATGACGTATCGTGCGGATAATTCGACTTCGAGGCCGCTTAGTATCTATTTAGGCGATCTCACATACACCACGCTTTCCCTGGCGACTGATGCCTTCCCTCTGAACATTGGCTTTATCGCAGCCTATGCGGACAAGCGCTTCGGCAAAGAGGTTGATCTGAGGCTGTTCAAGTATGTTGACGATCTGGAACAGGCGATCAATGAGAAGCCACCGGACATTCTGGGTTTGAGTAACTACCCGTGGAATTTCAATCTTGGATTGGAGTTCTTCAAAATGAGCAGGGAAGTGTCGCCCAAGACGATCTGTGTGATGGGCGGACCAAATATACCTCTTGAGGATGACGCACGCCGGGAGTTCGTGAAGCGTAATCCCCTGATTGATTTTTACGCTTACCTTGAGGGTGAAGAAGCATTCGTCGCTCTGTTGACTCGTGCGTTCGAGTCAAACCTTGATCGGGAGAAAATGAAATCGGCGCCAATCGATGGATTCATTCACCGCATCAATGATAGCGAGGTCATGAGCGGGATGTTACTCCCGCGGCGACGGGAGCTTGATGAGATCCCATCTCCTTACCTGACTGGCTTCATGGACAAGTTCTTCGATGGCAAGCTCTCTCCAATGATGGAGACCAACCGTGGATGCCCATTCTCATGCTCGTTTTGCCACGAGGGAAACCGGCTGATCTCGAAGGTCAACAATTTCAGCATTGAGCGGGTAAAAGCAGAACTCGACTATATCGCTGCCGCCGTCGAGAGAGCTCCAAATCTGATCACCAATTTGATGTTTGCCGATCCAAATTTTGCAATGTACGAGCGCGATTACGAGATCGTGGAGCATATTGAACAAATCCAGCAGAAGCAGAATTGGCCGCGCTCGATCTTCGCTTCTACGGGTAAGAACCGGAAGGAGCGTATTGCAAAGGCACTTCGAAAGCTCAACGGCTCAATGTCCATGTGGATGTCCGTTCAGTCGATGGATCCAGTCGTTCTTCAGGAGATCGAACGAGACAACATCAGCACCTCTCAGATGATGGCTTTGGCAACCGTATATCAAGAACTCGGCCTTCCAACTTTGTCGGAACTCATTTTGGGCTTGCCGGGTGATTCGTATGAACGTCACGTCAACTCCCTCTCCCAGGTGGTTGAAGCGGGCATCGACGTCATTGACACCTATACTTGCATGTTGCTCAATGGCACGAAACTCAATTCGGCGGCCAGCCGGGCCAAGTACGAGATTGGTTCTCATTTTCGGGTTCTGCCGCGAGATTTCGCGAAACTCGGGAATGGCCGCGTCGCGGTAGAGATTGAAGAGGTTATTACTTCTACGAACACGATGTCTTTCGAAGCTTATGTTGAAGCGCGAAAGCTTCACTTGATGGTCGCGGTGGTCTATAACGGCGGGGGTCTCAGTCCTTTATTGAGGCTTCTGCGCCAGCATCGCATTTCTATCATTGAGGTTCTGCAAAGGCTTGTCGGCGGCATGCCCACGGCGCCCGACTCGGTGCAGGCGATCTTCGCGTCATTTGTGCGGTTGACCAAAGAGGAGCTTTGGGATTCTGAAGAGGAGCTTCGAACGTATGTGCGTGCGAGCGGCAATTACGAGAAGCTGCTGAAAGGGGAAATCGGCACAAATCTCATTCAGACGCATGTGGCGATGAGCCTCGCGGTGATGGATGAATGGGTTAAATATGTCTTTGACACAGTCGACGCTATGCATGACAACGATAGTGAGGACGACAGCGAGTGGCCGGAGATATTTGCCGATGTGAAGAGTTTTTGTGCGGGCCGGACGCATAACATTTGGGGAAGCAATCGGAACGAGGATAATCCGACTGCATTGTTGCAGCACGATGTCCCTCGTTGGATGCGAAGTCCTTTGTCGATGTCACTCACGCAGTTCAGGTTGAACTCCCCAACGGTACATCAATTCGTTTTCTCAACGGCCAAGCGGGAGGAGATGGCTGCCTTGATCGCGCGGTACGGCACTACACCTACCGGTATTGGCAGGATCATCATCCAGATGGGCCGCAGCCGGATATGGCGCGATGACGAGGTATTACCGCCATTGAGTCGTGCCGATGAATTCGAGAACAGAATGGTGTCGAATTAGAGGACGGAGCAGTACGCCTTCCTGAACGCCTTCGAGCGATGATTCGATTGCGGAGCGCCTTTGGTAGACGGACTGCTGCAAGGTCTCTCCGGTTCGAGCTTAGGAATTCCATCTGAGAAGCCATCGGATTTTGTCTCCTGAATCGAGAACCCGAAGATTAAAGGGGAATCTGCCTGGGCATCATTCCTGGTGCTAAAGAAGCTTCTGTCGAAAGCGCTCGGCCAGTCGGTCGACTCGCTAAGATCGATGCACGAGGGCAAATAACTTGAAGGTGGCGATCATAGGCGGCGGCATCGTTGGGCTTTCTACTGCATATCAGCTACTTCAGCGTTTTCCTGCAACCCAGTTAATTCTCCTTGAAAAGGAAGATGGTCCGGGCCGCCAT